>ERZ773248.2330-NODE-2330-length-11676-cov-13.997849_pt1 | contig 11676 bp, 5 predicted proteins | sample MGYA00580518_ERZ773248 | MGnify/ENA primary metagenome ERZ773248 (study PRJEB29015, sample SAMEA2737762) | human gut metagenome | biome: human gut; feature: human-associated habitat; material: faeces | place: China | collected 2012 ...
TACAGGACATACACAATCTGCAAATAGAAGAACACTGGATCACAGGAGATGTCCGTCCGGGAAGAGGTGAGGAAAAATGGCTGAACTTAATTCTGCAGAAAAAATGAATATCGGATATGAAAATGAATATTCCTCAGATGCCATGACCGGCGATCCTGATAAAAGAAGACAATTGTATTATCAGCTGATAGCGAGTATGAAAAAGGCAGAAAGCGTTGATATCATCGTTTCATTTCTCATGGAATCCGGAGTAAAAATGCTCCTGCAGGAACTGGAAAACACTTTGAAACGTGGAGCCAGAATCCGAATCCTGACAGGAAACTATCTCGGAATCACACAACCGTCCGCACTATATCTGATCAAAAGGAAACTTGGCAACAGAGCTGACCTTAGATTTTATTGTGAAAAAGGACGATCTTTTCATCCAAAGTCTTATATTTTCCATTATGCAGATCACAGCGAACTTTACATTGGCTCATCTAATATTTCAAGAAGTGCACTGACTTCAGGAATAGAATGGAACTACCGCTTCAGCAGCAAAAAAGATCCGGAAAACTATGCTGAATTTTTTCATACATTTGAAGACCTGTTTGAAAACCATTCCATAATAATTGATGATAAAGAACTAAAACGATATTCCCAGAACTGGCACCGTCCTGCAGTTGCGAAAGACCTTGATAAATATGATTTTGAACAGGAAACAGAAGATACAAAAATAAAACCAATGTATGAGCCAAGAGGTGCACAGATTGAAGCACTCTGTGCATTAGAAGATACAAGGGCAGAAGGAGCAAAGAAAGCGCTTATCCACGCTGCAACAGGTATCGGAAAAACTTACCTTGCAGCATTTGATTCCAAAACATATGAAAAGGTTCTGTTTGTTGCACACAGAGAGGAAATCCTGAAACAGGCAGCAGAATCTTTCAGCAATGTAAGAAATTCTGAGTATTATGGATTTTTTACAGGGGATGAGAAATGCACGGATAAATCTGTTATCTTTGCTTCTGTATCAACTCTCGGAAAATCAGAATATCTGGATGAAAAATACTTTGCACCGGATTACTTTAACTATGTAGTAATCGATGAATTCCATCATGCAGTTAATGAACAGTACAGAAAAATCGTAGAGTATTTTAAACCTCAATTTCTCCTCGGACTGACAGCAACACCTGAGAGAATGGATGGCAAAAATATATATGAGATTTGCGATTATAACGTACCGTATGAGATTTCATTAAAAGATGGCATCAATAAAGGAATGCTGGTTCCATTTCATTATTATGGAATCTACGACGAAACTGACTACACAAAATTGCATGTGGTCAGAGGAAAATACGTAGAAGAAGAGTTGAATAAAACATACATAGGAAACGTTTACAGACATGATCTGATTTATAAATATTACTGTAAATATGGTTCAAAACAGGCATTAGGGTTCTGCTGTTCCAGAAAACATGCAGAGGAAATGGCAAAGGAATTTAGCAGGAGAGGAATCCCGTCGGCAGCAGTTTACAGCAATGCAGATGGAGAATTTTCTATGGACAGAGCAGAAGCAATTGAGAAATTGGAAAATGGAAAGATTAAAGTTATTTTCTCAGTAGATATGTTCAATGAAGGCGTAGATATCCCATCAGTAGACATGGTAATGTTCCTCCGTCCGACAGAATCTCCAGTTGTATTTCTGCAGCAGCTTGGAAGAGGTTTACGGAGAAGTAAAGGAAAAGAATATCTCAATGTTCTGGACTTCATCGGCAATTACGAAAAGGCAGGAAGAGTCAGATACTTACTGACAGGAAAAAATAAAGCAGAGAAACAAACCTATTTTCCGGCAGATAAGACAGAGTATCCTGACGATTGTTTTGTTGATTTTGATATGAAATTAATAGATTTATTTGCAGAGATGGACAAGAAACAACAGACAATCAAAGAACAGATCAGAAATGAATATTTCAGAGTAAAAGAATTACTCGGCAAACAACCATCCAGAATGGATTTATTTACATATATGGATGATGACATTTATCAGATGGCTATCACACATTCAAACGAGAATCCATTTAAAAAGTATCTGGAATATCTGAATGAGTTAAATGAACTTACAGATGAACAAAAAAGTTTTTGCCAGGGAATTGGAAAAGAATTTATAAAATTGTTGGAAAACACCAATATGACCAAGGTATATAAAATGCCAGTATTGATGACTTTTTATAACCATGGTGACGTAAGAATGGAAGTGACAGAAACAGAACTTCTGGCAAGCTGGAAAGAATTCTTTTCTACGGGAACAAACTGGAAAGATTTGGATACAGGGATTACATATGAGCAGTACTGCAAAATTTCGGATAAAGATCATATTAAAAGGATTATTAAGATGCCAGTGAACTTCTTAGTGAAATCAGGAAAAGGATTTTTTTTGAAAAGGGAAGATTCAGCGCTGGCATTAAGGGATGAAATGAAAGAAATTATAAAGAATCCAGTATTAGCACAGCAGATGAAAGATGTAATTGAATATAGGGCAATGGATTATTATCAGAGACGATATAAAGAACAAATGACAGCTCTTTTACAGTGATGGAGAGATGCGTATGGAAACAGAAAATTATGTATATAAAAAAGAGATAGATTGGTCCACGTTAATGGAAGGATTTACATTGCCATTAGATAACCAAATAATCTTTTTACGCAATATGGAAAACTTTTTGCAACGCGGAGAGTCTAAAATTATTCATTTTTTTATGAATGGAAAAACGTATGATGCGAAAATAGTTAATGTAAATAATTCGGTAGAAAAGAGAAAAAAAGATGCATATCAAATCAGATATACAAGAAATAGAAAATTGGCACAGACGTTGCAGCAATACTTTTTCAAAAGTATGAGTTATATAAAGACAATCCGTGAAAGCGGAGATCCGAAAGACAGGAGTTATATAAAAGTGCCGGAAGGATTAAAAGAATATCTCGCTATTTGTAAGACTGAATATGAGGACACTTTTTTGTTCGAACCAATTGCACAGGATGATTTTCAGGTTATGAGAAAAGCAATTCAAGGAATGCGGGAACGTTCCGTAGAGAATGAAATAGAATATGAACTTGAAGACAATGATATAGAAGGAAGATTACAGATTGTCAAGATCCGAAAATTGAACAGAAAAATAGGCGAAAATCTGAAACTGTTATATGGATGCCGTTGTCAAATATGCGGTTAGATAACTGGTGAAAATATGGTTCACATATAGCGAAAACACGTCATATTGATTATTTTGTTAATAGTTTGAATAATGACGCAAATAATTAAATGATTGTTTGACCAAATCATCATAGTATTATACATGATGCGAATCCGATATTTGACCGGAAAAGAATGGCGTATAGATATAATAAAGTAGAAGAAAAACTTAGAATTAATAGGCATTTGATAGAGTAATTTATTTGTATATTGCTACAAAAGGATGGTAAGTAAAAAATATATTATAGTAAATTAACAGAGAATATTTATAATTGGAGGAAGAATGAGATATATAGAAACATATGAGGATTTTAAAGAAAAAGAAGTTAAAGAATCTATAACGCCACATATTATAGAAGAGTGGGAGTTTCGTGAAGACAGAAGTGTTGAACAGGTAGAATTGATTAAACTATTGAAAAATAAAATTAGTTGTGAGCTAATTGATATTTCATTTAGTAAGGATGAGAAGCCTTGTTATTATATAGATAAAAAAATATTACGAATTAATGTAGAGGAAGAACAACAATGGGAATGGGATGAATTCGTAAAATTATATAAGGACATAAGATATTTGGTTATACGGAATGCAAACAGAATATCATCAAAAATATTTCAAATCAGTAATTTAGTGTATCTTGAACTTTATTGTTGTGATTTAACAGAGCTTTCATATGAAGGAATTTCAAATCTAAAAAATATAGAGACATTGAGTTTGGAAGGCTCAATGGTAAATAAAATAGATAAGCATATTTTTACATTAGAAAATCTTAAAAATTTTTCTGTAATGCATACTTCAATTAAAGAAATTCCAGAAGATTTGTGTTCTTTAAAAAAGTTAAGGTATATAGGCTTAAATGGAACTAAAATAAAAGAAGTTCCTAAGGCTATTGCAAAAATAGAGGGATTAACAGATTTGTATTTGGGACAAACAGATATTTGTGAGTTCCCGATTGAGATGAAAAACTTAAAAAAATTAGAAAGATTGGCATTGTGGGAAACACAATTAGAAGAACTTCCTGATTGGATATGTGAATATAAGTATCTTAGAGGACTATATTTAGGTCGCACAAAAAAATTATGTTGTCTTCCAGAAAGAATCGGTGAATTAATAAATCTTGAGCAATTATATTTGGATGGAACACAATTAAATTATTTACCTAAAAGTTTTGGAAATTTAATAAACTTAAAAGACTTATCGTTGAAAGGAACTAAAATACGTAAATTTCCACCGTTAAGAGAAATGAAACATTTAATAACATGTGATCTAAGCAATATGATTTTAGAAAGAATACCGGGAGAATTTTTAGAATCTGATATGGAAATCCAACCAGAAATGGATTTCCCAAATAATGGTTTAATATTAGCAAATACAAAACTTTTATGTCAACCAATAAGTCTTTTTTCTCATGAAAAAGCTTTTATTAAAACCTACTATGAAGAGAAAAAAATTCATTTAAATGAAACAAAAATAGTATTTCTGGGAGATGGAGAAGCTGGAAAAAGTCATATTATAGAAAGAATAAAAAAGGATAATCATTTGTTAAAAACTTTTAAGGAAGAAAGCACGCCTGGAATTGCAATTTCACAAAAATTATGTGATGTGGATGGAGAATTAATTCGATTGCAAATATGGGATTTTGGTGGACAGGAAATTATGCATTCCATGCATCGTTTTTTTTTAACAGAAAGAACATTGTATGTCATTGTTATAAATGCACGAGATAATACACAAGATGAGAGAGCCGAATATTGGTTAAATAATGTCAAAAATTTTGCAAATGGTTGTCCAGTCATAATGGTGTTAAATAAAATGGATCAGAATCCAACTGCGAGTATAAATGAAAGACTACTTAGAAATGATTACCCACAGATTGTTAAAATTATAAAAATGTCTGCAATGAAGGATAATGTCGAAAAGTTTGGAGAATTAATGTCTACTGTTATTTCTACAATAAGAACGTTTGATAGTTATGCAATGGATTTTCCGGTATCTTGGAATAAAATAAAAATTAGATTAATGGAGATGAATAGTAATTATATTACTGATAGAGAATATAGAAAAATTTGTAGCCAATATATGGTAGAAGATGAACAAATACAGAATTGGTTATTGGATTGGTTTCATGATTTAGGGATAAGTTTTAATTATCATAAAAAAGATCAACTTTTAGGTGCGTATATGGTGTTAAAGCCTACATGGATTACCAATGCAATTTATATTATTTTATTTAACGGGGGGAGTTATGCTCAAAATGGTATAATTAGTATAAATAATATTATTAGTTTGTTGAAAAATCCTCCTAAATCAGTTGAAAATATTAGATATAATATAATAGAAGTTCCATATATTTTAGGAGTGATGCGAAGATTTGAGATTTCTTATTCTGTAGATAAGGATAGTGAATTTATTCCTATGATGTGCGATAAAAATCAACATGTAGAAGCAGAAGATTTTATTAATGGTGATTGTTTAGAGTATTTTATGGAGTATGAATATTTGCCGAATAATGTATTGCATAAGCTAATGATAAAGATGCAAGAAAAATTAATGAAAGATAAAATTTGGTTAACGGGTATGATTTTAGTTGCGCGTGAAAAAAATATTTTTGCATTAGTTAGGATGCATGAAAAACGTATTGAAATATTTATTCGTAGTTTGAATAATAATTTATATCCATCTAAAGAGTTTTTAAGTGAAATAAGAGATAAATTATTAGATATAAATAGAGAGTTAAATTTGAAAGCAGAAGATACAATAGTATTTAAAAAAGATGGAATTGTAGAAAATATAAAATATAATAATTTAATAATACATTTAAGTGCTGGACAAACTGAATATTTTTCTACAGTTTTTCGTAAATGTATTCCTATAAAGCATATTTTGAATATAGTGGAAACAGAACAGAATACAAAATCAATTATGGACTATTGTCGGGATAATGAGGATGCAACTTTTTCAATGGTTAATAAAATAGTGAGAAATTCTTATCTAAAAACTTCTTATCATGAATTAGAAAATTGTTTGATTGACTGTTGTCTTAAGTTACAGGGAAATACTTTGCAAATTTTGCAAGGGAAAGAAAATGATAGAAATACGTATATAAGAGATATGCTTTCGATAAATAGAGAATTTATAGTATGCGATCAAACATTGAACGGAATTTCGAGCAATAAAAAAGCTGCTGGAGAATTGGATTTACTTATAAAAACAGTAAATCAAAAACCTATTGCTATTATGGAAGCTTTAACGTTAAGGTATATTAATAGGGAATATATATCTAAGCATATTGATAAATTATTTTTATATGATACATGGGGATTAATGTATAATTATATTATTGTATATGCAGAAGTTAAAAATTTTATAGAATTTAAAGAAGAATTTATCAGATATATTGCAAACTATGAATATCAGTACGATGTTATTGCCTGTAAAGAAAGAGGGGACTATGCAGAATTGTCATTAATAGATGCAAAATTATTGCGTAATGGAAAACATAATATTATTACATATATGTTGGTACATTTGAATCCAAAAGTATATAATGAATGACATGTCGGATTGGAGAAAGAGTGCTAGTTGGAAGAGGTCATTCAAAATCTGAATATATATAATTTTGTGGATATTCACAATGGACAAAGGGTTTGACTATTAATCTAAAAATATTATGAATAATTTATGGTTGTGGATTTCTAAGTTTGGTACTATTGGTGCATGTTGAGCTGTAATATTATTGTGGCTTTTGATGTTGAAATATAGCAAATATGCATATGTTTGTTATAGAGAAAAAATGAAAATTGGAGAGTAAGAACGTATATGATTAGAGATTACAGATTTAAGGATATAGAAAAGTATTTAAAAAAGGATACTGAGGCCGGAAAAGAAATTCTTGATGCGTTTGAAGGCTTATCGAATGCGGCTATTATTTTTAGTCCAGTTATATTTGGGCCACAATTTCTTTCATTGCTAGAATTACTGGATGTAAAGGATCGGCTTTTTGACTTAGGACACAAAGTTTATGATTTTATTGCACAGAAAGTTGAATTGGATTATCTTGATAGAATGGAACAGATTAGAGCAGCATATGCTTTAATCTGTTATACAGCTTATTTTGATGCACTTCAAGATGTGCTTCCAAGCACAGTTAGAAAAAAACTCAAGTTAAAATTTGAAAAGAAAAGGGAACTCCTTGAGGAATCTATTGAGACAACAGAGACTTTACAATTACCTCCTACAATTCCTGATATTCATTGTAAGGTTTTTTACGCAGATCATGTAACTTCATTTTCTGAAATTAAAGAACATCTTCTTGAAATTTATAATAGAGTTTGTGGCAATTTAATAAAGATGATTAAGGAGGCATCTATTTTTGATGAAGAAGAAACAAAAGACTATCAAGAATTCGAAAAATTAAAGGAAACACTTGGAAAATTGCCGCAAAAAGCAATTGAAGTATATGAGGCACAATATATACATTTAGCAGACCAATTTAATGATTTTGCGTTATTTACTCAACTTCAAAATTTTGAGGGTATCCATTATGCATTGGAAAAAAATAAAGCGGCATTGGAGTGGATTACTGACACTACGAAAAGAATTGATGTTGGGCTTAGTAATTTAAACTACATTGTAAATTCAATAGCAACAAACTATAATATTATTCAAGCGCAGGATATTGTAGATGACTTAAGAAAAAAATATATTTCGCTAATTCAGGAACCAATAATTGATGATAAGGAAATAAAGTCTGATACTGAAGTGATGAGTTTAAAGTTCCCTAAAATTGTAGATGCTTTTATTCCACAGTCGTATAAATGTCTTTCTTATCAACGGAAAGACATTAAATTAGAAGATGGGGCGGTTTGGAAACGATTACCTGTTCAATATGATTTAGATAAGTTTTTTATAAGATATCTTTACTCACCAGACAGCATTGATTATCCGTTAGTTATATTGGGACAGCCCGGGAGTGGGAAATCTTTACTAACGAAAGTTCTTTCTGCTCAATTAATGAGTAAATCTTATACAGTTATTAGAATTCCACTAAGAGAAGTTAATGCAGAGGATGGCATTGATGTTCTTGTTGAAGATCAAATTAAAAAGGTAACGAATAGATCTTTATCTACACAAGGATATGGCGGTTTTGCGACACAGTTTAAAGAAAAACCATTATTAATAATTTTGGATGGATATGATGAACTTCTTCAGGCCAAGGGAGATGTTTTTTCAGGATATCTTGAAAAAGTTCGTACATTTCAACAGGATCAGAAGGCAATGGAACGATCGGTAAGAATAATTATTACGAGTCGAATTACGCTTATAGACAAAGCACGAATTCCTATAAATTCTACCATTTTAAGATTACTAGAATTTGATTCTTATCAGCGGCAAAAATGGATTGATATTTGGAATAGTATAAATGCGGATTATTTTGTAAGTGAGAAGATTAATCCTTTCAGTTTGCCATTAAAAGAAAAAGGGAAGAAAAACAGTATAATTGAATTGGCAGAACAACCGTTGTTATTATTAATGCTCGCGCTTTATGATTCAGAAGCTAATGAGCTAGCAAAAACAAGTAATATTAAGAGAACAGAGTTATATGACAATCTTCTTCGTAGATTTGTACGCAGAGAACGTAGAAGATATGTTACTGGATTTGAAGATAAAACTTCGGAAGAACAGGAAGTGATTATTGACGAAGAAATGAAGCGTCTTGGAGTTGTAGCAATAGGAATGTACAATAGACAAGAAGTTGTTATTCGCTCTAGACAGTTAGAAGAAGATTTGGATATATTTAAGGCTCGTAGAGAAGACGGGAGTCCAAAAGCGCATACATTAAAAGAATCAGAATCCGTATTAGGGGGATTTTTCTTTATTCATAAATCCACAGCTCAAGATGTGGATGCACATAGTGATAACTCTGAAAGTGCTTATGAATTTTTGCATAATACTTTTGGAGAATTTTTAGCCGTAGCTTACTGGGGTCTGACCATCTAATCAACGGATAAATGAAATAATTAATCGGTGAAATGTTCCTGAAAATTCTATAAATTGGTAAAAGATATAGCCACGTAGCTTCAAGAATACTCTCCCACTGATAGATATCATACTACAACAAAATAATCCGAAGCCATTTTGGAGATGCGAGGTAAACAACAATATGAAACCAAAACGTAAAAAAACAGCTCTTGTCACCGGCGGAAGTTCCGGGATTGGCCGATGTACTGCATCCGCCCTAAGTCAGTCAGGCTATACAGTTTATGAGTTCAGCCGACGCGATATTCCCATAAAAGGCGTGAAGCATATGAGTGTGGATGTGACAAATGAGGCTTCCGTACAAGCCGCCGTTGAGCAGATCCTCCGGGAAAGAGGAAGTATCGAGATTCTTGTAAACTGCGCAGGTTTTGGTATTTCCGGGGCTGTGGAATTTACAGAGTTAAAACAGGCGAAAGCGCAGTTTGATGTGAATTTTTTTGGAACTGTCAATGTAAGCAGAGCTGTTCTTCCTTCTATGCGCAGACAGCATAGTGGGCATATTGTCAATATCAGTTCTGTGGCAGCAGTGGCACATATTCCGTTTCAGGCATTTTACTCTGCCAGTAAAGCTGCAGTTTCTTCTTATTCCTGCGCACTTGATAATGAGGTAAGTCCTTATGGGGTCAGGGTAACAGCCGTAGAGCTGGGGGATATTCATACTGGTTTTACACAGGCAAGACAAAAGACTGCTTCAGGTGACGATAAATACGGTGGCCGTATTTCGCGAAGTGTCAGCCAGAAAGATGAGCTGAGTGGGATGCCGCCGGAAGTTGTTGGTACATATATTGCGCGGATTGCACAGAAAAAGAATTGTGCACCGATTTGTGTGGTGGGTACGAAGTATAAGATTCTGAGTTTTCTGTGCAAAATTTTGCCGGGTACCTTACGGGGGAAAATTGTCGGTTCCATTTATGCAAAATAAATGCGGAAACGGATTTATCTTGTGATGAATTTTGGAACAATGGCGTGTCTTACAAAAATCAGAGAGAAAGTGGTTTTCAGCTTTACGCTAAAATGGTTTCATGTTATCATTATTCTACTTAGAATAATTGATAGCCTGGGGCCATTTTTGATTGTGAGGTGTAAGAAATGGGAAGATTTGTGAATCCTGATAACAGTGCATTTCAGGTGGCACTGAATTCCAGGATATATGTGGATAAAACCGGATTGCTGGAATATACGAACAGTGTACTGAATACAACAGAAGCTTATATCTGCAACAGCAGACCGCGCAGATTTGGAAAATCATATGCTGCGAATATGCTTGCGGCTTATTATAGTAAGGGCTGTGATTCCGAAGAGATGTTTTCGGGGCTGGATATAAGCAGGGAATCTGATTTCAGGACACATCTTAACAAGTATGATGTGATCCATCTTGATATTCAGTGGTTTCTGGCGAATTGCGGTGATGCGGACAACGTTGTAGCGTTTGTTACGAAATCAGTACAGGATGAATTAAGAGAGATTTACCCGGGTGTCCTGCCGGAAGAAGAGATGAGTCTGCCAGAATGTCTTTCACGTATCAGAAATGCTGTTGGACAGAAATTTATTGTAATTATTGATGAGTGGGATGTTCTGATCAGAGATGAGGCGGCAAATAAGAAAGTACAGGAAAGCTACATTAATTTTCTGCGAGCAATGTTTAAAGGAACAGAACCGACAAAGTACATTCAATTGGCGTATCTTACAGGTATTTTGCCGATAAAGAAAGAAAAGACGCAGTCTGCATTAAATAATTTTAACGAGTTTACAATGCTTGATGCCGGGGTGATGGCACCATATATTGGCTTTACAGAAGAGGAAGTGAAGGAGCTTTGTGAAAGATATCACAGGGATTTTGAAAAAGTAAAATACTGGTATGATGGTTATTTGCTGGAGGACTATCAGGTATATAATCCCAAAGCAGTAGTAAGTGTCAGTGTGCGGGGTAAGTTTAGAAGTTATTGGTCTGAGACTGCTTCTTATGAGGCAATTGTTCCTCTTATCAATATGAATTATGATGGTTTGAAAAACTCTATAATTGAAATACTTTCCGGTGCTTCAATTAAGGTGAATACAACTGCTTTTAAAAATGATACGGTAAATATACAAAGTAAAGATGATGTTCTTACGTATTTGATACATCTTGGATATCTGGGATATGATCAGAACAGAAGGACTGCATTTGTTCCAAATGAAGAAATACGGCAGGAATTGACGAATGCAGTTAAAAGCAGAAAATGGAATGAGATGATTACTTTCCAGCAGGAATCAGAACGCTTACTGGAGGCTACACTGGATATGGATGAAGAAGCGGTTGCGGAGGGAATTGAGAAAATCCATACAGAATATGTTTCAAATATTCAGTACAATAATGAAAATTCCCTGAGCAGTGTACTTGCAATTGCATATCTGAGTTCAATGGAATATTATT
>ERZ773248.2336-NODE-2336-length-11642-cov-3.735566_pt1 | contig 11642 bp, 9 predicted proteins | sample MGYA00580518_ERZ773248 | MGnify/ENA primary metagenome ERZ773248 (study PRJEB29015, sample SAMEA2737762) | human gut metagenome | biome: human gut; feature: human-associated habitat; material: faeces | place: China | collected 2012 ...
TTGGCGGTTTCGCGATGGCGACGGCACCGGCCATCGTAGCGCTGGTGGGCGGTACGGTCGAAGAGGCCGTTGATTTCTCTCGCCAGATGCGAGAAATCACTCTCGGCGAAAACCCCAACGTCACCATTCCGCTGCTTGGTTTTATGGGCGTACCGACTGCTATTGATATTACGCGCGTAGGCAGCACCGGCATTCTGCCGGTGATTAACACCGCAATTGCGCACAAAGATGCGGGGATCGGCATGATCGGCGCTGAAATAGTTCCCCCGCCGTTCGCCTGTTTTGAAAAGGCGATCCTCAACTGGCGCGACCGCTACTGCCAATAACAACAATCGGGGCTAACGCGGTTAGCCCCACAGTAGCGAAGCGAAAAACGTTGCTTACCTGCAGGGCTGGGCGATCTCCGCGATCGCAAACGATGCTTAACCTGTTAAGGATATTCCATGAACAGCATAAAACTAGAATGGAAACGTGGTGACTGGGCTGCTTACTTTGGGCTGATGACCAACAACCTGACTAACCTGCTGACAATGATGGGGCTGCTCATTTTTGTCGTCGGGATCCCTACCGAAATTGTCTATGGTCGCATTGCGCCTGCCTTTGGTCTGGCGGTGCTGGTGGCCAGCGTCTGCTACGCCTGGTTTGGTCTGCAGATGGCTAAGCACACCGGGCGTAACGACGTAACGGCGCTGCCGTCCGGACCGAGTGCACCGTCAATCTTCACCGTGACCTTCCTGGTGCTGATGCCGGTTTATCAGCAAACCAAAGATGCCAACTTCGCTATCCAGATAGCCCTGGTGTGGTGCTTTGTCGAAGCGTTGATCCTGGTCGGCGGCTCCTTCCTGGGCGAGACCATCCGCAAGATGATCCCGCGTACGGTACTGCTTTCTTGTCTGTCCGGCCTGGGGCTGTTGCTGCTGGCGATGAACCCGATGCTGCAGGCATTCGAAGCGCCGACCGTCTCTTTCATTGTCCTGTTGCTGATCTTCATTAACTGGTTCGGTAAGAAGCCGATTTTTGCCCGTATTCCTACCGGTTTGCTGCTGCTGATTGCCGGTACGGCCCTGGCGTGGATCTCCGGTTTACAAAGCCCGGAAGCCATTAAAGCGTCGATGTCTTCCTTTGGCTTCAACCCGCCGGAAATTCATGTCGACAGCTTCCTGCAAGGTTTGCCGCACGCACTGCCGTATCTGGTTTCTGCTGTTCCTCTGGGCCTGGCGAACTACATTTTTGACCTTGAGAACATTGAAAGTGCGCACGCGGCGGGGGATGAGTACAACACCCGTAAGGTGATGATGGCGAACGGCTTTGCCTCCATGCTCGGCTGCATGCTGGGTAACCCGTTCCCGGTGACCGTATATGTTGGGCATGCGGGCTGGAAAGCGATGGGGGCCAGCATCGGCTATACCCTCGCTTCAGGCATCACCATGTTCCTGGTACCGCTGTTTGGCCTGGGCGCGTTTATGCTCGCCATTATTCCGATGACCGCGATAGTGCCGATTCTGGTATTTATCGGTGTGGTGACCGCCAACCAGGTGGTGCGAGAGACGCCCAAAGTCGAGGTTCCCGTTATCTTCATCTGTCTGTTCCCGTGGATCGCCAACTGGGCATTGACCATCGTCAACAGCGTGATGGGTGCCGCCGGAACTTCCGCGGGGAAACTGGGTAGTGACTTGCTGCACAGCAAAGGTGTCTATTACGACGGACTGGTGCATCTGGGAAGCGGCGCGCCGCTGGCCAGCATGCTGTGGGGCTGCGTCGCTATCTTCGCCATTATGAATAAGCCGCTGCGCGGGGCGATTGCCGCAGCCTTTGGCGCGCTGTTATCGCTGTTTGGCGTGATCCACTCTCCAGCGGTTGGCTTTGCCGAAGGCAGCTCGATGATGTTTGTTGTGGCCTACCTGATGATGAGCGGCATGTTTGTCCTCAAGCATGTTCTTGATAGCCGTGAAGCGGTGACTGCGCCTGAGCAGGAACCGACGAAAACGACCTGAATTGCCTGCAAGCGGAAGATAACACTATGAAAGAACTTGTGGTCGTTGCCATTGGCGGCAACAGCATTATCAAAGATAACGCCAGCCAGTCGATTGAGCATCAGGCGGAGGCGGTGAAAGCCGTCGCCGATACGGTGCTGGAAATGCTGGCTTCCGATTACGACATTGTGCTGACCCACGGCAACGGGCCGCAGGTCGGGCTGGATTTACGCCGTGCGGAGATTGCCCACAAGCGCGAAGGGCTGCCCTTAACGCCGCTGGCGAACTGTGTGGCAGATACGCAGGGCGGCATCGGCTATCTGATCCAACAGGCGCTGAATAACCGGCTGGCGCGTCACGGCGAGAAGAAAGCCGTCACCGTGGTGACTCAGGTGGAAGTGGATAAAAACGATCCAGGTTTTGCCCATCCCACCAAGCCCATCGGCGCATTCTTTAGTGACAGCCAGCGTGACGAATTACAAAAGGCAAACCCTGACTGGTGTTTTGTTGAAGATGCCGGACGGGGCTATCGCCGCGTGGTCGCCTCGCCGGAACCGAAACGTATTGTCGAAGCACCTGCCATTAAGGCGCTGATCCAACAAGGTTTTGTCGTAATTGGCGCGGGCGGCGGTGGAATTCCGGTAGTGCGTACTGACGCGGGAGATTACCAAAGCGTGGACGCGGTTATCGACAAAGATCTCTCTACCGCGCTGCTGGCCCGTGAAATTCACGCCGACATTCTTGTGATCACCACTGGCGTCGAAAAAGTGTGTATTCACTTTGGCAAACCGCAGCAGCAGGCGCTCGATCGGGTGGATATTGCCACCATGACCCGCTATATGCAGGAAGGGCATTTCCCGCCCGGCAGCATGTTGCCAAAAATCATCGCCAGCCTGACATTTTTAGAACAAGGCGGCAAAGAAGTGATTATCACCACGCCGGAATGCCTGCCTGCGGCGCTGCGCGGCGAAACGGGCACTCATATTATTAAAACGTAAGGACGTAAGATGAAAGAAAGCAATAGCCGCCGTGAATTTCTGAGCCAGAGCGGTAAGATGGTCACCGCCGCCGCGCTGTTTGGTACCTCTGTGCCGCTCGCCCATGCGGCGGTAGCTGGCACCCTAAACTGCGAAGCGAACAACACCATGAAAATCACTGACCCGCATTACTATCTCGATAACGTGCTGCTGGAAACCGGTTTTGACTACGAAAATGGCGTGGCGGTGCAGACCCGCACGGCGCGCCAGACCGTGGAGATTCAGGACGGCAAAATTGTCGCCCTGCGCGAGAACAAGCTGCATCCGGACGCCACGCTGCCGCACTATGACGCTGGCGGTAAGCTGATGCTGCCCACCACCCGCGACATGCATATTCATCTCGACAAAACCTTTTACGGCGGGCCGTGGCGCTCGCTCAATCGTCCGGCAGGCACCACCATCCAGGACATGATCAAACTCGAGCAGAAAATGCTGCCGGAACTGCAACCGTACACTCAGGAGCGGGCAGAAAAACTGATTGATTTATTGCAGTCGAAAGGCACCACCATTGCCCGCAGCCACTGCAATATCGAACCGGTTTCCGGCCTGAAAAATCTGCAAAATTTGCAGGCGGTGCTGGCGCGCCGCAAAGCGGGTTTTGACTGCGAAATCGTCGCCTTCCCGCAGCACGGTTTGCTGCTGTCGAAATCGGAACCCTTAATGCGCGAAGCGATGCAGGCGGGGGCGCATTACGTCGGCGGCCTGGACCCGACCAGTGTTGATGGCGCGATGGAAAAATCCCTCGACACCATGTTCCAGATTGCGCTGGACTACGACAAAGGCGTCGATATTCACCTGCACGAAACCACTCCGGCAGGCGTGGCAGCCATCAATTATATGGTTGAAACGGTAGAGAAAACGCCACAGCTGAAGGGCAAGCTGACCATCAGTCACGCCTTTGCGCTGGCAACGCTCAACGAGCAACAGGTAGATGAACTGGCGAACCGGATGGTGGTGCAACAAATTTCTATCGCCTCGACGGTGCCGATTGGCACGCTGCATATGCCGCTCAAACAGTTGCACGACAAAGGCGTAAAAGTGATGACTGGCACTGACAGCGTTATCGACCACTGGTCGCCTTATGGTCTGGGCGACATGCTGGAAAAAGCCAATCTGTACGCGCAGCTCTATATTCGTCCTAACGAACAGAACCTCTCCCGCTCGCTGTTTTTAGCCACTGGCGATGTATTGCCGCTGAATGAAAAAGGCGAGCGTGTATGGCCAAAAGCGCAGGATGACGCCAGCTTTGTGCTGGTGGACGCCTCCTGTTCCGCCGAGGCGGTGGCGCGTATCTCGCCGAGAACCGCAACGTTCCATAAAGGGCAACTGGTGTGGGGGAGTGTGGCAGGTTGATGCGCATTTGAAACGCCTGCAACGGTGAATAGTAAGAGATTTAAGCCCCAGGGAGTGGGGCAATCTGAATATGAGTGTGTCGGCAGAAATGGACATTATCTTTGAGGAATATGCCCTTATTGACGTTGTGTAGATAACTATTTGTCTACGTGAAAAGATCATCAGTTTTGCCGATTTTAGTCTTTTACAGATAGCAAATATCACACTTACAGGCGCTCGCCTTATGGGGAACGTTGCTGCTCTGTTTCATTCAGGCTCGCGGCATGTTGGGGCTGGATCGGGTGGTTTAAATATTGGCTATATTCAATGGACGCGTTTTGCCGCGATGACATATCAGGCGTTGCCAAATACACATAGCTAATCAGGAGTAAACACAATGAAGATCAAAGCTGTTGGTGCATATTCCGCTAAACAACCACTTGAACCGATGGATATCACCCGGCGTGAACCGGGACCGAATGATGTCAAAATCGAAATCGCTTACTGTGGCGTTTGCCATTCCGATCTCCACCAGGTCCGTTCCGAGTGGGCGGGGACGGTTTACCCCTGCGTGCCGGGTCATGAAATTGTGGGGCGTGTGGTAGCCGTTGGTGATCAGGTAGAAAAACATGCGCCGGGCGATCTGGTCGGTGTCGGCTGCATTGTCGACAGTTGTAAACATTGCGAAGAGTGTGAAGACGGGTTGGAAAACTACTGTGATCACATGACCGGCACCTATAACTCGCCGACGCCGGACGAACCGGGCCATACTCTGGGCGGCTACTCACAACAGATCGTCGTTCATGAGCGATATGTTCTGCGTATTCGTCACCCGCAAGAGCAGCTGGCGGCGGTGGCTCCTTTGTTGTGTGCAGGGATCACCACGTATTCGCCGCTACGTCACTGGCAGGCCGGGCCGGGTAAAAAAGTGGGCGTGGTCGGCATCGGCGGTCTGGGACATATGGGGATTAAGCTGGCCCACGCGATGGGGGCACATGTGGTGGCATTTACCACTTCTGAGGCAAAACGCGAAGCGGCAAAAGCCCTGGGGGCCGATGAAGTTGTTAACTCACGCAATGCCGATGAGATGGCGGCTCATCTGAAGAGTTTCGATTTCATTTTGAATACAGTAGCTGCGCCACATAATCTCGACGATTTTACCACCTTGCTGAAGCGTGATGGCACCATGACGCTGGTTGGTGCGCCTGCGACACCGCATAAATCGCCGGAAGTTTTCAACCTGATCATGAAACGCCGTGCGATAGCCGGTTCTATGATTGGCGGCATTCCAGAAACTCAGGAGATGCTCGATTTTTGCGCCGAACATGGCATCGTGGCTGATATAGAGATGATTCGGGCCGATCAAATTAATGAAGCCTATGAGCGAATGCTGCGCGGTGATGTGAAATATCGTTTTGTTATCGATAATCGCACACTAACAGACTGAAAAAATTAATAAATACCCTGTGGTTTAACATATTAACTTCGCTCTCCACTTAACTTTTTAGTTAAGGAGAGCGAAATAATATCAAAGTAGCAGTAAAACCTATAACGTAAATTTAAATTGTTAAATTAACGCCCTCCAGTACACAATACTTCACACGTTAGTTATGAGCGATTTCTGATAGTGCCTGGTTTAATCAGAGCTTTATTATCTGCGACGTTTATTTTTATTTAAGAGAGATCGCGATGATATCATTAAAAGCTCCGCACAATAATTTGATGCCATATACGCAACAAAGCATACTTAATACGGTTAAAAACAATCAGTTACCAGAGGATATCAAAAGCTCCCTGGTTTCCTGTGTCGATATATTCAAGGTTTTGATTAAACAATATTATGATTATCCTTATGATTGTCGTGATGATTTAGTCGATGACGACAAACTCATTCATCTCATGGCTGCCGTACGAGACTGTGAGTGGTCAGACGATAACGCACTCACCATAAATGTGCAGTTTAATGATTTCCCTGGATTTTATGACTGGATGGATTACCCTGATCACCCGGTTAAGTTTGTTTTTCACATACTTGAAAATCAAAAAGGGACAGTTTGGGTATATGACCAGGATGATGCGTTTCTTGATATTAAAGCAAACGTGCAGGCTGGACGCTTTACCGGGCTTAAGAAATTAGTGCAGTTTATCGATTCAGTGCGAACAGATTGCAAATGTATTCTTCTTGAACACCATATGCCTTTGCTGAGAATTTTCCCTAAAGGGAAAGAGTGTATGCATGTGGAAAAATGGCTTCGCGAAATGTCGTCTATTCCGGAGACAGACGCGCCCATTAAGCAGGCGCTTGCGCATGGATTATTATTACACTTAAAAAATATCTACCCTGTTTTTCCTGAATCACTGGTGATGTTATTGCTCTCTGTTCTGGACGTAAAAACATACAGAGATGATGCGCGATTAAATGAATGGATATCTAATAGAGTGCAGGAATTAGGTGACAGATATTATCCTGTAAATAAGCACGTTAAAATCCGCTACACTCTTTAGTTCAGAAAGGGTTCCACCTGCAAGTTGTTATTCCACCTGAGAGTGAATCGCAATGCAGGTAATCATTTCATCTGTATATCTGTATGCCAACTGGCATTCCATCTCTTTTTTCGCCGATATTTTGTTGTGATCGGCGACACTTCGCTTAAAAAAGCACCAGTAGTGGTTTCGCAGCCATGCGGTGTATAAAAAATGATCTCATGCAGATGTTTTGTGAATGTGTTGGTTGACATTCATATGAAAAAAATCATAATTCCATCATGTTTGTGTGGGGTCTTTTCTGTATCTTACGCATCGCACTCAAGCCTGACAGAAAATATGCTGTAAGGCTCATATCAAAAACCGCCATTAGCTCATCAGGAAGAGCAGACGACAACCAGGATTGTTGTATGGTACGGGGTTCGAGGCCTCGATGGCGGTCCAACTTTTCAAAACTCTTCTGAATCAGATCCCCTTATTATCATCCCTGCAAAGTGGAACATTGCCATTGTTTGGCTATTCAGGATGGGGCAGACCAATGAAAAAAGCCCACACAGGGGAGAGTGGGCTGAAATGGGAAGCTAAAGACTCAAGTAAACTTATCGGAAATAAGGACCACGCATTACGGGGGCTATCATCGCCGATGGCCGTGATTCGGCAAATCAGGTTGATTACGTAGAGAGTAAATTATCTGCTCACCGCTGCGTCACCCCTTCGTAAATCAGGCGTAGCGCGAATACACCAATAATTGCACCAATAACCCGACTGGCAACGCGTTGCATACGCCCATAAGCACGACGCACAGCGGGCAAAGAAAACGCCTGACTAAGAAAAACTCGCCAGATAATTGATGCGAGCACAATCCCCGCCCAGGCCATTAAACGTGCCCATGTTGGTGTTTCGGCATTTAATGTTACTGAGAAAATACTGATAAAAAATAAAACGGTTTGCGGGTTAGAGAGATCGGTAATTAATCCGCGGCGAAAAAAGACATACCAGGGGGCGCTAATCGGTTGTTGTAGTGTGCTCATTTGCGGTGTTGACTGGCGGCGCATGCTGCACCACGCAAACCATAAGAGATAAGCGCCGCCGACGATTCTGATAAGCGAAAAAATCTCCTCACACTGCGTAATTAGCGTTGCAAGACCAAACAAACCCAACCCGGAATAAAATGCATCGCCCAGCGCCACGCCCAGCCCGGTCAGCACCCCTGCGCGTCGACCGGAAGCCAGGCTGGTTTGTACTACCACAAAGAGATTGGCTCCCGGATTAAAAAAAGTAATCACGAACAGTCCTACGGTCAGGTAAACGGCATGCAAAGGATCCATAGTGATTTCATCCATAAATAAGTGAACTAACTGCATCATATTTCTACCAAAAATAATCGGGTGCGAGAGAGATCACAAAGTGTCTTATTTCCGGTTACTGGCGTTTATGCCCTGACTGAACTAATTATTAATCAACCCAATAATGTGGGTGGGTGATAGTGTGATAACAACTCTGGAGCCGTAATATGAAAATAATCTCTAAAATGTTAGTCGGTGCGTTAGCGTTAGCCGTTACCAATGTCTATGCCGCTGAATTGATGACCAAAGCGGAATTTGAAAAAGTTGAATCGCAGTATGAAAAAATAGGTGATATTTCAACCAGCAATGAAATGTCGACTGCAGATGCAAAAGAAGATTTGATCAAAAAAGCGGATGAAAAAGGGGCTGATGTGTTGGTACTGACCTCCGGTCAAACTGACAATAAGATCCACGGCACGGCAAATATTTATAAGAAGAAGTAATTCTGAATCCTATGTAAACATCTCCGATGCGTAAGTTTATCGGTGATCATCTATTGAAATTTATGCCGGATAAAGCGTTCGCGCTGCATTCGGCAGTTCAGCTTTTCAGCCGCCGCCAGAACGTCGTCCGGCTGATGCCTAAATAATTCGCCGCTGCTGTTTTATCGCCATTAAATTTCTCCAGTGCCTGTTGTGGTGTCAGTAAGCGTGGAGCGGGAGTTTTCGCCGACTCGCGCGCCAGTTCCGGCAGTAGCAGCTGCAAAAATTGCGGCGTTAAATCCGGCGTCGGTTCCACACTTAAAAACAGCGCCAGTCGCTCCATCATATTGCGCAGTTCACGAATATTGCCTGGCCAGTCGTAGTGCAGCAGCACAGTTTCACTTGCCTGTAACCCCTGGCGTAATGCAGCAGAAAATGGGGCGGAGAGCGCCGCCAGAGACACTTTCAAAAAGCTTTCCGCCAGCGGAAGAATATCCGCCACCCGCTCGCGCAGTGGTGGCAATTGCAGACGCAAAATACTCAGCCGATAAAACAGATCACGGCGAAACTGCCCTTGCCGCATATCTTCTTCCAGATTGCAGTGAGTGGCGCTAATGACTCGCACATCCACCGGAACAGGCTGATGCCCGCCGACGCGGGTGACCTCTTTTTCTTCCAGCACCCGCAGCAGCCGGGTCTGCAAAGGTAGCGGCATTTCGCCAATCTCATCCAGAAACAGCGTACCGCCGTGGGCAATTTCGAACAGCCCGGCGCGACCTCCGCGTCGCGAGCCGGTAAACGCCCCTTCCTCATAGCCAAACAGTTCTGCTTCCAGCAGCGATTCGGCAATCGCCCCGCAGTTGACGGCAACAAACGGATGCGACTTTTTGCCCTGTCGCGCATCGTGGCGGGCAAAATATTCCCGATGAATCGCCTGGGCCGCCAGCTCTTTGCCCGTCCCCGTTTCCCCCTCAATCAACACCGCCGCACTGGAGCGGGCATACAGCAAAATAGTCTGCCGTACTTGTTCCATCTGTGGTGATTGACCGAGCATATCGCCCAGCACGTAACGAGTACGCAGGGCGTTGCGGGTGGCATCGTGAGTGTTATGGCGTAACGACATGCGCGTCATATCCAGCGCATCGCTGAACGCCTGGCGCACGGTGGCGGCGGAATAGATAAAAATTCCGGTCATTCCGGCTTCTTCTGCCAGATCGGTAATCAGCCCCGCGCCGACCACCGCTTCGGTGCCGTTAGCTTTTAGCTCGTTAATCTGCCCGCGTGCGTCTTCCTCGGTAATGTAGCTACGTTGGTCGAGGCGCAAATTAAAGGTTTTTTGAAACGCCACCAGCGCTGGAATGGTTTCCTGATAGGTGACAACGCCGATAGAAGAGGTGAGTTTTCCGGCTTTTGCCAGTGCCTGTAACACATCGTAGCCGCTCGGTTTAATCAAAATAACTGGCACTGACAGGCGGCTTTTCAGGTACGCGCCGTTAGAGCCAGCCGCGATGATGGCGTCACAGCGTTCGTTTGCCAGTTTCTTGCGGATGTAGGTCACTGCTTTTTCAAAGCCAAGCTGAATAGGGGTAATGTTCGCCAGGTGATCAAACTCGAGGCTGATATCGCGAAACAGCTCGAACAGGCGCGTTACAGATACCGTCCAGATAACCGGTTTGTCGTCATTAAGCCGTGGTGGATGTGCCATAGCGCACCGCAAAGTTAAGAAACCGAATATTGGGTTTAGTCTTGTTTCATAATTGTTGCAATGAAACGCGGTGAAACATTGCCTGAAACGTTAACTGAAACGCATATTTGCGGATTAGTTCATGACTTTATCTCTAACAAATTGAAATTAAACATTTAATTTTATTAAGGCAATTGTGGCACACCCCTTGCTTTGTCTTTATCAACGCAAATAACAAGTTGATAACAAAGGATGGGCTATGTCTCTACACTCTCCAGGTAAAGCGTTTCGCGCTGCACTGACTAAAGAAAATCCATTGCAGATTGTTGGCACCATCAACGCTAATCATGCGCTGTTGGCGCAGCGTGCCGGATATCAGGCAATTTATCTTTCTGGCGGTGGCGTGGCGGCAGGTTCGCTGGGGCTGCCCGATCTCGGTATTTCTACCCTTGATGATGTGCTGACCGACATTCGCCGTATCACCGACGTTTGTTCGCTGCCGCTGCTGGTGGATGCGGATATCGGTTTTGGTTCTTCGGCCTTTAACGTGGCGCGCACCGTGAAATCGATGATTAAAGCCGGTGCGGCAGGATTGCATATTGAAGATCAGGTTGGTGCGAAACGCTGCGGTCATCGTCCGAATAAAGCGATCGTCTCGAAAGAGGAGATGGTGGATCGGATCCGCGCGGCGGTGGATGCGAAAACCGATCCTGATTTTGTGATCATGGCGCGCACCGATGCTCTGGCGGTAGAGGGGCTGGATGCGGCGATCGAGCGTGCGCAGGCCTATGTTGAAGCGGGTGCCGAGATGTTGTTCCCGGAGGCGATTACCGAACTCGCCATGTACCGCCAGTTTGCCGATGCGGTGCAGGTGCCGATCCTCGCCAACATCACCGAATTTGGTGCCACGCCGCTGTTTACCACCGACGAATTACGCAGCGCCCATGTCGCAATGGCGCTGTACCCACTTTCAGCGTTCCGCGCCATGAACCGCGCCGCTGAACATGTCTACAACGTCCTGCGCCAGGAAGGCACGCAGAAAAGCGTCATCGACACCATGCAGACCCGCAACGAGCTGTACGAAAGCATCAACTACTACCAGTACGAAGAGAAGCTCGACAACCTGTTTGCCCGTAGCCAGGTGAAATAAAAAACGCCCGTTGATTGTATTCGACAGCCGATGCCTGATGCGTCGCTGACGCGACTTATCAGGCCTACGGGGTGCACTGAACTGTAGGTCGGATAAGACGCATAGCGTCGCATCCGACAACCGATGCCTGATGCGCCGCTGACGCGACTTATCAGGCCTACGGGGTGCACTGAACTGTAGGTCGGATAAGACGCATAGCGTCGCATCCGACAAC
>ERZ773248.2337-NODE-2337-length-11633-cov-14.579720_pt1 | contig 11633 bp, 9 predicted proteins | sample MGYA00580518_ERZ773248 | MGnify/ENA primary metagenome ERZ773248 (study PRJEB29015, sample SAMEA2737762) | human gut metagenome | biome: human gut; feature: human-associated habitat; material: faeces | place: China | collected 2012 ...
CGTCACCAAGCTTTTCTTTCAGTTCATCAGATGCCTGATTCACTTCTTCTGTTTTTGATGCTGCCGGTGTATCCCCTGTCTTATCCCCCTGGCATCCTGTCATCATGATCGCAGCTGACAAAAGCAGCGCTATTGCTAATTTTTTCATGGTAATTTTCTCCTGTTTCTGTTCGTTTTTCATCTACGAATAAGGATACCATAAGCACAGCTTTTTTTCCACTTTTTATCTATCCATCCCACACGCACTGGCTTTTTCAACCAGACAACGATCTTGCATGACTGCTTCGTAAAACCGAAAGCCACCGGAAAAATTATAGGCATCATAACCGTTTCCTGTTAAAATTCTGGCAGCAACATAGCTGCGAAGCCCGCTCTGGCAAATGACGTACACTGGTTTTCTCTTCTCAATCTCATCCAGATGTTCACGTAAGACGTCTACCGGAATATTCCGAAATCCTTCCAAATGACCTCCTGCATATTCCCCTTCTGTCCGGACATCCAACAGTGTCACACTTCCATCACGCGGAAGTTTTTCGATGTCTTCCAAAAACCACTGCTTCAAATATCTATTTTCTATATTTTCGATCATATACCCTGCCATATTAACCGGATCTTTGGCTGAAGAATATGGAGGTGCATATGCCAGATCCAGTTCTTTGAGATCCGTCGCCTTCATCCCCGCATGTATGGCCGTTGCCAGCACATCAATTCGTTTGTCTACCCCCTCATATCCCACGACCTGAGCTCCCAGCAAACGATTGGTCTCTTTTTCAAAAAGTACCTTCATTGTCATGACTTTTCCACCAGGATAATAACCGGCATGGCTCATAGGAGAAAGAATGACTTTATCTGTATCGATCCCCAGTTTTTTTGCTCTCTTCTCATTTAAACCAGTTGTTGCAGCTGTCATATCAAACACTTTGATCACAGAACTTCCCTGAGCTCCCGAATAAGAACTGTTTCCACCACAAATATTGTCAGCGGCAATGCGTCCCTGTTTGTTCGCAGGGCCTGCCAGAGAAATCAGATCCTCTTCACCCGATACTGCATTTTTAATCTGCACGGCATCTCCAACTGCATAAATATCTGGAATGGATGTCTCCATACGTTCATTGACAACAATACTTCCTTTGATTCCCAGTTTGATTCCTGCCTCTCCTGCCAGTTTTGCATCCGGCGCAACACCAATTGCCAGTATTCCCATATCTGCATGGATCGGATCTTCTCCTTTTAAAAGGACATCAATGCCGCCTTCTTTTTCCACGAATCCTTCCACCGTATGACCAAGTGCCAGTGTCACGCCGTGTCTCCTCATTTCACTATGAATAAAAGATGCCATATCCGGATCAAATGGATTCATCAGTTGTTTTGCTCTTTGAACAATCGTAACATCCATCCCGGACTCTCGAAGATTCTCCGCTAACTCCAGCCCGATGAATCCTCCGCCTGCAAGCACCACTGATTTTGGCTGATGAGTTTCTATATATGCTTTGATTCGCATCGTATCTTCCACTGTACGCAATGTAAACAAATTTTCCAGTCCCACCCCGGGGATCTCCGGCTGTACCGGTCTTGCTCCCGGTGAAAGAAGTAGTTTATCGTAATGTTCTTCAAATTCTTCCCCTGTCTCCAGATTTCTGACCGAAACTGTCTTACGCTCCGGATGAATGGAAAGCACTTCATGACGTACCTTCATGTCTACATGGAATCGTGAGAAAAAGCTCTCCGGTGTCTGTAATGTCAATTCTTCGGAATCTGTGATCACATCTCCGATATAGTATGGAAGCCCGCAGTTTGCATAAGAAATATACCCGGAACGTTCAAATACAACTACTTCTGCTTCTTCATTTAATCTTCGGATCCTGGCTGCCGCCGTTGCCCCGCCTGCTACTCCTCCTACAATTACAACCTTCATTTAACGTTCCACCTTTCCTGTATATGAGGCAATCCCGCCTATATTTTTTACATTCTCATATCCCATCTTCTGCAGAGCACCAACTGCCTGACGACTTCTTGCACCACTGTGGCAATATACAAAAACAGGACTGTTTTTACTCTTTACAACGGAAAGAGCCTTCTCAATGCTTTGTAATGGAACATTTTTACTTTTGGGGATGTGTCCTTCCCTATACTCCTGAGGCATACGCACATCCAATAAAACTGCTCCTGGTATTGCTTTATATTCCTGTACTCCCTGATTAATATCCGGGGTTTTAAAAAAATCGAAAAAGGCTTTCTGAATATCTATCACTGACATATCGTTTTCCTCCTCTATCTCTGTTTGATAAATATAGAATAACCCGTTTATGAAAAAATTTCCGTGATAATATCACAAAAAATCCGTGTAAACATCCACACACTATCTGTGTGATATTTACACGGATTTTTTATTTCTTTTCTCCTATAACTTTTCTCTAGTAAAAGTTATATTATGAAATTCTACATTACAATCCTGAGCAAACACACCTATTCTAAATGGCATCTTGCGATATGTTCGATAAGAAAATGCAATCATTTCACCTATAAAAATTTCAATCATGGAATCTGTCAAAATACATTTGACATTAATAATGTCACCATCTTTAAACGGAAACGATTTTTCACATACTCTTGGTCCATCCACTTCTCCTGCAATAATTTCTTTTCCAGAAAGTGTTGCCCAGAATGGATCTAACGGAGCTGGAAGCTTATTAATAGAGACTGCTTGCGTTGCACGATTGAATGCCAAAAGATAGCCATTATCAATATCCTCATCTGTATTAATCGTTAATCCAAAATAATCTGCACAATCAGATGCCTTAATATTACATTCCATCATAAAATTATTTTGTTCTACCTCGAAAAATCCATATGACAAGGTTCCAACAGACAATATTTCAAGAGCCTTTTCTCCATACATTTTAATATTTCCCAACTTTTTATTGAAAGAATGTTTCAATTTTTGTGCTTGAAAATATTTTTCAATTTCTTCCGGCATGACTATTTTAAGGTTCCCGTCTCCCATCGGAATGGCCTGATGAGGAATTGCGAAATCTCCCCCTGTCTGCCATAATTCATCATCCGACTGTTTTTCTCTTTCCGGAGTCCACGCAAAATAAATTCTTCTTCCCCTATTATCTATAAGAGATTTTGCTGCATAAAATCTTCTATTATCAATTCCATCAAATTTAGGTGTTCTCCAAGGTCCATAAGGTGATTTTGAATATCGATAGATTGTTTGTGCCCGCTCTGAAAAACGTGAATATACCAAATACCAATACTCTCCCATTTTATACATTTCCGGACATTCTGGACAATTTGTATGCCATGGTTCATAAATCACACCCCAATGTTCAAATTCTTGCAAATCTTTTGATTTATAAAGAACCACGACACCTCTTCTGTTTGATGGTCCACTATTCTTTCTTGCTGCAATAAGCATCCAGTATTCCATTTCCTCTTCATTATAAAAAATATAAGGATCACGCCAGTCTATATTCTCATAATATCTTATATCCGGAACAATGATCGGATTGTTCAAATCTTTTTCAAATGTAACACAATCATCGCTTACCGCATGACAGATTGTTTGAGGAAATTCGGAATCAATATGATATCCCGTATAAAAAATATGATATTTCCCCTCTGCATAAATTACTGATCCCGTCCAACATCCATCCTGATCAAGCTTTGTTCCATCCCCAGGAAGAAGTACTGGTTGCATTTCTTCCCATTCCACAAGATTTTTACTCACAACATGTTGCCATGTATTTCTAACTCTCTCAGGATATCGTACAGTGTTTTCTGGTACAGATAAGAAAAACAAGTGATACATGCCATCATGATAAAATGGAATAGAATCTCCACACGACAATCCATTTGACAATCTTCTAAATATACTCATTTTATTTCCTCCATTATCTGTTTTGTATTTTTATAAATTTCATGATATATTTCAAAATACTTTCTATATATTTTTGTATGTTCAGAAATGGGAACTATAATCTTTTCATCAAAAGTCACATAATTCTCAACCGCATCCTCTATCGTAAAACTTTGAGTACCTGCTCCTGCTAAAATACATGCTCCAAGACACGCCTGCTCCTTCACATTACATACTTTAATCTCTTTTTCAAAAATATCTGCTTGCAATTGAAGAAACAACTCGCTGCTCGCGCCACCTCCTGATGCAATAACTTGATCACTATCAATTCCTAATTCCTGTAAAATCAGAAGACAATCCTTCAAGCTATAAATGATTCCTTCCATCGTAGCGCGAATTAAATGTCTCCTGTCGTGCTGTAACTTTAATCCAAAATAAACCCCCTTTGCCTTTGAATCCATCACAGGTGTCCGTTCTCCTGAAAGATATGGTAAATAAACTACCCCCTCACTTCCCGCCTCTATTTCTTCTGCCATTTTTGTGTATTTTTCAAACTGATTTTCTTCACCTAAAACTTTGTTGCACAACCAATTTAGGGAATTACCACTGTTTAATGTAGCTCCAAATACAGAATAACCTTTTCCAACAGCATGGCAAAATGTATTTGTTCTAAGCCTCCTATCAGACACAAACTCATTTGAATACGCAGATACCTGACCTCCTGTCCCAATATTTGAAATCAATTTTCCTTCCTGATAAACACCATTTCCAATACTTTGTGCCATTTGGTCTCCACATCCATATAGCACAGGAATTCCCTCCTTAAGCCCTGTCAGTTCTGCACATTTCATAGTAACATATCCGGCAATTTCACCCGATTCATAACAATCCGGGAAATTATCTCCAGATAACCCAACTCTCCTTATCAACTCTTTTGCCCATCTCCGATTTTTTACATCATAAATTCCTGAAGCTGAGGCATCTGTCACTTCTGTCGCAATCTCCCCAGTCATTTTGAATCTGATATAGTCCTTAGGTTGAAATACTTTCCAAATTTTTTTATAATTTTCAGGCTCATTTTTCTTGATCCACAACAGGGAAGGACATGAAAAGCCAACACAAATACGATTCCCCAAAACAGTATTAATTTCTTCTTCACTTAGTTTTCCCAAAATTTCATCTACTTCTTGTACAGAACGCTGATCAAGCCAAATAATTGCTGGTCTTACTGGTTTTCCATATTCATCTATACTCACTAATCCATGCATTTGTCCTGAAAAGCTGATTCCCACCACAGATTCAAATGCTTTCCTGCATCTTGAATCGGAACGAAACTCTTGAAAAATTTCCACTAAATTTTCCCACCACAATTCAGGATTCTGCTCGGCACAATTTGGTGCTGGTATACTAACAGAATATCTTCTTTTTTTTACATATATTTTCCCTGATGCAATATCCAACATCATCGCTTTTATACTTGATGTTCCAATATCAATTCCTAATAATGTACGCATCTTTTATTTTTTACTCTTCTCCTTCTTAATATAATCAATATACACTGCCAACAACACCACAATTCCCTTTACCACATATTGCCATGAAGAATCTATTCCCATCAGATTCATTCCATTATTTAAAATACCTATCACGAGACATCCTATCAATGTCCCACTAATTCTTCCCACACCTCCTGTCATACTTGTTCCACCAAGCACTACCGCAGAAATAGCGTCCATTTCCGCTCCATCTCCTACATTAAATTGTCCTGAAAATGTTCTTGCCGCGCTCAATATTCCTGCACAAGCCGCAAATAAACCCGAAAGTGTAAACACCAAAAAAATAACTTTTTTTGAATTAATCCCACTATAAACTGCCGCTTGCTGGTTATCACCGACTGCATAAATATTTCTTCCAAATTTGGTTTTATTCAAAATCAAACCTGTAATTATGACCACAACAACCATAAACAGTAATTGAACAGGTATTTCTCCAAATATTTTTCCACTTCCAATCCAAATAAACAACTCATCATTAACCAATATTGTTGTAGCATTTGTATAAATTCTTGCAAATCCTCTGCCAATATTCATCATCGCCAATGTTACGATAAATGGTGGGATTTTTGTATTCGCTATAATCAATCCGTTAACTGCTCCCACTAAGGTTCCTATTATAATTGCCAAAATAATTGCCAAGCCTGACGGGATACCATTATTTGTAATCAATCCCGCACACAAGCATCCCGAAATTGCAATCACTGATCCAACGGATAAATCAATCCCTCCTATCAGAATTACCATTGTCATTCCACATGCTAAAAATACATTAACTGAAATTTGTCTCAAAACGTTAAAAATATTTGTTGAAGTTGCAAATGAATCTGATATAAAAGTAAGGCCAATGCACATGATAAGAAGTCCTATCAAAATTCCCAAGTTGGACCGGACAATTTTTATAATCCCATTCTCTCTCCATAAGCTTTCTTTTTTCTTTGCTGATTGATCCATAATATCCTCCTGATTCTTATCGTTCCGTTGCCATTGTCATTATTCTTTCCTGACTGAATTCATTTCTGCTCAATTCACCCGTTGTATATCCTGATGAAAATGCAACAATTCTATCACTCATATTTATAAGTTCGGGAAGCTCCGATGAAACCATGATAATCGCTAATCCTTTTTTCGCCAATTCATTTATTAATGAATAAATTTCTGCTTTTGTCTTTACATCAACCCCTCTTGTCGGCTCATCTAAAATTAAAATTTTCTCAGCTGACAATAACCATTTCCCAATTAACACCTTCTGTTGGTTTCCACCACTCAAATCATTAACAATCTGTTCCTGCCCCGTTACCTTAATCTGAATATCCTGAATCATTTTATTCACAATATCTTTTTCTTTTTTTGAATCATGTCTAAGAAGCTTAAAAATCTGATGTAAAATCGTAATTGTCGTATTAAACCGAACATCTTGTTGCAAAAACAATCCTGCATTTTTTCTATCTTCCGGAACAAATCCTATCCCGCTTTTCATCGCTTCCGTAGGTGATTTAAAACAGACCTTATTTCCTTCTATCCACACTTGCCCTCCTGTCCTCTTAGTAAGTCCAAAAATGCATTCCATTGTTTCACTTCTCCCTGCCCCTACAAGACCTGCAATTCCTAATATTTCTCCCCTCCTCACAAAAAAATCTACTTTTTTTACCATCTTTCCATCTGATAAATTTTCCACTTTTAATATTACATCCGACGATGGCACATTATCTTTCATATAATATCTTGTTAATTCGCGTCCCACCATCGTATTTACTAATTTACTGCGTTCTACAGTCGCTGTACTAAAAGTCCCTACATCCATTCCATCACGCAATACTTCTATCCTGTCTGTAATCTCAAACAACTCATCTAATCGGTGAGAAATGTAGATGATTCCAACACCTTGTTTTTTTAACATTCGTATCATCTGAAACAAGATTTGAACTTCCTTTTCAGATAATGAGGAAGTAGGCTCATCCATTACAATAATCTTACTTCCAAATGAAATTGCACGGATTATTTCCACCATCTGTTGCTGCGCAATCGTTAAATTCTCCAGTATTTCTCCCGCATCCAATTCGAGTTCAAACTGATTTATAATAGATTGTGCCTTCTCTTTTTGCATTTTTAGAGAAACAATTCCTTTTTTATGACAAATTTCATTTCCCATAAAAATATTTTCCGCCACTGAAATATGACTACATAGCATTAATTCCTGATGAATAATACTAATACCATAGGTTCTTGCATCTGAAATATTATTAATCTCTGCCAATTGATCTTTCACATAAATTTGCCCTGAATCCTTCTTATAAATGCCGCCTAAAATTTTGATAAGAGTGGATTTTCCTGCTCCATTTTCTCCTAGTAATGCAAGAACTTCCCCTGAATACAATGAAACATTTACATTTTCCAAAACTCTATTACTACCAAAACTCTTATTAATATTTTTCATCTCCATCAAAGCATTCATATCTTTTCTCCCATTCCGCCGAATGACTACTGCCAATCAGAATCTGAATATTCTGAAACATTTGATGCATCAATTGCAAATGTTGAAATTAATGTCTCCTTTTCAAAATCTTTTCCTTCCAAAATTTTATATGCAACTTCTGCACTTTTTTGTCCAACTGTAAATGGTGACTGGGCAGCTGTGCATTTCCAGATTCCTTCTGCTCCATCCTTCTTTATTGCCGCTTTCGCTTCTGGACCACCATTCGCACTATAAATTCCAATATTTTTTCCAGATGCTGTAATCGCAGAATATGCACCCTGTGCACACTCGTCATTAATACAATAAATTGCTACAAGATCCGGATTTGCCTGCAAAATATCTTCCGTAATTGAAAGTCCTGTCTCTGGTTTTCCCCCTCCATCTAATCTTGATACAACCTCAAATTTCTCTCCTACCGTATCCAATAATCCCTCAATTCGTTGTGAAGCTGCATTATCATTTGTTCTATCAAGAATTGCAATCTTTCCGCCTTCCGGATAATCTTTTATCATATGCTCTCCTGCCACTACCCCTGCTGAATAATGATCCGTAGCTACAAATGCATCAACATCATCTGTATTGGCTACTGCAAGATCAAAATTTACGACTGGAATCCCTGCTTCTTTAAGTAACATTAATGCTGGTCCAGAAGCTTCCGCATCTACTGGATTATAAAATACACAATCGACATCCTGCGCAATAAAATCTTCAATAATCCCCAACTGAATATTGCTGTCTGACTGCGCTTCAACTCTGATAACCTCTCCCCCTTTTTCTTCCACAACAGACATGACCCCATCATAACACGCGTCAAAAAATGATCCCGCCGCCCATTCTGTAAATCCAAACTTATATCCTTCTTTTGTTGATTTTTCTTTACTTGTATCTCCCTCTCCACTTTCCTTACTACATCCCAGCATCCCTACAACCAACATCATTGCTACAATCACGCTCATCATTTTTTTCTTTTTCATTTTTCCCTCTCCTTTGTTTAATCGTTTTATTAGTTTATTCATTAAACTATTTACTTGTTGAATTAACTTTAGCAAATTATAAATCCATTGTCAACATATGAATATTACTTTTTATTTTTTTGTTACTGTTATACAAAAAAAGAGTCTGCTTTTTATGCAAACTCCTTTTCATTAATTACTATTACTCTAAAAAAACATTGAATAATTATCGAATACTTTTTTTGTGCACATTGCTCCTATTCCATGCAATACTGAATCTTTTACTGCTCCACTAATTTTTACTGTTAATTTTTCATATATCTCTGGAAGAAGTCTTTCTTTTAATACCTTATCCACTTCATTCAACATGATTTCCTGATCTACATGTGTCAGTTCATCTCCAAGAATGATTACTGTTGGATTATAAGTATTTACTATATTTACAATCCCATAACCTAGATAACGACAAGACTCACGATAAATATTGATTACTTCAATATCATCACCTTTTATCATTTCTTTAATTTCTTTTAAACTATATTTCTTTCCTTTTGCTTCTTTTAGTCTACTTCGGACAGATAAAAGTGAACAATATTTTTCGAGACACCCTCGGTTCCCACATTCACAAAGCTCGCCTCTATAATCTATTGTCATATGGCCTATTTCTCCAGCTGTTCCCAATTCTCCATATACAATTTTTTGATCAATAATAATTCCTGCTCCAATTCCTTCTCCTGCTGCAACATAAATTAAAGAATTTTTTTTATCTATTTCCTTATCATACCATAATTGTGCAAATGCTCCCGCTTTTGCATCATGCTCTACAATTACTTTTATATTCAACTGATTTTCTAATTTTTCTTTAAAATCAATTTGTTCAAATCTCCTTCCTCCAGTAAGTACCCCTATTTTTCCTCTATCCTTAAAAAATGGTCCTGGTATTGCCATTCCAACCAAAAGAAGTTTTCTAAATTGATTTTGTTCTATGAAACTTAAAATCACCTTAATGATTTCTTTAAATGTTATTTCCGCGGGGTTATCTTCACTAATTTCTATGCGTCTTAAATCTTCCATTTCTCCTCTAAGATTAAAAGAAGCTACTTTAAAATAAGTTCGTGCAAGCCTGATTCCTATTACATAATATTTTTTATCTGACAAAGTAATACCTATAGAACGCCTTCCTTTTCCATTCGATAAAAGTCCCGTTTCCTCCACACACTCTGACAGTATAAATTCATTCACTGTATATGTGATTGTAGCCTTATTTAAACCGGATAATTTCGAAAGAAGTGCTCTGGAACACACCCCTTCCTCTCGAATTAAATTCAAAACTAATGATTTATTCAATTCTTGAATCTTATCCTGATTCATCCCTTCCTTCATTATTCTCTACCCCTCCATTTTGTTTATTCATTCAACAAAATAATACCTCTTCTCATTCACATTTGTCAATATAAACTTAAAAAGGACAATCTTCCCCGACTGTCCCTTTTGCATAATTTTTATTTTACAACAACCTTACGGAAGTTCTTCTTACCTTTTTTCAGAACGATACCCTCTCCTGACAGTGCATCTTTTGTAAATACCGCATGAATGTCTGCAACTTTCTCTCCGTCTGCTGCAACTCCACCCTGCTGTACCGCACGTCTTGCTTCCGATTTGGACGGAACCAGTCCGCTCTTTAAGAGCAGCGTCAGAATGTCAATCTCTCCATTTTCGAAGTCTTCTTCTGTCAACTCTGCTGTCGGCATCTGTGCTGCATTTCCCTGGCTGAACAGCGCTCTTGCGCTTTCCTGCGCTTTCTGTGCTTCTTCCTCTCCATGCACAAGTTTTGTCAGTTCGAATGCAAGGATTTCTTTGGCTGTATTGAGCTGTGCCCCTTCCCAGGAATCCATCTTGTCAATCTCTTCCAACGGAAGGAATGTCAGCATACGGATGCATTTCAGAACATCTGCATCTGCCACATTTCTCCAGTACTGATAGAAATCAAATGGAGAAGTCTTATTTGGATCCAGCCACACTGCACCGGACTGTGTTTTTCCCATTTTCTTTCCTTCCGAATTCAAAAGCAATGTAATTGTCATAGCGCTTGCATCTTCTCCCAGTTTCCGACGGATCAGCTCTGTTCCTGCCAGCATGTTGCTCCACTGGTCATCCCCGCCAAACTGCAGGTTACATCCGTATTTCTGGTACAGTGCATAGAAATCGTACGCCTGCATGATCATGTAGTTAAACTCCAGGAAACTCAAACCTTTCTCCATTCTCTGTTTGTAACACTCTGCAGTCAACATACGATTCACACTGAAGTGCGCTCCTACTTCACGAAGCAGCTCTACATAATTAAGATCTAACAGCCAGTCTGCATTGTTGACCATCAATGCTTTTCCCTCTGAGAAATCAATAAATTTACTCATCTGTTCTTTGAAACAGTCACAGTTGTGCTGAATCTGCTCCGGTGTCATCATAGAACGCATATCTGTTCTTCCAGACGGGTCTCCGATATATCCTGTTCCTCCTCCGATCAGAGCGATCGGTTTGTTGCCTGCCATTTGCAGACGTTTCATCAAACAAAGTGCCATAAAGTGTCCTACATGAAGACTGTCCGCTGTCGGATCAAATCCAATATAAAATGTTGCCTTTCCTTCATTAACCAGTTTGGAAATTCTCTCCTCGTCTGTCACCTGTGCGATCAGACCTCTTGCTTTCAATTCATCATAAATCTGCATATTTGATACATCCTCACTTTCCTAAAATATAAAAAGAGCCTTCATCCGAAAGGACGAGGGCTC
>ERZ773248.2370-NODE-2370-length-11458-cov-2.991055_pt1 | contig 11458 bp, 9 predicted proteins | sample MGYA00580518_ERZ773248 | MGnify/ENA primary metagenome ERZ773248 (study PRJEB29015, sample SAMEA2737762) | human gut metagenome | biome: human gut; feature: human-associated habitat; material: faeces | place: China | collected 2012 ...
TATGATCTTCTTGATGAAAATTTAAATTCCATTATGATTCTATTAATTCCGATTGTTTTCATAACGAAGCTGACAGTTTACCAGTATTTAAATTCCATTATGATTCTATTAATTCCCGTCCCAAAATCATCCCCTTATTTAAGCCAAAAAACGTCTCTATTTTGTCGACCTCTTCAAAATTCAACATTTCTTTCTTGTCCCTAATCATATATTTCTGCAACACCTCCTATTTTAGGCGTTTTCGCCTTCTGTCGATCCCCTATATTTTTTGCACTATCATGGGTCGACAGAAACCCCCTAATTTTTCAAGTTGATTTTGTTCGACACATTCTATTATGAAACTTATTTGCTAAATATGCAAGTTAAATACACGCATTCATTATATATACTTTTCGAGCAAACACTATACAGTCATATATGCATCAAATATCACCGTCTGAATAATCCAATTTATCGTCTGAATAATCCAATTTATCGTCATTTTTATAAAAGTCATGCCCACGCGAGAAAATTTCCGTGGGCATGACGTGGGCACGGCTATTTTTAGGCTTATTTTCAAAAAAATAAAAATTAGGCACTTTTATGCAAAATGCCTAATTTTTATCATGCGTTTCTATGAATTTTTGTGCAATTCCTTAGAATTTACCTGCTTTAGCAGCTTCTTCAATGTAAGCTTAAAAGTACGAGTTTATGCGGTTTGTTTGGTGTGCTTATAGTAATAATGTAGAAATAGTTTAATTCCTACAACGTTTATTTTTGGTTTTCAAGTTTATCAAAAGTCATTCTATATTTTTATAATAACTTACATCATACCTGAAAGCAATCCTTTATTAATTCTTTCTGTTAGAATATAAGGCTGCACAAGTTTTTTTGCCACAGTATGTTCCTGTTGTTCTCCATCCTAATTGCTTCCAATATCTCTTGAGTTGTGCTGTGGTCATTCTTCCCCAGATTCCATCCACTTCAATGTTAGTTCCAGAAGTCAGTGAATTTAGTTTCTTTTGCATCCACTTGATTGCTCCTTTGTCGGATGTCTTCTTTACTGCAGTGTACTTTTCCGGGTCATAATCTGGTCTTGCAAATCCACGGATCACACTCTTGCCCCTTGTTCTTCTCATGACTACTCCACCATTATCGTCGCTACTCCTTGATGTATTTCCTTCGATCGTTGTATATGTACCGTCTGAATTTGCTTTTTCAACAATACCAATGTGAGATGCTCTACCTTTTCCAAAATCCATCAGACAAAGATCTCCTGCCTGTCCAGTGGAGTGCCAACGATCATGTTTTTTATAATAGTTTTCTACGTCTGGGCAGTATGCTGTCTTTTTACCGCCAAAGAACAAATCTGATGCATCACACATCTTAAAAATATCCCATACAAATGTACAGCACCAAGGATAGCTTGATCCAGATACCACTCTTCCATAATAATCGTTATTGAATTTGACTTTGTTACTGTTTGCTGGATTTTCTTTTGTTCCGAGATAACTTACTGCCTTTTTAATAATTGTACTTGCTTTTGCCATTTTATTTTTCCTCCTAATCTGGTAATTCTTCTGTCATATCTTCTAAAAACTTCTGTATGTAATTTCTAACTCTTACCGGTACTGGTAAGCCACATAATGCTGCATTTTTTAAAATACTGACTGCCTCATATAATCCGTCCATAAGTGCAAAAAATTCTGACAATCCTAACTTTTCCACTCCCAGGAACTGTACATACTGTTGAGGTACAAGACCTAATACATTAATATGTGCGATCATGTCGATCCCCATTAAGAAACAAATCGAAATTAACATAGCTGCCTTTCTGATCGCTCCGTCAATTCCAACACAGCTGTTAAATTTATGTTCTTTGATTGCTCTGCATGATCCCAAGATTGTATCTAAGCAAACTTCAATCATTACAATTCTGAAGAACATATTGTTGCTGAGTAACATAATAAATTCCTTCATCATTTTAATCTCCCTTTCTTAATTTTCTTCTGATTCTTCCTGTTGTGCTGCATCGTAATCTTCCTCCGTTGCTGGTGTCTGTTTTACAAGACTGCACTTCTCACAATTCTGAACCCAGACGTATCCTTCTTCTGAATCATACGCTACAGATTTTTCAGACCAAACATGATCACAACGATCCATTTCTTCATCGTCAATCTCCTCGTTGTCTAAATCTTCCTCATCTTCTGGTTCTGAATCATCTGATTCTTCCTGATCGTCTGAAGCCTCTTCTGTATCTTCGATATCAATTTCTTCTTCCGTTGGTGTTTTTGTTTCTTCTATATTAGGGTCTTCTGATTCTTTAGTTTCTGTTTTAGGCTTTGCTGCTGTAGTTGTTTCTTTCTGCTTTTCTGTTGTTGTAACTTCTTTTTTAACATCCTTCTTCTCTGCTTTCCCTGGTGCTGCGAACGCATATGTTGCTGCCAGTACTGCACAGATCGCTACTGTAATTGCTACGATAATTCCTTTTTTCATTGTCTGCTCCTTTCTGGATTACAATTGTTGCATAAAAATAAGACCTGATAAGGTCTTGCTCTAATTCTCATATTTATTTATCCCCTTCCTTGACTTTATTGTAAAAAATTGCTATAATTTTAAGGAAGTTTTTTTCATACTTGATGTATAAAACCCCTATACTTATACATCGATTTTCTTCAAAAGGACGTTTTTTTTGAACGTCCTTTTTTGTTGCGTAAAATTATTAGTTACCCATATTTCTGCTTTAGTTAATTACACTCAGCACTCATTATATTGTTTTAGGTAATCGTAAATTCCTTTTCCCATTCCATTAGCAATCACATTTGCTAACAAAAAATATCCCATCTCTGACAAATGTGTAATATCATATTCATGTATTTTTCCATCAACAACAGTATATTTAAAAGGTGCGATATCTGCATTAACTACTGCAATTTCTTTTTCTTTCCCAATATCATAAATTTTATCAACAGTATCTTGCTTAGAATAGCCATTCACAGTAAAAGGAGTTATAAGAAAAATTTTCACATCATTATTATCGCTTATAAACTTTTTGATTATTTGTTTGTAAGCACTTATCTGTTCATCTGTTGTTAATCCACCATTGGTGCCCAAAAACAACAATATGAAGCTATATTCTTCATAATTGTTTGATTTCACACGTTCGTACATTTGTGAAGCTGTCCATCCTGGGTGCCCATCGACATCTACTGCTAGATTTGTCATTTTATTAAACCAATAAGGATAGTTTTTTGTAGTATTAATTGCTCCGCTACTACTACCATTTACAACTCCATATGTTAAGCTATCTCCAATACATAATCCTTTTTTACCTTCGAACACTTTTAATAAATATCTATAATCTTCTTTGGTGTTTAGTATGTCTAATAAAGCCGATTTTAATTTTTCTGAGTATAATATTTTTTCGACACTATACGCTTTGTTTGATCGACAACTTAAAACGATATATATATCCTGATCGGCAGTATATTTGTACATCATTTCATCGTTACTTGTACCGACTGTTATAATATTTATAACTTTTCCAAAATCAGGAGTTGATTCTGACATAATCGCATGATTCGCTGATCCAGATGCCTTAAACACAATAGTGTCGCCAGCCTCCAATTTTAAATTAATGCAAACAGAATTTGTATCACTTTTTATCTCACCATTTTTGTACACCATTTTACCGTCAATAATCTCATATTCTTGTTTTGTTTCTAATATTTCTTGAATATTATTAATTTTAGATTCATTTTCTTTTACTTGCGGTATTTCTAAATCGTCATTAAAAGAAATATCTTTTTGTGTTGTCCCTGGTATTGAAAAAATACCAGTTGCTTCACTACTTGATTCAGCCCAAATATGGAATTTACAATTTTCAAAATTCTGACCATTTGTTAAAGAAATTTTGCTCCTATTTTGTCCATTAATAGTTATATCTTTAACAGTTGTTGTATTTTTTGTAAATTGTGCATAAGCATTTGATTGATACCCATATAATATGTTCTGATTGAAATCGCCTTCTAATAATTCGTAATAAAATTTATAAATGCCGTCTGATAAATTTTCCGCAAGTGGAATTGTAAATTCTGTTGTGGCTGATGCCGTACCATTTAAAGATAGAACATTGTCTTGATAAGACATAGTAATACCATTCTTCTCTTGTTCTTCTACATCTGTAAAATTTAATTTGTTTGTTGATTTTGTTTCTGTTATTTTAACAACATTCTCTAAATCTTCCTTTAGTTCACCAATCTGCTGTCCAACTACAGCCGAATCCGCAGCCTTTCCAGTTTTAGTCAAGGTTGTGTCTGTTTCGATACTTAAATTATCAACTTTTTTATCAACTTCATTTAATTTTTTCTTTAAATCATCAATCTTGTCAAACGATTGTAAGTCTTCACGATTTGTTTCAGCTGCACCTATAAGTTCACTAAGTGTAATATCAGCACCGTCTGATCGCCTAATTAATATTCGATATTTATAATTTGCCGTAGTTTTTTCGATAGTTAGGTTTTGATACCAACCATTTTCGTTCCACAAGTCGCTTCTATATTTTCCAGCTAACCAATGTGCAACATTCCATTGGTAACCTTTAGGTAATTTGATTGTAATATCTTCTGTTGCGTTAACATCGATAATTGATCGTAATATTTTATTAGAGGATTCTTCTTCCCCTGTATCTTTATTTATCGTTCCCAACACAAACAAATTCATATCCACATACGTAGTTTTTAGACTTTTTTTAATTCTAGATGTATCACTCTTTAGTGAGCCAATCTGCTGTCTAACTGCTTCTCCCGCACTCTTATATACAGTACCATCAGCACCTGCTCTTACATCTTTTAATTCGGCTGAACTTATATCTGTCGCAATGTCTTCATATGCTATTGTTACAACTGCCATAAAAACATACTGCCCAACGACACTACTTGATCCCGAATACACAGTTATAACATATTCATCGTTTGTTGACTCTACATTATAACTTGATGGGATGCCTTTACCATTTATTGCTACTCCATCTAATGCTTTAGCAATAACATTAGCATTTATAACTGTAGGTGATTTATCCTTTATGCTTTTCAGTGTTTCATTGTCTTTACTGCTAATTTTAAATGTAAGGTCGCTGGCGCTGTTGTTTCTAATAGTTGCTGAATGTACTGTTACTAGTTTTGTTGTATTTACAGTACCTGTTAGTATAGTATCGATTCTTCCATTCAATGTTTTATTATCATTTTTTAATTCGGTTTTAACTTTATCCATGTAAGTTTTATTACTGTTAATCTCTTCTTCTAAATTTTGATTTTGTGAACGGGCAATTTCATCTTTATACTGATATTCATTTCCTTCTGAATCTACAAATCCTTTTACTGTTTTCTTCATTTTTAACCTCCTATTTTCGAGACATTATAAGTATTTCATCTTCAACACTAAATTTCATCTCATCTACATCAATTTCTACCAATTCGCTATCCTTCACTGTGTGTCCTACTTCTGGAAATTGTTTTTCAAAAACGGGAAGTGCCGCCCATCTGGTATTGAATTTACGGTTATCTTTTTCCAAAAATATTGAAAACTCTGTTATTCCACGATAGCTGCAGGCATCGTTACCGATTACCCAATAAAAATTAATTTTTTCATCGTTGAAAACAATATTAGGTGGATCATATTCACCTTCCATATATCTTAATCTTCCTCGTTCAATATTTTTATATCTTATCTGTATTTCATACTCAGACAGATCTAACCCTTTATATCTCCGTGGCATTTCAAATTCTAATGTATTTACATCCTTATCACCTACCACTCCAAGCAATCTAGTGTCAGAAGGTATATTTATTGTCCTTAAATCATTATCAATCGTTATCATATTTCAGTTCTCCCTACATTTTATAGCTTTCATCTGGCAGAAAATTTGACGTGCTATAGGATAATGAAGTTGTCTTCCCAGAAGATATATTTACACTTGTAGCTCCATTTATTGCGATTGATATTCCATTTTCATCGCTAATTTCGTTATCCGGATAAAAACCTTCCGGCAATTTTAGCTCGAAGCCTGATAGGTCATTTTTAGCGGTCACCCTGATATTACAAATGTTCATTTGGCGAAATATTGACATTGTACAGTTCTTATCTGCAAAAACCCATTTATACATTTGCTTTTCTTCTGAGATTTTTCCTTTTATCATATTCCAGACTTCTTTTAAAGCTTCTTCTCCCATTAATGCCATATCATATTTCTCCTTTACATTACACGCATATACTTCTGACGTCATCCGCAGACATCTCTTGAACCCTGCTTCCAATAACCGTCGTAATAATCTGTGTGATATTTTGTCTCGTCTGGTCTGAAATTCCATTACTCTTGATTAAGTACTTACCCAGAGTCAATTTCTTTGTTTTGTCTACTACAGAGGTTTCTATCTTTAAAACTCTTGATGATAAAAATAATGCAGCACTTTCATCCACCATATTAATCGTGTCTCCTAGTGATATGCTTTTGGTCGTATTTGATATATCACATTCATAATTTGTTGCGATATCGCAAATTGCTTTTAATTCTTTCAACGTTCCTTCGAACAATGTCTTCTGATCAACTGTATCGAGATTGTATATTTTCGTTATATGCCTTTTTGTCCCATCGATACACCTTCCCCATTTTTCAAGAGCGTTTCTGGATTGTAAACAGTATCCTTTATCCGGTATTCCGTCCCCGTTTCTATCATCAAATTCTTGTTGTGCAATGACAAAATCGCCATCATCATATGCATACCCTTCTAACGTTATTGCTACTCCGGACGTATCTGCAGCACCATATGCGTATAACGATGTTGCCAAATTCTGTATTGATTTTGAAACAGTTATTTTGTCAAAATCGATATATTTTCTCAGTATTACACCCTTGCTTTCACCTCTTTTTTTGTATATATCAATGTATTTGTGAGATACCGTTTTTTCATCGCTGCTCAAATCGAAGCGATAATCAATTTCGATAGCAAATAAATCAGCAATGTCTTTTAACCTTTCTGATCTTGTCTGCTCTGAAAATTCACAAAGTTTCTGGGTACTATCACTCCGATTGATTCCTATCTCATATCCACTTCCTATAATTGTATTTGATATTGCTTGCGTTGCTGTCCAGGACTTGGCTTCTTCTGTTTTTAATGCAACTTCATTTAATAATTCCATTCCAACATCTTCACAATAGATATGCCAAGTCATAGAGTCGTCATCTTTCTCAGAATCTATGATCTGGAACATTATATCCTCATCATTTTCTGTCTTCCGCAAAATATAGTTCCCTGGTGTTGTGCAAATCTCAATATTCCTCTGGTCCGATGCCGTATATGATACATCGCATTCAAAAGATGTTGCCATTGTTTCAATATCTTCTGTTTTTTTATCATTTGATATAACACTTCCTTTCGGCAGCTTAGTTGAGGTTTTCCCTATAATATTTAATTCACGATCTGCAAAATACAATATCATAACCACACCTCCCTCACTAATAATTGGGTTTCTGGAATCTCACTCCAATCTGACGTCAATACTCCGATCGTATTCTCTCCATGGGATAAATAAAAACTCTCCCATGTATTCCCTAGTGCTCCCAGTGTTTCTGATTCCCTATTATTCACAAAAATTTTTGCATCTTCGCATTGTGCCGTAATAATATCTCCAGTTTGAAATGTATTTCCAGACCCTTGTTGTTCTGATACATTTCCGATCTGTATGATTGTTTGCGCATCATTTTTATATGCTGCAACATATCCAGCATTACTTTTCATTTTCCATTGTATTTTGGGGAAACACTCTTGTGTCCCTTCATAATAGATCTCTGTTTTTTTAGATAAACTATATGCTTTTTCCTTTATCGAATATTTGAATGGGTCAGCACATGTAAATTCTAATTCTCCAGTAATACATAATCTTCCAGGATCTACATCTCCAATCGAAGTGAGTGTTCCAGTGAAATATTTATCTGGTTCATCTGCAAATACAATCCTTGCAGAATCCACATTTAAAATCTGAGCCATCTTATTATAGGCCAGACGGAAATCAAAAGCGGTAGGACTCATCAGCTGATATCCTACCGTAATCACTCTTTCTGTGAATCGTCTTCCCTTAACCTCTTTACCGTGTCTTCTGGTTCGGTCAAAAAATTCTAATTCAGGAGCAAGAGATTCCCTTCCACTAACATATAGTGTCCTATACCCCAGAATCTCATTTTCAAGAAATTTTCCATTGAAATTCATTGCTTCAGAAGGCAATGCAATCTCATCTTGTGAATCATAGATATCTATAAATTTGTATTGCATATGCGCCTCCTGTTACAATCTTCCTAATTTTCTGTTTTGTCTTGTCTGCCGTTTGCTTAGCTCTGCTTCTGTGTATGGAGCTGTTACTCTTGCAACCTCTTTGCCATCGAGATCAACTGGAACAACAATCGTATACTCTGCTTGTGCATAGTAGTCATAATCACTACTAAGACTACCGCCAACATCTCCTGCAATCGCAAGATTATCAAAGTTTGGAATTGTTATAATATTGTTCATCGTTTTATCCAGTGTATTACCCATAGAAGAAATTCCATTGACAAATCCTTTTACAACAAAAACACCTAGGGCTTTCATGACACGGGATGGTGAGTGGATTTTTAGTTTTCCTTTCACTGCCCTTGTGAGGATATTAGCCAAATCTTTTGCTGCTTTATTTAAAGCTTTTTTATTCGATTTAGATGTCAATCCCTTCACAAACCCTTTTGTTGCATCCTGTGCAATCTTATTCATTTGTATTTTTAATTTGCTAAGCTCGGTTGTAACCGCGTTATTATAATCTTTATCGATCTGGTCAATATATGGCTTGTAATATGTCTGAGCATTCGAATTAGCACTATTAATAAATGCTGAATAATCCCTTCCATACTGAGTGAGCCATGCATCACTTTTCTTTAACAGTTCTGTTGTATATTTCAGACCCTGTGCAGTATCAAGATTCTGGATATCTTTCATGAGATCATACGGAAGCACCTTTTTAAGTCTCTCCATATTTTTTGCAAGCTGTTCAACCTGCTTTTTCTGTGCTTTAAAATCCACAATAGAAATAAACCCATAACTATCTGAGCTAAAAAGATCTCCATAATCAGCCAATTTACTCTTATAGCTATCCCGATCTGAGACAATCGCATCGTATTTCTCTTGATATTTCTTCCCAAGAGCTGTTAACGCCTTATCTGCTGCATTGATTGCTTTTTGTCCTTGGTTCTTTATAGTTTTGCTCATGTCAGATTTTAGAATCTTTCCAACCTTCGTATAAGCCTTCTTGAGTTTCGGATGCTGTTTCTTAAGTTTCTTGACACCTGCATTAATCTTATTATTTAAAGATTTTGTAATACTAGACACCTTATTATTCATAGATGTCTTGTACTTATCAATTGCACCACCTGCAGCATCTTCATATTTACGAGATTTTGTAGCCTTCGTCATAGTCTCAATTGCTGTTTTTGCCAAGGTTTTACTTGCTGATTTCACGCTACTGATGCCGTTTCTAATACCAATCGCAAGCCCCGCAGCTATGTAGCGACCATCTTTTTTTGTCAACTTGGATGGTGAATGAATCTGAGCTTTTGCCTTAATTGCCTTTTCTGCTGCTGATACCATTCTGGATGCTGCGGCTTCGATCTGTCCCAGACATGAACTCATTCCTTGTGCAAACCCTTGACTGATATAAACACCTGCACTGTATGCTCCAGATCGTCCTGAACGTAATCTTGAATTTGTGCTAGATACAGCTTTTGAGGCAATACCTGGTCCTTTGCTTAATCCACTTTGCATAGAAGAGGTGAACCCGCTTCCCATCTTCTTTCCAGATGATTTTGCAGCATTGGCCGTACTGGACATTGATTTTTTGATTCCAGATAGCGCTGATGTTGCTTTCGCTCCCATGGATCCAAAGCTTGAATTTACAGATGTTGATGCTGCTGATAGGGTCTTCATGCCATTTGCAGTCTGTTGTATGTCGGAGCCTTTACGAGAGATTTTTCCAATCCCGATTGCTACTGCCCCAAGGCTTTTTGCAATAGATCCTATCGATAATCCGGAAATCATCTTGATTCCTTCGGCTACACTCTTAAATCCAGTTCCTGCATTCTTCGCAGATTCTCCAACAGACTTGATCACACCCGAAATTCCATCAAGTACACTTCGAAGCCCTCCGCTGATTGCGCCAACGACAGTTTTGATAACATTTCCAAATGCAGTAAATCCTGTACTTGTTACTGTAAGCGATGTTCCAAGTATTAAAAGCCCGGCTCCTGCTGTCGTAGCTCCAACTCCAACCGCTAGTAATCCAGCTCCAAGTACAATACATCCAGCTCCAGCAACTGCTGCTCCTGCTCCAAATACAATCATGCTTGCTCCAAGTGATGCTATTGCCACAGCTCCTGCAGTTCCGTATTGCACTACTGTTGGAAGAACTCCTGCAACAACTGCTAACGATGCTGCCGCTAATAATGCCCCCGCGCCAACAAGTACAATTGCTGCACCAAATGCAATAAACCCAACGGCTCCCGCTATCATTGCTGGTCCAACGGCTCCTGCAATCGCCATTAACGCTCCAACAGCTACAACCATTCCTGCCATACAGGCGATCGCTGGTGTACCTGCATTTGCAAGTGCAATACTTGCCGCCGCCATGATCGTTAGTCCGGCTGCAACTAATACGACTGCCGCGCCCATTGCTAAAAATGCAACTGATGTAGCAGATAGTTGTGCCGGTGCAACCGATACACTTTTTAACATTGCTGTCAGTCCAAGTCCGATCAATGCTAAAGCACCAACCATACCAATCATAACTCCAATTGCTACGCCTCCGGAATTAGCAAGTGCAATAGCAGATCCAGCCATAATTCCAAAACCTGCAGCTATTGTCAGTACTCCAACTCCAAGCATCATGAACGCTTTTGCTGCTTGCATTGTTTGCCTATAACTTTCCATACTTGCTGATCCAACTGCTTTTTCTCCAACTGCAATACCAAATAGTTTTCCTGCAATTGCGGCAATCCCTTTTCCTGCTAATTTAGTAATTGCAGATCCAAATGTTTGTACCGCTGGTGCAACTGATTTTACAATTTTAAAACCTTTGTAAGCTACTAATAATTTTGGTAATTGCGTTATCAGCGATGCAATTGCATCTGAATGATCTTCACAAAATCCAGCAAAACTTTTTAACCCTCCGGTAATTTCACCAATTATGCTTTTAAATCCAGATACAGATTTTGCAGAGCCAAATGATCCATTCAATTCTCCCATGTTTTTTCCAATAGCACTTATTGCTGATCCGAACGCTTGTCCTATTTCTTTTGCATCTGTCTTGAAAACAGACCAGTATTTCCCAGCCTTTGTTGCAAAGCCACCAATCTTGCTCGCTATTTTATTACCATCGACATTATCTAAAAGATTCGTTACATCAC
>ERZ773248.2373-NODE-2373-length-11455-cov-1.906140_pt1 | contig 11455 bp, 8 predicted proteins | sample MGYA00580518_ERZ773248 | MGnify/ENA primary metagenome ERZ773248 (study PRJEB29015, sample SAMEA2737762) | human gut metagenome | biome: human gut; feature: human-associated habitat; material: faeces | place: China | collected 2012 ...
GAAAGAAACCGGGTTGATATCGCTTTTCTGGATATCGAAATGGGGGAGTACAGCGGGATAGAGCTGGCTAAAAGGTGTATTGCTCTTGCGCCGTGCGTAAACATTATTTTTGTGACGGGACATTCGGAATACACGCTTGACGCGTTTCAGCTTCATGTCAGCGGATATCTCTTAAAACCTGTGCGGTCAGAGGATCTGCAGGCAGAACTTGAACATCTGCGTCACGTGATCCCGCGGCATCACATCCGGGTGCAGACGTTTGGATTTTTCGAGGTATTTGTGGATTCTGTGCCGCTTAAATTTACCAGGACAAAGTGTAAGGAATGCCTGGCCTATCTGATTGACCGCCGCGGTGCGCGGGTCACGTATGCGGATCTGGCAGTCATTTTGTGGGAAGCCCGCACGTACGATCCGTCTGTACAGGCCAATACCCAGAAAGTTGTTTCGGACCTGATTAAGACACTGCGGGAAGCAAATTTAGAGGAGCTTGTCATCAAAAGCAGACAGGACATCGCTATCAACAGGTCACTTGTGGACTGTGACTATTATGCGGTGCTGGATGGGGATACATCCCGGCTTGATGCTTTTATGGGAGAGTACATGTCTAAATACAGCTGGGCTGAATATACGGTGGGCGAACTTGTCAAATTAAAAGAAAAGGTTCTGGGGGCAGACCGGGGATAAATGGATACCAGATCAGGGAGAGGTCAAATATGAAATCAATACAGACAAAATTTATCATATTAATTTTAAGCTGTGTATTTGTCTGTTCTGCCGTGATAGGCGGAGCCGGCATCATCAGTGCAGAACGGGTGGTAGATGAGGATTCCGCCCAAATGATGAACTACCGGTGCAGCCAGCTGGCGTGCGAAGTGGACGCCATGCTCTCCCGGATTGAACAGTCGGTTAAAACCCTGGCTGTCTATACGGATGAAAACTTAGAGAGTGTGGAACTTTTAAAAAGTGACGGCACACGAAAGGCATTTACGGAGCAGATAGAGTCTGTCGCCGTCAATGCGGCAAACAACACAGAAGGAGCGGTGGCGGTATATGTCCGCTATAATCCTGATTTTACTCCGCCGACCTCAGGGGTGTTCTGGAGTAAAACCAATTTAAACGGAACCTTTCAGAAGCTGGTTCCCACCGATTTCTCCAGATACAGCCCTACCGACGTCGAGCACGTAGGCTGGTACTATATCCCGGTTAAAAACGGCAGTGCCATCTGGCTGAGCCCCTATACGAATGAAAACATCAACATACAGATGATTTCCTATGTCATTCCCATTTATAAAAACAATGAAACCGTTGGCGTGGTAGGGATGGACATTGATTTCAGCGTCATCAAGGACATGATTAACAGCCTTCGGATTTATGAGAGCGGCAATGCATTTTTAACCGATGATAAGGGAAATGTCATGTACCATAATGTTTATCCTTTCGGGGTTCCGATGGGGAGTGTGGACAAGAGTCTGATACCGTTGGTAGCGGAACTGGAAAATGGTACGAGCGGGAGCAGCCTGTTTTCTTACGTCAATGAAAATGTGGAGAGAAAGCTGGCATTTCGCACTCTGCGCAACGGAATGCGGCTGGCCGTGACGGCTCCGCTGTCGGAAATTGACAAAAATAAAAATATGCTGCTGATGCAGATTGTGGCAGCGCTGTTGGTGATCGCCCCGCTTTCCGTATTGGTGACGGTGCTGATTACCAGGCGCATGATACGGCCGCTTAAGGAACTGAATGAGGCGGCGAAGCAGATCGCCAAAGGGGATTTAAGCATTTCCCTGACTCAGCAGACCAAAGATGAGGTTGGCACTCTGGCGGACAGTTTCCAGCAGACCGTCAATCACCTGCAAAAATATATTAATTACATAAACAGCCTGGCCTACCGGGATGCGCTGACGGGCGTAAAGAATAAGACTGCCTACCAGGAGGCGGAACGGCGCCTGGAGGAACAGATGCGGAATGGACGGCCGGAATTTGCGGTTATAGTACTGGATATCAACAACCTGAAAAAAATCAATGATCATTACGGTCATGATTTTGGAGATATGTTCATTGTGGATGCCTGCAGGCTGATCTGTAAGAGCTTCCCGCACAGCCCGGTTTACCGGATTGGCGGGGATGAATTTGTAGTAATCCTGGAAGGCGCTGATTATGCTAATTGTACGCATTTGCTGGAAAGCTTCCACGATGCAATTGAGGAGTACAATCGAAGTGACCAGCAGGATAAGCACTTATCGATTGCAAGGGGAATCGCTGTATATAACAGCGTGACCGATCTTGTCTTTTCCAATGTTTTTAAACGGGCCGATGATGCCATGTATCACAATAAGGCGGATATGAAACGGAAACGTGTTGCGGCGGAAGCAGAAGAAAATGGCGAAATAACGACAGAGAAGAACTGGCAGAAAGAAGGCCGGGAGCGCCGGATAACGATATCAGATCAATAGAAAGAAGAATTCTCAGCAAGACCAGAGCAGGTGAATTACCGGATCAGCGGAGTGGAGTGCGGCGCTCACAAGCCGGACTGAGGATATACGCTCTGAAGCCGCGCCACGGTGAACCGATTGATCAGAGCGTCTGTATCCGGGGGGGCCGGTTTGTATTAAGAGGGGAGAATTTGGCTTGTAGGTTTATCCGTGGTGTTCTATAATGTTAGAGGATGCAGAGCGTAAGACAGAGAGCTGCAGATATGAGGAGGTACACCATGGATTGGAATACACTGCTGTGTGAGGACAGAATCAGAAGTCTGGTGAAGAGACCGTCGGGAATGGATTTAAGGACAGAGTTTGAAAAGGATTACCACCGTATTATTGGAAGCGCATCGTTTCGGCGCCTGCAGGATAAGACTCAGGTATTTCCGCTGGACCGCAGCGATTTTATCAGGACGAGACTGACACATTCGCTGGAGGTTTCATCATTTGCCAAGTCGCTGGGCCAGAACATTTCTGCCAGTATCCGGACTGTGATTCAGGACGAGTCGTTTCTGCCGGAGCATGCACTGGCCGTATGTGATATTTTACAGTGTGCCGGGCTGATTCATGATATTGGAAATCCACCGTTCGGCCACTTTGGAGAGACCGCCATTCAGGACTGGTTTAAGAGAAGACTTCCGGAGCTTCGTTATCAGAAGAGCGGAGAGAGGGAGGCTCGGCCGCTGACTGAGGTACTGAACCGCCAGATGGTGGAAGATTTCTATCATTTTGAGGGAAACACCCAGGCGCTCCGGGTGGTGACAAAGCTGCATTTCCTGGTGGATGAGCACGGCATGAATTTGACGAAGGCGCTCCTTGCCTCCATCATTAAGTACCCGGGATCATCTCTTGAGGTGGATAAACACAGTGGGGATATTAAGACGAAGAAGATGGGGTATTTCTATGCTGACCGGGAGGCATTTGACGATATTCAGGCTTCCTGCGGGACGAATGGAGCCAGACATCCGCTGGCCTTTATTCTGGAGGCGGCTGATGATATCGCCTATGCCACTGCGGATATCGAGGATGCAGTAAAGAAGAACTGCCTGACCTTTGAACAGTTGGTCCGGGAACTGACGGAGTATAAGAAAGAGCGTCAGAACGACCGGTACCGCGACATGGTGTCCTGGCTGACAGACAAATACAACCGGGCCGTCAGTAAGGGGTACAGCCGCCCCGATTTATACGCGGTCCAGAACTGGGTGGTCACCATGCAGGGCCAGATGATTGGAGGAGCTACGGAGGGCTTTACGAATCATTACAGGGAAATTATGGAGGGAACGTATAAGAAGGAGCTGACTTCAGGGACAGACGCCGAGCTTCTCATGGAGGCGCTGGGAGACATCGCCTACCGCTATGCGTTTGTGTCCAAACCCATTCTGAAGCTGGAAATCGCAGCGGAGACTATTTTCAATTTCCTCCTGGATAAGTTTGTGGACGCGGTGATTTACTTTGATACTGGGAAAAAGCAGAGCGCGGTACAGGAAAAACTGGTCTCGCTTATCTCTGATAATTACAAGAAGCTGTATTTTATCTGTTCGGATGGGAAGAGCGAGGAGGAAAAGCTGTATTTAAGACTTTTGCTGGTTACCGATTATGTGTGCGGGATGACGGACAGTTATGCGAAGGATTTGTATCAGGAGTTGAATGGGATTGCGTGAAAAGGCACGGTTTTCCAAAGGGGGTTGAAACGTGTCCGCCGCCTGAGGATTGAAAGCGGTGGACACGTTTCAATTTGAGTCATAACCGGCCTTACAGAATTGAAGTTATGCCTTTACAGGAATTTCCTGAAGAACCGGCACTCCTCCGTGTTGCATAGCTGCGCTTCCTCCGTGCGGATATTCAAATGGAATACATGACCGATTTCTTTTTTCTCTGGAGCACCGTATAAATGGTACTCGCAGGGGACTCCTTTGGAGCGCAGCAGTTGATAAAATGGTTCTGCCCACTGTTTCAGAAAATCATAGTGCGAGGTCATGATAAATGCAGGAGGAAATCTGTCTGTAAAAGCCTGAATGGTATCGGCTGTATGGAAGGCGTTCTGTTCTTCCTCAGGAAGATACTGTTTGATTGGCGCATTTTTCGTCTCGTTTACATATTTTCTGACGTCGTACACGCCGCAGTTAAGCGCGGCAGCCCGGACACGGAGCTTTCGCGGGAGAGAAAATCCGAATAATTCTGCATAGGCTTCATTTGTCAGAATGGCCAGGTACTGGCTTGCAATCTGGGCACCGGCGGAATCTCCGACTATAAATACACGCTGTAAATCTATTCGATACTGTTCAGCCTGCCGCTCCATCCATAAGAATACGGAGTTTACATCCTCCAAAGCGGCCGGATAGAGGTGCTCCGGCGCCAGCCGGTAGGAAAAATTAACTACGGTAAATCCCATCTGCGCCAGGTGCATGGTGTAATACTGGTAGACATCCTTATCCCCGTAAACCCAGCCGCCTCCATGTACGCTGACAATGACAGGAAGATTTTCGGAAGTTCCCTTTTTATAATAGACATCAAGTTTATTCCATACAAAATCACTGCCGTAGGAAATATCGTTAAACCGCAGGATATCTGAGGGTGTTGTAAGCCCTTCATCTCTTTTTCTGTCCATTTCTCCAAACTGGACTCTGATTTCTTCTGCCATTCCATTCATGTCTCAAGTTCCTTTCATTGATCTGTATTAAAATTCAAACCGTTTCCTGTTTTAAAGTTCATCAAGCTTCAAAGTTCATCAAGTTCCTGAGTTCATTGTAATTCAGATCTCATTCTTTTTCCGAACTCTGAGTTATCCGGTAATTCCAGTGCAAACCGTTTTTCCAGCCAGCACCCGGCAAGTTCTACCCATTTTGCTGCATCGGCAGAGAGCTTCCTTTTTGATAATGCTGAGGCCTGAGTGGAAACGCTCAGACCGTGAGAACCTTTTTCAAAAATATGGATTTCAAAAGGTACTTTGTGGTCTGCCAGTGCATGAGCCATCCGGAGACTGTGCTGAACAGGGACCAGTTTATCCTCTGAGGTTGCCCAGATGAAGGCGGGAGGTGTATGTTCCGTAACAAGCCGGGCAGGACTTAAGGCTCGTAAAACCTCCTCCTCCGGCTGCGGGCTGCCGGATAAAACGGTTCTGGCGGCATAGAAAATCCTGGCCCAGGCTGACCGTTCCAAACATTCATTCCGGTAAAGATAGTCGCTTAACGTATACCCTAAGATCAGGGCGGCCGGACAAAGCTTTTCTTTTTCCGCATTCAGATATTCGGTGATCAGGCTTATCCCAGTATACACCGTACATGGCGGCATTGTGCGCGCCGGCGGAAAATCCGCAGACGGCGATGCGGCTTGTATCCACAAACCATTCTTTGGCGTGTTCACGGATAGAGAGCATAGCCATCCCGATTTCACGGACCGGGCCGGGGTGCCGGCAGTTCTCTTTTGGAAGCAGCGGAGCGGATAAGTCCGGATAAGCCATGTCCCCTTCCCCATAAGTGGAGTACCGCAGAACAAAAGCGTGATATCCCATTGCTGTAAACTGGAGGGCGACAGGCTCAGCCTCCCTGTCAGTGCAGTTCATATATCCGCCTCCGGGACAGATCAGGACGGCGGGACGCGGTCCCTGCTGATTCATTTCCCCTTTTTCTGCGATAACATAGGCTGTAAGGGTTACATCAGTTCTGTCTTCGTATAACGGAATTACTTTTGTGACCATATGATTTCTCCTCTATTCTTCAGCTTTTAATTTTTCCAGTTGTTTTTCCACGTCCAGAAAGACAGCCGATCCCATTAAAATTGCCGCACAGATCAGCGGAACGATGCTGTAACAGGCTCGTTCTGCAAAGAGAGCGCCGGCGCTCTGCGCCATGCCGCTGTTTGCCGCTTCCGCGCTGTAATTTCCGATTGCCAGTATCCAGCCTAAGGAAGCAGACCCCAGTCCGACTCCAACCTTTACTCCAAAGCCGGTCAGACTGTGTGTCAGCCCGGTTACGGTTACATGATTTTTGATGTTAATGTAATCAGCGACATCGGAAGTCGTTGCAAACAGCAGGGAAGTACTTAAACCGACGCCGATTCCCTTACAGATCATTCCTGCAAATATGACAGGCAGTTGATACGGAAACAGACTGATTACAGTATATCCGAACATCAGGAATCCGGCTCCCATCATTAACGTATTTCTCTTTCCATACCTTTTGGCTGCCTTCGGAACGATTCCAAGAGCCAGGATAATGAGGGAGGGAAGTGTACCCGCCATGGACAGCGGTGCCATTAAACTCATATCCTGCAGGACGTCCCTCACAAAATAGACGCTGGCGCCGCCGCTTCCTGTGAGCATAAACCATGTAAAGACAAATGCAATCAGTGTTAAAAATGTGTATTTGCTGCTGAATAAGAGCTTTACATCCTGAATCAGAGAGGAACTGTTCTTATTCTCCATTTCGGCCTTGGTTGTAATTTTATATTCTTTACAGGTAAGCCCGGTAATTAAAATGCAGATCAGAGCGATTACGCCATATATGATTGACATTGCCGTGAACCCCTTCTGCCCGCCGCCGAATCTTGCCATCAAAGCAACGCTGTAGCTCTGCGCCAGCAGCATTGCCAGGGAAGAGCAGAATGATCTTGCGCTTGTGAAGCCTGTCCGCTCCTCAGGATTCGGACATATCAGTGTGACCAGCGTGCTGTAGGCCCCGTTTACTGCAGTGAAGCATATGACACTGTAGAAAATGTAAGTGACCACAACATATATTTTTGTTGCTGTGTCACTGAGGCCAGAGGGCACGTTCAGCATCAAAATAAAAGACAGGATTAATGGAAATGCGGAGAACAAAACCCATGGTCTTGCTTTCCCGTATTTTGTATACGTCTTGTCAATGATGATTCCCATGATGATATCAGAAATTCCATCCAGAAGCCTCGTAAACAGCATCATGGTTCCGATAAAAGCAGCGCTTAAAAGTACGCTGTCGGTGTAATACATGGTCACAAAAGCGCCTGCCGCGGCACTTACCAGATTGCCACCTAAATCTCCGATGCCATAGCCTATTTTCTTCCCCCATGCCAAAATTGTTCTTTTTCTCCATACTACTTTGCCTCCATTGTACATGTTCCCCTGTTACCGTTTTCATCATAGACGGCCACGGTAATGATTCCAGGTCTGTGTGCTTTGATGATCAGGAGCGCTTCCCCTAAAAAAGCATGGCAGCTGTGGGCTCCGATCTGATCTTCTGTGCAGGGGCTTCCGCTCCCAATTGCGATTAATTCTGCATGATCCGAAAGCTCTGCGGTTAACAGCCGTTCATCCTCCGGATATGCCGTTCCATTTTCATCCTGAATCCGGATCTGGATATAGCCTGGATCACATCCATTGGCCAGAATCTCCGGGACTTCGGGCTTTAAATCAATGACAGCTTCCTTTCCCACAGTCCGCAGTACTGCACGGCTGATTTCTTTTCCGTTCCGGTATGATACGGCTTCCAAAATTCCGGGAGTATAAGGAATATCTATGGCGGCGGTCAGCTTTTCATAGTTTATAACTCCCATAACCTTCCCATTTAACCGGAATTCTGCCTCTGTCCCTGGTCCGTATGCCAGCACAGAGACCATACGCCCTGTGTATTCCTCTCCAAATGACCAGTCCGCATGGACGTCCGGCCAGTGCCAGCCGGTTCCGTAGTACTCGTCCCCGTAGTGATTCGGATGTGTGGTAAAGAGATAAGTCTCATTTGTATGGCCCCACATCAGTTCACGGTAATAGGACTGGGGCCGACGGCTGCCGGTCATCATAATGTCTGACTGCCAGGAGGTTCTCCAGGGATACGGCCCCATGAAGGAAAAGGTTTCATTTTCTTTTTTCCAGTATCCTCTCCCGACACCGGCTTCCCCCAGATAGTCAATGGCAGCCCAGATAAAATCTCCGATGACCCATGGACAGGCTTTCGTCTTTTTCCAGTAATCCCAGGTGGTGAAGGAATGGCTTTCTGTTCCTGCCATGACCCGTTCCGGGAAGCTTTCGTGATCTTTTTCGTATCTGTCCGGGAGATAATTATATCCCGTTATATCGAGGGGGGCAGCGTATTCCCGCGTTTTTTCTCCCCAGATATCGCGTGCATCTGTTTTTACGTTTGCATCAAAGTTTGTTCCAGGTTCCCTGCCCGGCTCAAAAATATTACAGATTGCCGCCATGACTGGTCTTGTGGAATCTAAGGATTTCACTTTACTGCTTAATCGCCGCGACCATTTGGCTCCGTCATTTCTGCCATCCCGCTCCCCGATTTCATTGCCGGTGGAATAGAGGATTACGCAGGGATGGTTTCTGTCACGTTTTACCATCCATTCCATATCTCTTTCCCACCAGTCCTCAAAGTACAGGTGATAATCCATCGGCCGTTTCCCCATGCGCCAAACGTCAAAACACTCGTCTAACAGCAGCATTCCCAGCCGGTCACACGCTTCCAGCATGGCAAGCGACGGAGGATGGTGGCTGATCCGCACCGCGTTGTATCCCGCCTCCCGGAGAAGACGGATTTTCCGTTCCTCAGCCCGAGGATATGCGCATGCACCCAGCAGTCCGTTATCGTGGTGAATACAACCGCCTTTTAACTTTATGGCTTTTCCGTTCAGTCGGAATCCCTGTTCTGTATCCACAGAGATTGTCCGGATTCCAAAGCTCTGTTTTTCCGTATCCAGCGTGTGCCCGGCGCTGTCCATGACGGTAATGCGGCAGGTATACAGATAGGGGTCATGAATATCCCATCTGTGCGGGCTGGATATTTCAGCCTCAATTTTGCATACGGCCTTTCCCAGCGCGGGGACAACGGCCGTGACCGATCGGGCAGCTTTAATCCGGCTGTCTTCTTCCGACCAGCCATTTCCAAGCTGTTTCTTCCCGGGCAAAGGCTGATTTTCAACACTCCCTCCCTGTTCGTCCAATACTTCGCACAGAACGACAAGCTCTCGTTCCTCTGTTTCTCTGCTGGTGACGGTAACGTCAAAATGAATAACGGTTTTTCCATCCCCCTCTTCCGTGACGGAGATAAAGGTATCCCAGGGCTTTAAATAAATACTTCCCCCAATCCAGAGCGCAGCCCCTCTGTAAAGTCCTCCCCCGGTATACCAGCGCGAAGAAGGCTGCCGGCTCTGCGTAATAATCTTCAGCTCATTTTTGCTGCCATCAAAATTCAAAGCGGGAGTTAAGTCCACTTGATAGGGGGTATATCCATAGGGATGCATTCCGAGGAGTTCCCCGTTTAATATTACTTCCGTATTCATGTAGGCGCCATCCAAATCCAGAATGACCGTCTTATTTTTCAAACTTTCCGGAAAGGCAAGTTCCTTTTTGTATACACCCTGGCCTTCCCCAAAATAACCGTTCAGTGCGCCGCCGGCTGCATCTGCGGACCGTGGTTTGGTGATGATAAAATCATGGGGCAGATGAATCTGCTTTGGGACCGGTTTTTCGTAAACAAAGCTCAGGCTTTCATTGCTTTCATAAAAACTCCAGTCCCTGTTGCATTCGAATCGTTCCAATATGTTTCCTCCTTTCTTCCGTTGATTTAAAGATACAGTAACGCCCAAAAACGCATTTGGCTCATTTTCTCCGCTTATCCGCGATGTGTTTCTGTATTGTATTTACTGTGCCTTTATCATATAATAGAAGCAGATTAATAACCAGATTTAAAATCTGCTACATCCTGAAAAACAAGGCCCAAAACCGACATTTTACGGAGGTGCCTCCTATGAGCATAAAAAAGAATTCTAAGATGAAAAATCAGAAACACGTGTCTCCGATTGACTTTTATTCCCCCTCGCAGATGAGTATACCGATGTCTTTTACGATGTGCTATAAGATAAACTACGACGCTGCCCACACGCTTTACCATGTGATATCGCCGGGAAATATTGACAGCCATATCAGTTCAGACGCGAAAACACCGCATCAGCATGATCATTTCGAACTCTTATATGTGCTGAAAGGGGAACTGGTCAACACCATCGAACAGACCTCCTATCATTATAAAGAGGGGGATGCCTGTCTGTTGAACAGGAATACACGCCATATTGACATCAAAGGCAGAAACAGTATAGCCGTCTTCCTGAATCTGTCGACAGATTATGTTGCGGAGTTGATGCGCGATTCTTCTGAGACAAGTCCGAAACATAAAATCCACCTCTTCCTGTCTTCCAATCTTAAGGGGAATGAACGGTTTGCACGGAATTATCTGACTTTTACACCGACGCTGCAGTCTTATGGAGACGACACTCTTACGCGGATTGCGGGGCTGATTGACTCTGTTCAGCTGGAACTCTCTGAACAGAAGCCGGGCAGCCAGGATCTGATCCGCGGGCTGATCAAGCGGCTTATCTACATGCTGGAAGATGAGAAAAAATACCACTCGAATTTTGTCCGGCTGGATGCAACCCACCAGGATTTTCTGTTCGCACGTATTATGAATTATATAAAAGAAACGAATGGAAATATCACAAGAGAGGATTTGTCGAAAGCACTGAATTATAACGCAGAGTATCTCAACAGAATCGTAAAGGCCCGCACCGGAGTCAGTATGATGAAATTCAGAAAAAAATTCCAGCTGGCGAGAGCGAAAGAGCTGCTGACGGAGACAGATGAAAATATCTGTACCATTATTGGAGAACTGGGATTTTCCGGAAATTCTCATTTCTATACGTTTTTCCACCAGGAGACTGGAATGTCTCCGATGGAATACCGGAATCTGTGGAAACAGAAAATAGGGGAAGAGAGTGAAACAGCCCAAACAGAGCGGGAGCAGATACAACTGAATAAAGATTGTTAGGAAAATATCAAAAACATTATTGTAATTAAAGTATATTCATTTTTAAATTTCAAGTACTCTTTTATATTTAGTAATAAATAAGCTAATAATAACCCCCAATAACTTATTAATGAAAATATTCCTTGAGTTATTAACAGCTCTAAACTATCGTTATGTAAAGTCCCTATTGATACTCCTACACTA
>ERZ773248.2381-NODE-2381-length-11414-cov-4.560525_pt1 | contig 11414 bp, 9 predicted proteins | sample MGYA00580518_ERZ773248 | MGnify/ENA primary metagenome ERZ773248 (study PRJEB29015, sample SAMEA2737762) | human gut metagenome | biome: human gut; feature: human-associated habitat; material: faeces | place: China | collected 2012 ...
CAGCACATCCGGAAGGATGTGCTGTTTTGTTTTATATGCGGACAGGATGAACCGCTACGCGGTACTGCCGAAACGATGCGGAATGAATTGCCATATATAGAAAATTGATTTTTTTATATAAAAACATTGTCTGTAAAATGATTAAAAGGCATATTATGCATGATAATTAATCGCATACAACATATATCTTTTTGCATGAGTCTAATGTATTTTTATAATGGACAAAAAATACAGAGTGAAATAAAAAATATCAAATGAAAAGTTTGGAAAATAATTAAATTCTTCTCATAAACACAGATGTAATGCAGAATAATATTAAAATCATGGTAATATTAGAGGAGAATTAAATCACCGGAATATCTATTGACAGTAGACTGTTTGAGAAGTATAGTGTAAGCATAAGGAACGTATCATACGTATCCGTAAAGCCAATTGGATTTATGGTTTACACATATTAAGGAGGTTGAATTCATCATGGGTGAAGCTGTTACATTAGAAATGGTACAGGAAGCACAGAAACGGTTACAAGGTGTGGCACAGAAAACGGGGTTGTCTTTTGCCAATTCCGTCAGCAAGATAGCTGATTGCCAGGTATACCTGAAGATGGAAAATTTACAGCGGACAGGTTCATTCAAATTACGCGGGGCTTACAATAAAGTAGCGTCCCTTACACCGGAAGAACGGGAAAAAGGTGTTATTGCTGCATCGGCTGGCAATCATGCCCAGGGTGTAGCTCTGGCTGCCAGTGCCTATGGCTGCCAGTCTACGATTTGTATGCCCAAGCATGCTCCTTTGTCCAAAGTAGCTGCTACACGCGGATACGGTGCCAACGTTGTCCTCTACGGGGACTTCTTTGATGAAGCAGCTGCCAAAGCTGTCGAATTGACGAAAGAACATGGGTATACGTTTGTTCATCCCTTCAATGATCCCGAAGTCATTGCCGGACAGGGAACGATTGCACTGGAAATTATCGAACAACTGCCCGACGTGGATGCTATTGTAGCTCCTATTGGCGGTGGCGGCCTGATTTCAGGACTTGCCGTAGCAGCAAAGAGTGTCAATCCGAAAATCAAAGTTATCGGCGTGCAGACAGAAAACATGCCGTCTATGAAAGAATCCGTAGATCAGGGGAAAATTATCACCTATAACGGTAAAGCCACACTGGCTGATGGCATAGCCGTCAAAACACCGGGAGATCTGACCTTTGATATCTGCCGCCATTACCTGGACGATATTGTTACTGTCGATGAAAATGAAATTTCCCAGGCCATACTCTGGCTCCTGGAACGCTGCAAAACCGTGGCAGAAGGTGCTGGTGCCGTACCGACGGCGGCTCTCATGAATGGTAAAATTTCCGGCCTGCACAACAAAAAAGTGGCAGCTCTGGTCAGTGGCGGCAATATAGATGTCAATAACATGCAGCGCGTCATCAATCAGGGCCTGATCAAGTCCCGCCGCAAGATTTTCTTCCAGACCATCATTCCTGATGTACCGGGCGAAATGGTGAAGCTGCTGACTATCATTGCCAACGCCAATGCCAACGTACTTTCTATCGTTCATGAACGGAGCCAGCATGGCGTAGATATGGGACAGACTGCCGTATCACTGGAACTGGAAACGGCAAATGAAAAACACGTGGAACAACTGATGTCCACATTAAAAGATCATCATTACTATGTAACGATGAAATAAAACACATATTAAGTCATAAGACCATAATGATTCCAAAGCTATGGAGGTAATAATGGAACAGCAGAAAATGGAACGTGGCCTGAAGCCACGCCATGTAGAGATGATAGCTCTGGGGGGAACCATTGGTGTTGGCCTGTTTATGGGGTCAGCCAACACGATTCAGATGGCAGGTCCGTCGGTACTGTTATGTTATGCCGTAACGGGCGTCGTCATGTTTTTCATTATGCGTATTATGGGGGAAATGTTATACCAGGAACCGGTGACCGGATCCTTTGCAACGTATGGCCACAAATATATTAGTCCTTTTGTGGGATATCTGACAGCCTGCTCATACTGGTTTCTCTGGGTTGTCGTTGGGTTATCGGAAATTACAGCCGTAGGGATTTATGTGCATTACTGGTTCCCGGCCCTGCCACAATGGATATCGGCTCTGGCCGGGATGGCTATCGTTGCATCGGCCAACATGGCAGCTGTTAAATACTATGGCGAATTCGAATTCTGGTTTGCCCTGATTAAAGTCGTTACGATTATCGTCATGCTCATCGTCGGGGCGGCGGTCATTCTTTTCGGGTTTGGCAATGATGGCGTGCCTGTAGGAATCAGCAATCTCTGGTCCCACGGTGGGTTTATGCCTAATGGCTGGGGCGGTATGCTGGCAGCTATGTGTGTCGTAGCGGCGTCATTCCAGGGCGTTGAACTCATCGGGATTACTGCCGGTGAAGCCCAGGATCCGCAAAGGACGCTGAAAAAGGCTGTCAACAACATTGTCTGGCGTATCCTTATATTCTATATTGGTTCTATCTTTGTCATCCTCTGTATCTATCCATGGACAGAAGTCAGCTACATTGGCAGTCCGTTCGTCATGACCTTTGCCAAAGTTGGTATTACGGCAGCGGCGGGCATCATCAACTTCGTCGTTCTCACGGCCGCTTTATCGGGCTGCAATTCCGGTATGTACAGTTCGGGCCGTATGCTCTATACCCTGGCACAGAATGGTCAGGCACCGCGTATCTTTGCCAAACTGTCGCCTTCCGGCGTTCCCCGCAACGGGATCGGAGTTACCGTCATCGTACTGGCTATTGGCGTCGTGCTGAATTACATGATTCCTGATTCCAAACTGTTTCTCTATCTCTATAGTGCGTCGGTATTCCCCGGCATGGTAGCCTGGTTTGTCCTGGCCTGGGCCCAGAAGAATTTCCGCAAAACATGGGGCCCGGAAGTCATGGCAAAACATCCATTCAAATCGCCTCTGTACCCGTACTCTAATTACTTCTGCATTGCCTTCCTGATTCTGGTGACGATTGGCATGCTGTACAATCCGGACACCCGCATGTCTATTCTTTCCTCGTGGGTCTTTATTGCGGCCATTACGGCGGCATGGTTCCTGTGCGGCCTGAACAAGAAGAAATATGATAAGGAAGGTCATCTTCTGACTACGACAGATGAAGAAAAAGCGGTATCTGAAAATAGTAGAACTATGAATGACTGATGTTCATGTGTCTGCCATTAATTTAGTATATGCTATTACATAGAAGTCTCGTATAGTTCACCATAAATATTGTGTAGATATATAGCGTATGCAGTGGAAATGTGGAATTAGATGTTGTATAATAATAAATAGAGTAGATAATATTTTTTAAGGAGATGTTTGATCATGGCAGTAAACGTTATTAGTACAGAAAAAGCTCCAGGCGCAGTAGGCCCGTATTCCCAGGCTATTAAAGCAGGCGATTTCCTCTTTGCTTCCGGCCAGATTGCTATTAATCCGGAAAAAGGCAAACTCGTAGGTGGCGGCGTAGTCAACCAGGCAGAACAGTGCATGAAAAATGTTGGCGCTATTCTGGAAGCTGCTGGTGCTACGTATGACGATGTTATCAAAACGACGGTATACATTGCCAATATGAACTTCTTCGGTGCTGTCAATGAAGTATATGCCAAATACTTCAATAAGACTCTTCCGGCCCGTTCCTGCGTGGAAATCGGCAAACTGCCGAAAGATGCCCTCGTCGAAGTCGAAGTCATTGCCTATGTAGGCAAATAATCTGATAATCCACTAAAAAGAGTTTCAGATATCATGCAAAAAACTCCCTTCTAAGCAGATAAGAGGAACCATAACGTTCCTGCATCTGCCTGGAAGGGAGTATTTTTATGCTGATTTATGCCCAGTCTCCGTTTATGAATACGGGAACAGTCGTTCCGTCTGCTTTAGTTCCCATAATGGAAAGGTCATCGCTGCCAACCATGAAATCGACGTGAATCATGGAATCATTGAGGCCGTGGGCGCGAAGTTCCTGGTCATCCATCCCGCTGCCGCCGGAAAGGCAGGTCGGATAGGCTTTGCCAAATGCCAGATGACAGGAGGCATTTTCATCAAAGAGTGTTTCATAAAAGAGAATATGAGACAGAGAAATAGGGGAATGGTATGGAATCAGAGCCACTTCTCCCAGCCGGGAAGCGCCTTCATCTATGGACAGGATCTGTTTTAACACATCGTCACCTGTTTCTGCCTTTGATTCTATAGCGTGGCCGTCTTTAAATGTGATATGGAAGTTGTCAATGAGATTGCCGTTGTATACCAGCGGCCTCGTGCTGTATACAATGCCATTGACCCGGGAAGTGTCTGGCGCTGTATAAATTTCTTCTGTGGGAATATTGGCATTAAAGAGGATATGTGATGTCGTTTCTTCGGCACCTCCCTGCCAGATATGTTTTTCCGACAGCCCGATAGTCAGATCGGTCCCCTGACCTGACGTATAGTGCAGGCTCGTAAAGTGCTGGCTGGTCATCCAGTCGCGGCGTTTTTTTAATTCCAGAAGATGTGCATCCCAGTCAGCCAGCGGATTTTCACCATCAGCACGGGAAGACTGGAGAATTTGTTTCCACAACATTTCATAAGCCGTCTCTTCCGGCTGGTCCGGATACAGGATATGGGCCCATACGAGGCTGGGAACGGCGGCGACGAGCCAGGTCGTCCGGGATGCCATCATGCCGTCGATGTATTCTTTTAGCGCCTTGTTTGAAGCTTTCTGCCAGGCGACCAGTTTCTGCATATCGATTCCCTTCATGAGGTATGGATTGGCGGAAATAAGGCTGAGGAAGGCGGCATTCTGACGGTAGTAACAGAGGCTGAAATCACGGCGCCAGTCCGGCATGGTGGTGAACTCGGACAGGTCTTCGTATTCATAACGCAGCCGGGCCGATGCATCGGAGCGCCAGTTCATGACGACCTGACGGGCGCCTGCTTCATAGGCCTCCCGGGTAAGAATGGTGACAAAATCGTGAGCTTCTACCGGGGCAGCGATGACAAGAATCTGTCCCTGTTGCAGGTTTAGCCCTTTTTTGAGCAGAACCCGGGCATATCCGGGCAATAAGGATGAAACAGAAGAATCGAGATGCATATGTATCACTCCTAGTATAAATACAATAATATATCCGCTCTAAATTACAGTGACCAGGCCGTACGCTTCCAGAGACGGATATTGAGAGCCAGTGCATTGATGGCCAGGCTGATGATCAGACTATACCAGTATCCATAGGCCCCATAGGGGAGAAGATGTGCTGCGCCATACCCCATGGGAAGACTGATGAGCCAATAGGTGACAAAGGCCACAATCGTGATGATGCGTACGTCTTTATATCCCCGCAGGATGCCCTGGACCGGAGTACCGGCGGCATCGCAGAAGGAAAACATGACCGCCAGCAGAAGAAAATGACGGATATGTATCAGTGTGCCTGCGTCAGAAGAAAACAGGGAACTGATAGGACCTATGAATGTATAGGTCAGGGTGGCTGTAGCGCAGACGATGAGCAGGGCGGATCCCTGACAGATGCGGGCGTACTGGCGGGCGGCCTGACCATTGCGGGCGCCCACTTCATATCCGATGACGATAGTCGATGCCAGGCTGAGGCTCCAGGGAAATACGTATATCAGGGTAGAGTAGCTAATCGCCGCCTGATTGGCTGCCAGGTATACCGTACCGAATTCGGCCATTAACAGACCGATGATGGAGAACAGGCTGGTTTCACAGAAAATAGCGACGAACATGGGGATGCCGATGCGCAATTGTTCCGAGATGGTGTGCCAGTCCGGAGAAACGAAATGATGCCACAGGCCATAGGAACGGAACGGCTCTAACAGGGAAAACAACACCAGGAATACAGCCAGTGTAATCCAGGCCGCTATGGTGATGGCATATCCTGTCCCGACCCCTCCCATGGGAGCTATGCCCAGCCCGCCGAATACAAACAGGCGGAACAGTACTACCGTAATGGCCAGATTGAGAAACAGAATGGCCATAGACACATGGGTCTTGCCATGGGCGTCGGTAATATAGCGCAGCGTGGCCACAAGGAAGGTGGGCAGGATGCCCCAGGCCAGTGCAATCAGGTATTCGCGGGCAATCGTATAGACCGCCGGTTCGAGCCCCATGATGCGGAGAAAGGGGTCGAGACACAGTAGTCCCGCTGCGAGGACGACTAAAGTCGTAATGACTGCAACATAGAGACTTTGTAAAATATACCCGGGGATATCTTCTGTTTTGCCGGCACCACGGAGCTGGGAGAGAATCGGTGAGACGCCAAAAAAGACGCCGCACATGCCGGCAAAGACGGGGTACCAGATATTGACACCGACGGCGACGCCGGCCAGATCGACTGTCCCTGCCTGACCGCTGAATATGCTGGAAAAGACTCCGCTGCCGACCTGGGCCATCTGGGTGAGCAGCAATGGGAAGAACAGCGTAAGAAAATGCCGTATCTGGTATAATTGCGGCATTATACAGATACCTCCTTAGAAACAGAATAGATATAAAACAAGCCCCACAGACCGTGGGGCTTGTTAGCATTTACGATTATTTATCCATTTCGTTTACTTTGGCAGCCAGACGGGATTTCTTACGGGCTGCAGTATTTTTATGGAGAACGCCTTTCTGTGCAGCGCTGTCGATGACGCTGCTGGCTTTATCAAATGCTTTTTTTACAGCTTCAGCATCACCTGTGGCAATTGCTTCGGTCGTACGGCGGATAGCAGTATGAACAGAAGATTTTACCTGGGAATTTACGGCGTGGCGGGCTGCATCTTTTTCCATCGATTTGATGTTGGATTTAATCTGCGGCAATGGGTTCACCTCCTAATTTACAAGAACACTAGAAGAAATTCTATCATAAAACGGGATAAAAATCAATAGAAATTTTAGGGAATTATGCCTTATGAGCCGAACCGAGCACTTCGGTAATCTTATGAGAGACGAGGTCATAGACGTTCTGCCGGCCGTCTTTCAGGTACTGGCGTGGGTCAAAATGATCGGGGTGCTGGGCCATATGGAGACGGACGCCGGCTGTCAATGCCAGACGGATATCGGAGTCAATATTGATTTTGCAGACAGCCAGGGAAGCCGCCTTGCGGAGCTGGTCTTCCGGGATACCGATGGCATCAGGAAGATTTCCGCCGTTTTCATTGATGATTTTTACATATTCGGGTACGACCGAGGAAGCTCCGTGCAGGACAATCGGAAAATCGGGAAGCCGCTTGGCTACTTCTTCGAGGATGTCGAAACGAAGTGTCGGAGGTACGAGGACGCCCTGTTCGTTGCGGGTGCACTGTTCCGGCGTGAACTTATATGCGCCATGGCTGGTCCCGATAGCGATAGCCAGGGAATCGACACCAGTACGGCTGACGAATTCTTCCACTTCTTCCGGACGGGTGTAGGATGCTTCATGAGCGGCTACTTTGACATCGTCTTCAATGCCGGCCAGCTGGCCTAATTCGCCTTCGACGACGACACCGTGAGCATGGGCATATTCCACGACTTGTTTTGTCAGAGCAATATTATCTTCGAAGGAGTGCTTGGATCCATCAATCATGACAGAGGTAAATCCGCCGTCAATACAGGATTTGCACGTTTCGAAATCGGCGCCATGGTCAAGGTGAAGTGCGACCGTGAGGTCGTGGTCTTCCAGGGCTGCTTCAACGAGATGTTTCAGATAGCTCGGCTTGGCGTATTTTCTGGCACCGGCCGAAGCCTGAAGAATAATCGGGGATTGAAGGTCCGCTGCTGCGTCGGTAACAGCCTGGACGATTTCCATATTATTGATGTTGAAAGCCCCGATGGCATAATGGCCGGCATAGGCTTTTTTGAACATTTCGGTAGTTGTGACTAATGGCATAGGAAAGTTCCTCCTTTAAGTAAAGGTATGTGTAGAAAAGTCAGTCCTCAGAGCGGGACCAGCTCATGATAATCCCAGCCGGCGCAGCAGAACAGGTGCTGCATATCTGCCGGTAACGGGGAATTAACCGTAATGAATGTACCACTGACAGGATGGGTGAACTGGATGCGGAACGCATGGAGCGCCTGCCGCTGTATATCGGTCCGGCTGCCACCATACAGATCATCGCCGCACAATGGATGGCCCAGACTGGCACAGTGTACCCGGATCTGATGGGTGCGTCCCGTGTGAAGGGTAAGCTGCAGCAAGCTGTAGCGGTCTGTCGCAGCGAGACACTGGATGTCCGTATGCGCAGGTTTGCCGTCAGCATCGGTACGGCGCAGGATGATGCTGTCCGGGGCGCGGGAAATGGGCCAGTGTATAGTCAGTCGCCGGGCGGGAAACCGTCCTTCGGCTACGGCCAGATAATACCGGTGATAGGCCAGATGGCGATGGCTGAAAGCATACTGGATCTGGGGCTGCTTGGCAATCAGGCAGAGTCCGGACGTATTGCGGTCCAGCCGGTGCATGGGATGGTAAGAGCAGCTCTGTCCCGTCTGCTGATAGTACCAGGCCAGCGCATTTGCCAGCGTTCCGTCATGCGCTCCCGACGTTGGATGCATCAATAATCCTGCCGGCTTATTGACAGCTATGATATAATCATCTTCGTAGGCAATTTTTACAGGAATCGGTTCCGGTCGGAACGGATTGGATTCCGGAAGCTCTACGCGGATGACGTCGCCTGTGGAAACAAAATCGCGGGTATCGGCTGCGATACCATTGCGGGTACAGATGCCATTGTGCTTGATGCGCCGTCTCATGGTAGCGGAAACGCCGGCATGGCGCAAGGCTCCCAGCAGGGACGTTTTCTTTTCCAGTCTGCCTACGATAAATTCAATCATGACATCTCCTTTGTGCGTATGGGTTGCATACACATCTATTGTACAAAAGGGTAACCGGAAAATCAACGTAGGATGTTAACTGTACAGCTATATTGTAATGGATGAAGCTGGCAAAATCAACAGGAAAACCCGGTTTTTTCTGCCTGTACAAAGAAAAATTGCCTATAGAAAAAGGATTTTTGGGATTTTTATGGAATAGTATATAGTGTAAGGTTTATGAAAAATGCCCTGCTGTCATATCCGGTATGCGAAATCCATACAGGTGCCAGGCAGGAATCGGGCTCTCTATCTAGAATGTATTACTACACGAATTCTTTAACAGGTGATGTGACATATGCGTTTTACCAATGAATTTATAGAACAAGTACGGCAGGCCAATGACATAGTCAGCGTCATTTCCGATTATCTGGTCCTCCAGCGCCGGGGACGTAATTTCTGGGCATGCTGTCCGTTCCATAATGAAAAAACGGCTTCTTTCAGTGTCGCTGCTGATAAAGGATTCTATTATTGTTTTGGCTGCCATGCCCACGGGGATGTTTTCAAATTCGTTATGATGAAAGAAAACATCTCTTTTAGTGAAGCGGTAGAACGACTGGCTGAACGGGCCCATATCCCACTGCCGGAAGTAGAAAAGTCCGCAGAGGATATTGCGCGGGATAAGCACCGGGACCGCCTGTTTGAAATTAATGAACTGGCAGGTAACTTCTTTCATAACTGTCTGGTAAAGACCCACTATGGCGAACCGGGCCTTGCCTATTTTCATCGCCGGCACCTGAGCGATGATACGATTTATTCGTTTAAGCTGGGATTTGCCCCGGACAGTTGGAATAAACTGACCGATGCCTTCGAAAAGAAGGGGGTAACCGGGCCGGAGCTCGTTGAAGTCGGACTGGCTAAAGAAAAAAACGGCCGGTACTACGATGCCTTTCGCAACCGGGTCATGTTTCCTATACGCGATGGCCGGGGACGCATCGTTGGTTTTGGCGGCCGTGTGCTCGATGACAGCCGGCCCAAATACCTGAATTCCCCGGAAACCATGATCTTTGATAAGAGCCGTAATCTGTACGGCCTGAATTATGCCCGTACCAGCCGGGAAAAATATATGCTGGCCTGTGAGGGATATATGGATGTGATTGCCATGCATCAGGCCGGCTTTACCAATGCGGTGGCATCTCTGGGAACTGCATTTACCACCCAGCACGCGGTGCTGCTGAAACGCTACACCGATACGGTCATTCTGACCTACGACAGTGATGGAGCCGGTGTAAAGGCCGCGCTCCGCGCCATCCCGATTTTGAAAGAAGTAGGCATTTCCACGAAGGTGCTGAACTTAAAACCTTACAAAGATCCGGATGAATTCATTAAAAATATGGGAGCAGATGCGTTCCGGGAGCGTATCGCAAATGCGCAGAATAGTTTTCTGTATGAGATTGATGTGTTGAAACGCGAATATGACCTGGACGATCCGGAACAGAAGACGAAATTTTACAATGCGACAGCCAGAAAGCTGCTGGAATTTAGTGAGGCACTGGAACGGGACAATTATACCAGAGCAGTAGCCCAGGCACAGTTTATTCCTTACGAGGACTTAAGGCGGCTGGTGAACCGGCTTGGAAGCCAGCTGGGGATGGTACCGGTGAGACGCCGGGACGAAGACCGGGCAGAACCGCGGGAGCGCAAAAAGAAAACAGAGAAGGATGACGGCATCCGTCGGTCCCAGCGTCTGCTTCTGACCTGGCTTATTGAGCGACCGCAGTTATTTGAAAAGATTGAGGGGATCATCGGCCCGGATGATTTTAAAGAACCGCTCTATCATGAGGTGGCGCAGATGGTATTTGACAGCCACCGGGAAGGCGGCGTCAATCCGGCGGGCATTCTGAATCACTTTATCAACGATGAAGAACAATACAAGCAGGTGGCGGCGCTGTTCAACGCAAGCCTGAATGATTCTTTAAATAATGAAGAGCAGAGAAAAGCATTTTCCGAGACTGTGCTGAAGGTAAAGAAAAACAGCCTGGATGAGGCCAGCCGGAGTGCGGCAGACATTGCGGCGCTCCAGGAGATCATAAAGCAGCAGGCAGCACTGAAAACGCTTCAGATATCCATTGACTAGAAATAGAACCGGGAGAATCCAAGCCTTCCGGTAGTCTGCAATTGAGAAAGGGCGGATTAATATGGAAGAACGTACACAGACTTTTGATGAGAAACTGGAATTGCTTTTGGAAGAGGCTAAAAAGAAAAAGAATGTGCTGGAAAACCGGGAAATTCTGGATTTCTTCAAAGGAGAGATTCTGGATCCGGAAAAGCTGGACCGCATTTATGACTTTCTGGACAATCATCATGTGGATGTGCTTCGCACGGAAGAGGAAGATGACATCGACCCAGAATTGTTTCTGGATGAAGATTCCGAGGAAGAGGAAGAAGCAGAGCTTGAGCAGCTGGATCTTTCCGTACCGGAAGGTGTGGGTGTGGAAGATCCGGTCCGTATGTACCTGAAGGAAATCGGCAAGATTCCGCTGCTTACCACGGACCAGGAAATTGAGCTGGCAAAGCGCATGGAGCTGGGCGACCAGCAGGCAAAAAAGCGCCTGGCGGAGGCAAATCTCCGTCTGGTGG
>ERZ773248.2382-NODE-2382-length-11414-cov-2.367198_pt1 | contig 11414 bp, 9 predicted proteins | sample MGYA00580518_ERZ773248 | MGnify/ENA primary metagenome ERZ773248 (study PRJEB29015, sample SAMEA2737762) | human gut metagenome | biome: human gut; feature: human-associated habitat; material: faeces | place: China | collected 2012 ...
AACGATCCCTTTACCCTGAACCAGAATCTGAGAAGTCAAAGCCTTCAGGAGCTGGCAGCCCAGAAGGAAGGCCTTACAGGGGCCAAGAAACAGGAGCAGTTAAACCAGATGTGGAGAAACCCCTGCATCAACGATACTTACGAGCCGGGATCCACGTTTAAGATCGTGACGGCGGCAGCGGGCCTGGAATCGGGAGTGGTGAATCTGGAAGACCATTTCTCCTGTCCGGGGTTCCGGATTGTGGAAGACAGAAAGATCCGGTGTCACAAAGTAGGAGGACATGGAACGGAAACATTTGTGCAAGGAGTTCAAAATTCCTGTAACCCGGTATTTATCGACATCGGTCTGCGACTCGGTGTGGATAAGTTCTGCGAGTATTTTAAACAGGTTGGATTGCTGGATCTGACAGGGGTAGATCTTCCAGGAGAAGCAGGAACAATCATGCATAAGAAGGAAAACATCGGTGCGGTAGAGCTGGCAACGATGAGTTTTGGGCAATCCTTCCAGATTACGCCGGTGCAGATGGCGACAACGGTAAGTTCTCTGATCAACGGAGGGGTTCGTGTGACACCACATTTTGGCATGGGAATTGTGGATCGGGAAGGAGAAAAGCTGGAGCCTTTTTCTTATCCGGAAAGAAAAGGAGTGGTATCGAAAGAAACGTCGGCGACAATGCGAACGATCCTTGAGAGCGTTGTAGCAGAAGGATCTGGGAAAAACGCATATATTGAAGGATATCGGATCGGAGGAAAGACAGCAACCTCGCAGACACTTCCGAGAAGCGCCAATAAATATATTTCTTCTTTTATCGGATTTGCTCCGGCAGACAATCCACAAATACTAGGAATGGCGGTGATCCATGATCCGCAGGGAATTTATTATGGGGGAACGATTGCGGCTCCGGTAATCCGTGATATTTTCGACAATATTCTTCCATATATGGGGATAGAAAGAGGGCCGGTTAGCGAAACAAAAGAGGAGGAGTAGTTGAAAATGAGAGGGAAATGAAGTATACTATATAAGTTGAATTAAAATGAGAACAAAAGAGTGAAAGGGTGTATCTATGGATTATAAATTAATTGTACCAGTGCTGATTTCTTTTGCATTGAGTCTGCTGATGGGACCGGTCGTCATTCCGTTTCTGAGAAAACTAAAGATGGGACAGACAGAACGGGTGGAAGGTGTACAGTCACATTTGAAGAAGGCAGGAACACCGACAATGGGCGGTGTGATCATCCTTGGAAGTGTATTGCTCACTTCAGTTTTTTATATAAAAGAATATCCGAAGATCATACCGGTGCTGTTTGTGACACTTGGTTTTGGATTGATCGGATTTCTCGATGATTATTTGAAAGTTGTGATGAAACGGTCGGATGGGTTGTTTCCAAAGCAGAAGATGGCGCTTCAGATTGTTGTGACGGCAGTGTTTGCCTACTATCTTGTAAAAGTGACAAATGTTCCAATGACACTACTGATTCCATTTTCCAGTGGAAAATATCTGGATATCGGATGGCTTTCGATTCCGCTGTTGTTTGTTGTCGTGATTGGAACGGTCAATGGAGTGAATTTCACGGATGGGCTGGATGGCTTGGCCTCCAGTGTGACGGTGCTTGTTGCCACATTTTTCACTGTAGTGGCAGTGGGGACGAGAAGCGGTATCGAGCCTGTGACCTGTGCGGTTGTGGGAGCGCTGCTTGGCTTTTTACTCTTTAATGTCTATCCGGCGAGTGTGTTTATGGGAGATACCGGATCGCTTGCGCTGGGAGGATTTGTGGCATCCACAGCATATATGCTCCAGATGCCGCTCTTCATCGTGATCGTAGGGCTGATTTATCTGATTGAAGTGCTGTCGGTTATGATTCAGGTGACATATTTTAAGAAGACAGGCGGGAAAAGAATCTTTAAAATGGCGCCAATTCATCATCATTTTGAACTTTGCGGCTGGTCTGAGACACGGGTTGTAGCAGTGTTCGCTGTTGCAACAGCAATTTTATGTCTGATTGGCCTGATGGCGCTTTAGGAGGGTATTATGGATTTAAGAGGAAAAAAAGTACTTGTATTTGGAACAGGAATCAGCGGAATTGGTGCAGGAGCGCTGCTTGAGAGGGCGCAAGCGTCTGTGATCCTGTACGATGGAAATGAAAATTTAGACAAAGAAAACTTAAGAAAACATTTTGCGGCAGAGAGCTCTGTTGAGATCTTGCTCGGCAACCTTCCGCTGGAAGTGATGGATCAGCTGGAACTTGTTGTGTAAAGTCCGGGGGTTCCGACAGATCTTCCGCTTGTAAATCAGTTGAGAGAACGAGAAATTCCAATTTGGGGAGAAGTGGAACTGGCATACCGCTTTGCAAGTGGAGAGGTACTTGCAATTACCGGAACAAATGGAAAGACAACAACAACTGCATTGCTGGGGGAAATCATGAAAGCGTACAGAGACAGTGTTTTTGTTGTCGGGAATATCGGGACACCGTACACGGGAGCAGCGTTGGAGATGAAGGAAGATTCTGTGACGGTTGCGGAGATGAGCAGCTTTCAGTTGGAGACGATCGATACGTTCCATCCAAAGGTAAGTGCGATCTTAAATATTACACCAGATCATTTAAACCGACATCATACGATGGAGGCATATATTCAGGCGAAAGAGGAAATCACAAAAAATCAGACAGAGGAAGATGTCTGTGTACTCAATTATGAGGACGAAGTGCTGCGTGCATTCGGAGAGAAACTTCATACACAGGTTCTATATTTCAGCAGCAGGCGTAAACTAGAGAGAGGGATCTATCTTGAAGACGGAAAGATCATTTATGCAGATGGAAAGCCGGAAGTGCTCTGTAAGGTAGAAGAACTAAAGTTGCTTGGTACACATAATTATGAGAATGTGATGGCGGCTTCTGCGATGGCAGCGGCATATGGAGTCCCGCTTTCGAGTATACGAGAGACGATCAGGAATTTCGGCGGAGTTGCCCACCGGATCGAATTTGTGACGGAGAAAGAAGGGGTTGCATACTACAATGACTCCAAGGGAACAAATCCGGATGCTGCCATCAAGGCAGTGGAGGCGATGAATCGACCGACGATACTGATCGGAGGAGGATATGATAAGAACTCTTCTTATGATGAGTGGATTGATTCTTTCGGGGAAAAAGTAAGATACCTTGTATTAGTTGGAGCAACAAAAGAGAAAATCGCTGAGACCGCAAGAAGAAAAGGATTTGACAAGAAAGAAGCCGTCATGAATGCACACAAAGCATGTGCACTGTCTATCATGACAAGTGGTTTCAGTTTCTTCGCAGCAACGTTCGGTGTGGCATGGTATTCCAAAGTTGATATGATCGGTGCAATCTGTACACTGTTATCAAGAGGTGCCCTGATCAGTATGGCATGCGTAATCTTCATCCTGCCGGCGATGTTCATTATCTTTGATAAGTTAATCTGCAAGACATCCATTGATTTCCTGGGTGAGAAAGCGAAGGCAAAGGCGGCAGCCAGAGCATAAAGCAGAACATACAATCCTCCGGAGAGCAATTTCCGGGGGATTTTTTTGCCTTTCGATGCCGGTTTGTCCAGATTCCTGACTAGGAAGTTTATGAAAAAATGACGAAAACAGTGCTGTGTGTAATGAAAATGTCATAATTATATCACAATTATAGAATAAGCTGATGCAAAATGACCCGGATATGTTATAATAATGTCCGTGGCTTAAATTAAAAATGCACCAGGCAGTAGACCGGGTGGCCAAAAGAAAGGAAAAAACGATGAAAAAAAGGGTGAGGAAAATAACAGCAATGATTCTGGCGGCATCCATGGTTTTGGGGGTAAGCGGATGCGGAAAAAGTCAGAAAAGTACGCAGGATAGTGGGAACACAGCAAAAGTAAAGATTGCTTATCAGTACGGACTGGCTTATGCACCGCTGACCATCATGCAGGAACAGGGACTGATCGAGAAAAACTACGATGGAGATATCGAGGTTGAGTGGGTCAGCTTAAATTCCGGATCGGCGATCAATGAAGGGATGGCATCCGGGGATATTGATGTGGCATGTATGGGAATTGCACCGTTTATTTCCGGCGTCACAGCAGGTATTCCTTACAAAATGTACGGAACGATCGCAGCACAGCCACATGAATTGCTTACAAACGATGATTCAATCCATTCGTTAAAAGATATCACAGATGATAAAAAGATTTCCGTTGTAAATATCGGAAGTATTCAGCATATTCTGCTGGCAATGCTCGCAAAGGAAGAACTTGGAGATGCCCATGCACTGGATAACAATCTGGTGGCAATGTCCCATCCGGATGGCATGACTGCCCTGATGTCCGGCAGCGTAGCCTGCCAGCTCACAACCGCACCTTATATTTTCAAGGCAAAAGAACAGGATAATATCAAAGAAGCTGAGAGCCTGGATTCCGTATGGCCGGAAGGAAATGCCTTTATCGTTGGTCTGGTATCTGATGACCTGTATGAAAATCAGCCAGAAATCTATCAGGCAGTTGTAGACGCAACGCAGGAAGCGATGGATTACATCAACAACAACCAGGAAGAAGCAGCAAATATTCTCTGCCAAAAAGAAGATGTCACGGCAGAAACGATGCTGGGCTGGATGCAGGATCCGGGATGTGTCTATGATATGAAACTTCCGGGCGTCATGGATATGGCAAACTTTATGGCGGAGAATGATTTTGCAGACAAGGCACCGGAATCTTTTGAAGCAATCACAACAGAGTCGGCAAGATAAGAGCTGTCGGAAAAGAAAGAATAAGGATGAGAACGATGAAAAATTTAAGAAATCAGATTGTTTTTATTGTTGCTGTTCTGGTGGTATGGCAGGTCGTCTATCAGATGGGTTCCTTTCCGGAACTGATGTTTCCGTCACTTGGAAAGATATTTCAGTCGCTGATCAAAGGATTTTCACGGGACGGGCTGGGAGCGATGACGCTTTATTCCTTAAGCCTGATCGCAAAAGGGTTGCTGATCGGAATCGTGCTGGCATTTATCCTCTCCGGACTGTCCATCGTCAGCAAGACGTTTTATTCCATTTACCATATGGTCGTTTCCCTGTGTGACCTGATACCTGGTGTGGCACTGCTGCCGCTGGCAATCCTGTGGATGGGGATCGGGGAAGGGACGATCATCCTGATCGTGGTACATTCGATCATCTGGCCAATGTCCAGAAGCATTATGGACGGATTTCGGGCGGTGCCGCAGATCTACATAGAATCCGGGAAAAATATGGGACTTGGAAAACTCGGACTTGTGACCGGCATCTATATTCCGGCATCGTTCTCCTATATTCTTTCCGGTATCCGCACCGGATGGGCGAGAGCGTGGAGAGGTCTGATCAGTGCGGAGATGATCTTCGGAACGACCAGTTCCGGAGCCGGTATCGGATGGTTTATTTTCATGAAGCGTACCAATGTGGATATCGCCGGTGTTTTTGCGGCACTTCTGGTGATCATTGTAATCGGAATTGTAGTAGAATACGGAGTTTTCCACACCATAGAAAAAATGACACTTAAGAAATGGGGGATGAGCAGATGACACAGGAGCAGAAGGGGAAAACTCCCGTTTTGGATGTGCAGAACCTGACAAAAATCTATGACAATGGTGGAAAAGGGGACGGAAATGAAGTCCTCAAAAACGTAAACTTTACGATGAATGAGGGCGAATTTGTCTGCATCCTGGGACCGTCCGGATGTGGAAAGACTACGTTTCTTCGCTGCATCGGCGGTTTTGAAACCTTTGACGGAACGGTCAAAGTAAACGGAAAAGAGGTAAGCGAGCCGGGGACGGACCGCATCATGGTTTTTCAGGACTTTAATCAGCTGCTTCCGTGGAAAACAGTAGAAAAAAATGTGCAGTACCCTCTGAAAATACAGGGTTTAAAAGATAAAACAAAATTGCGGGAGATTTCAGATGCGGCACTTGAGAAAGTCGATTTGCTTTCTTCAAGAACGCTCTATCCGCATCAGCTTTCCGGCGGTATGAAACAGAGAGTGGCGATCGCCAAAGCACTGGCACTCAAGCCGCAGATCATTCTGATGGATGAGCCGTTCGCCAGTCTGGATGCCATGACGCGAAATCATCTGCAGGAAGAGCTGATGAAGCTGCACCAGAAAGAAAAAGTAACCGTTATCTTTATCACGCACAATATCCAGGAGGCAGTCTGCCTGGGAACAAGGATCCTGGTCATGGCAAAGCAGGGCGGTATCAAGATGGATGTGCCAAATACGATTCCGAAACCGGTCACACCGGCATCGGAAGGCTATGGACAGATGTGGGATATGTTTAACAAAGCACTGCATCAGGAAGGTTAATAAGGGAAAAATCATGTCGTACACATCATCAACATATCTGCTCTTTCTTGTGGCAGTATTCTGTATTTATTATATCATAAGACCCCGGCACCGTATGTATGTGCTGCTTGTCGCAAATGTGATCTTCTATCTGGCAGCAGGCTTTGACCAGTTTCTGGTGCTGCTTCTGGCAACCGCAGTATCTTACGTTGTGGCATGCAAGATGGGGAAATTGCATGAAAAACTTGAAAAACAGAAACAGGAAGAAGGCCTTGACCGCAAACAGATCAAGCGGATAAAGGCAAACAACAAAAAACAGCGAAAACGGATCCTGATCTGGGGGCTGGTGCTCAATATCGGGATTCTGATCGTGTTCAAATACACGAACTTTTTACTGAAGACCGGTTATTCTATTCTCGATCTTTTCGGGATCGGACACGGAGATGACCTGTTTAAATTGATTATGCCGCTTGGCATTTCCTTTTTCACATTTCAAATTCTGTCCTATCTGATCGATGTTTACAAGGGGAAAGTAAAGGCACAGAAGAATTTTCTAAAATATCTGCTTTATATTTCTTTCTTCCCAAGTGTCGTTCAGGGACCGATCCCGCGTTATGCAGATCTTGGCACACAGCTGTACGAAGAGCATCGTTTTGAGTATGATAACCTCAGGGACGGAGCACTTCTGATCCTCTGGGGATTTGCAAAGAAGCTGATCCTTGCAGAACGTCTCGGTACGTTTGTAGATCAGATCTATGGAAATTATACGCAGTACACCGGTATGCTCTTTTTCTTTGTGGCAACGGCAGCTTTTTCCATCCAGATCTACGCTGATTTCTCGGGATGTATGGATATCGCGACCGGAACGGCAAGACTGTTTGGGATACGCCTGACACCGAACTTTTTGCGTCCATATTTTTCAAAGACGATGCCGGAGTTCTGGAGACGCTGGCATGTGACACTTGGAAACTGGTTTAAAGACTATGTATTTTATCCGATCTCGATCTCCAAATTTTCACTGGATTTAAATAAAAAGGCGAGAAAACGTTTCGGCAATGAATTTGGAAGAATCGTCTCCTCAGCGATCCCGATTCTGGCGGTCTGGCTCCTGACCGGAATCTGGCACGGACCGGACTGGAAATATGTGACCTGGGGACTGTTTCACGGTATCCTGATCATGCTGAGCATGATCTTCACACCATACAACGAAAAACTGGTGCAGAAATTACATATCAAAACAGAATGTTTCAGTTTCCGTCTCTTTCAGATGGCAAGAACCTTCCTACTTTGCTGTCTCGGACGAGTATTCTTCCGGGCAGATGACTTTGCAAGTGCGGTCGGCATCTTAAAGAGAGCCTGCACCGGCATCGGATGGTACCGCCTGGCAAACGGCAAAATTTATAACTATGGACTGAACCAGGCGAATATGACCGTTGTGATCGTTGCAATGCTGGTACTTCTGACCGTCAGTATCCTGCAGGAAAAGATGGATGTCCTGGAAGCACTGAAAAAACAGAATCTGGTCTTTCGCTGGGTACTGATCTATGCACTTCTGCTTGCGGTTGTTATCTTTGGCATGTACGGCCCTGGGTATGATCCTTCCGCATTTATCTATGAGAAGTTTTAAGGGGAGGCGTGGCAGATGAAGATAAAAAAGCAGATCAAATACATTTTCGGAACCGCTGTATTTCTTGCAATCGCAGCTGTTCTGCTGACGCTGACCACCTATGTGATGCGTCCGACGGACAAAGATTTTTTCAGGGCGAGAGTAGCTGGATTTTATGCAGAAGACAGGGATAGTCTGGATGTGGTAGGCTATCTGAACAGTCCGCTGCTCTGGAAACAGCAGGGCATCACATCCTATGGGATCGCCACGGCAGCCCAGCCGGTCTATGTGATACCGTCACTGATCGATGAAGTGAAAAAAACACAGTCACCGCAGTTGTATATTATAGAAACCAGACGTTTTACAGATACAGACAATGAAGTGATCAAAGAAAATCGTCTTCGCCAGATCGCAGATAATATGAAAGTTTCCTGGAACCGTTTTAAGATGGTCACAGAACTGACCGAAGGATTTGAAGATCGGCTCAGCTATGGTTTTGACCTGATAAAATACCATGGAAACTGGGAAAATCTGACAGAAGAATCCTGGGAATATCTGTTTAATGCAAAAGAACATCCGCTGAAAGGATGGTCGGTCAACAGCCGTCATAAGATCCTAAGTTATCTGGATGTGAAAGACATTACCGGAGAAATACCGATCACAGAAAAATCCGAAAAAGAACTGCGGGAAATTATAGAAAAATGTAAAAAAGAAAATATTCAGGTACTTTTTGTGGCAACACCATGGCAGGTGACAGAGGAAGAACAGCAGAAAGACAATTATATCAAACGCATTGTGGAAGAAGCAGGCTTCCGGTTCCTGGACGGCAATTACTATGCAGAAGAAATGGGGCTGGAATATAACGTGGATTTTTACAATCCAAAGCATACCAATGCGATCGGTGCAGCAAAATTTACCACATACCTGGGCAATTATATCAGGGAACATTATGATATTAAGACCGACCACAGCGAAGAGGTGGCGGCAAGCTGGGATAAGGCGGCCGAAAAAGAAGAAAAAGAATATGAGAAGGCAGCCGAAAAGATACTGAAAAAGGCAGTAAAAGCAATCAAAGCAGCAAAGGCTGATCAGACAGAGCAGCAGTAGTACAGCCGAAGAAAAGATTGATTTATGAAGTTTAAAGCGAAAACAGAAAGATCAGATCAAAAGAAAGAAGGGGAGCATATGGTAAGATCCATCGTGGAAGCACTGGCAGAATATGCAAAAGTACAGCCGGACAAACTGTTTCTGGCAGATGGAAAAGTGGAACTGACTTATCTGGATGCCTGGAAATGTGTGTACGGTTATGCCGTGCATTTAAGAGAACTTGGCATCCGAAGAGGAGACCATGTCGTTGTGCGAAACTCACAAAATGCCCAGCTGGTGATCAGTCAACTGGCGATCCAGCTTGTCGGAGCAGTCTTTGTGCCGATTGAGAAGAATGCGGCAGATGACCGCATCGCAGAGATCATCGGGGCAGTGGAGGCAAAATTATATCTGGCAGCGAAGCAGGGTGAGTTTTCTTGCAAATGGGAAACAATAAAAGATGTATTATCGTATAAAATGGACGATGCCGCAGAAATGCGAATATCCGAAAGCGATGATGAAAATGGAGACAGTTTTCGCTTTCCTGAGCCTGAAGAAACCGCAGAGGTTCTCTTTACAACCGGAACAACCGGAAAATCCAAGGGCATTGAGCTTACTTATGAGAGTGTGATCGCCGTTTCTGAAAATGTGATTGGTTCCGTCGAAATGAAAAAAGACAGTGTCGAACTGATACCGGTACCCCTGAGCCATTCGCACGGACTTCGCCGCTATTATTCCAATATTTTAAATGGCGGCAGCGTGGTGATCATCGACGGCGTGATCTTTACAAAGAAATTTTTCGGAGTGATCGAAAAATATCATGTGACAGCGATAGACCTTGTACCGGCAGCACTGGCGGCACTGTTCAAGTTAAGCGGAGATAAACTCGGTGAATATGCAGACCAGCTCGATTATGTGCAGCTTGGTTCCGCACCGATACCGAACCACGACAAGGAGCATCTGCGTGAGCTTCTTCCGAACACACGCCTCTATAATTTTTACGGAACAACAGAGTCTGGATGCTCCTGTATCCTGGATTTCAATGCAATGCCGGATAAGAAAAACTGCATCGGAAAACCGTCCTGCCATGCAGAATTTGTCTTTTTTGATGAGCAGGGCAATGCAATCAATGCGACCGAAGAGACACCGGGCTTTCTCGCCTGCCGCGGAACCATGAATATGAAGGGTTATTATCATGAACCGCAGCTCAATCAGGAAATCATACGTGATGACTATATCTGCACCAAAGATCTTGCTTATGTGGGCGAGGACGGACTGATCTATATGCTGGGCAGAAAAGATGATGTCATCATAACCGGCGGCAACAAAGTCGCTCCGGATGAGATTGAAGAGATCGCCGGGGGATTTGAAGGAATAGCCGACTGTGCCTGCATTCCGGTGCCACATACGCTCCTTGGGGCAGAGCCAAAGCTCTTTGTGGAGATGGAAAACGGTGCCGCATTTGATGAGCAGGGCATTTATGAGTATCTGCAGGGCAAACTGGAGGCATATAAAGTGCCAAAACTCATCGAGCAGATCGACAAGATCCCGAGAACCTATAACGGAAAACTTCAGAGAAAGAAACTGATCGAAGCCGAGAAAGAAAAGGCAGAGACTCAGGGGAAGTAAATGTCAGAAACAAGGATCATAGAAATAACGATCTATGCAGAGAGAAAAAAGCAGTGTAAAATAAAGAGAAAGCTGGACTGCTGTATAAAAAAAACAGTATAAAATCAAAGGAGACAAAACCATGAACGAATTATTAGACATCTTAAAAGAAGCAATGCCAAAAGTTGACTGGGAAAACGGAGAAGACCTCGTAGATGACGGAGTGATCGACTCCATGGACGTTGTAACGATCATCTCAGAGATCACCGATGCATATGATATCGAGATTCCATCCGAAGAAATGGAACCGGAAAACTTCAATTCCGCAAAGGCAATCTATGAAATGATCCAGAGACTGGAAGAAGAATAAAATTTATCCAATGCATCGTAAAACCCCTTGCTTTAGCTATGGGGATATAAGATGCGTCCATTGAATTTACGCAAGTAATTGAAATGGACAAAATAACAATTGTATTAATTTAAAAAGTATAATATAATACAAATATGAACACAATATATAAATCAAACCACAATATCGTCTATTCCTGCAAATATCATGTAGTATGGTGCCCAAAATATAGACGAAAAATATTAACGAATGGTGTGGATGTACGACTGAAGGAATTACTCACGGAGTATGCTGCAAATCTTTCTGTAGACATTCTGGAAATGGAGATCATGCCGGATCATGTTCATATGCTGCTGGAAGTAGATCCTCAGTTTGGAATCCACAAAGCTGTAAAATCGTTCAAAGGCTATACGTCCAGAATTTTAAGACAGGAATTTCCCTATCTCAAAACGAAAATGCCGACGCTCT
>ERZ773248.2390-NODE-2390-length-11363-cov-3.033251_pt1 | contig 11363 bp, 8 predicted proteins | sample MGYA00580518_ERZ773248 | MGnify/ENA primary metagenome ERZ773248 (study PRJEB29015, sample SAMEA2737762) | human gut metagenome | biome: human gut; feature: human-associated habitat; material: faeces | place: China | collected 2012 ...
ACCATGCCGGGGCTGGATAACATCGCCGAACTGTGGCAGCAGGCGGCGGACGCAGGATATGCCGGGCAGGATTTGTCCTCGATATATCAGTGGCTGTCGACGTCGGCGAAAGCGTAGTACCGCATCCTCAGGAAAAAGTGGCCGTGGTGGCCACTTATCCAGAGAAGAGTTATTTCCCGGAGAGAGCCGGGCGAGTGTCGATCCCTTCGTCAATGCGCTTGATCATATAGGGAAAAAACGGATTGGAAGACTGGCGCATCAGCGAGTCCAGGCCCACTACCAGCACAGAACGCTCGCCGCGAGCTGCAAACGTGCCGAGGCTGATCCCGTATTGATTCAGCGGATGGGGATAGCGTCCGTACAGCGAATCGCTCAAGGGGAAGGGAAGCGCGACATGAGAAAGCGAATACACGTCCGGTAAATAATGCAGTCCCTGTAGCTTCTCCACCGTAGTGTCTGTTTTCCTGGCAGGTGTTGTTCGGATCTCCATCTCTGTACTGGCGGAATTGGCGTTAGTGATGATCGTGGTTTGATAAGCTCGCGGCGCTGCGGGCAGCAACCGCGCCAGCGCGGTGTAAGACGTCCGGCGTAATAATGAATTAAACCTGACCGCATGATTTAAATCGAACAGGACAATTTCACTGCCATTATCCGGCAAGCGGTTATACAGCGCCGTCACGATCGCCCGCGTACTGACCGTTGAATCCATGACGGACTGAAAGGTCAATACCGGCGGTAAGCTGTTAAGTCTGTGATTTCTCGAGTCAGTCACTATCTGCTTTTGCAGCGCTTTGGTCAGCAGGAAGGACTGCCGGGCGGCGTTCGTCGGGAAGGAGTTATATTTAAACGGATTAAATTCGGGCATGATGTTTAACCATGCGGCTTTCGAGAAGGCGGGAAGAAACGCGGGCCAGCCCGCGAGGCCGGAAAAACGCGCGAAGCTAGTAATACCGATCATCGGAGAAATCAGGATCACCCGCTGGGGTTTTGCCAGTTCGGCATTATCCAGCGTGTCCAGCGAATACTTCATTGCCAGCGCGCCGCCGTTGGAAAATCCGACGATATGCAGGGGCGCATCTTTACCCGTCAGTCGTTTCGCTTCTCTCACCGCCAGGCGCGTGGCGGCCAGCCAGTCCTGCCAGTCCACGTCGGTCAGCCCGGCGGGAACCGTCCCATGGCCCGGTAATCTGATACCGATGGCGACATAACCCTGTTGGCGGTAATTTTCGGCGATATGCCGCAGGCTGTAGGGCGTATCCGTCAGACCATGCAGCAACACCACGGCACCTTGCGGTTTACCATCCGGCATCATGATGTATGACCGATTCCAGTTGGTGGGAAACGAGTCCGGATAGATAGGGCTGTGACTGTAGTAACGATTCAGGTCGGTTTGCTGCGAAGCGTCCAGCTCATCGGTAACCTGGCGTTTTACCTCACTGAAGAGCGCATTCTCTTTTTTGATGTAATCGTTCCAGTCAGCATTGTCGATTTCATCCGCGTCCATCTCATGCGGAACCCAGGTATGCCAAAGCTGCAGATCGGGCCCGCGCTGAATGTCATAAAGGCGTAGTCCCAGAGCGCCAACGATCAACAGCAGCAGGGACAACACGATACGTTTTAACCAGGTTAGCCATTTCAATGCGTAGCTTCCTTTCTTAATGACATGTTTTCTGAGTATAAATAAACATGGTCAGGGAGATTGACTTTTTATTAGGTTTCCTGTTACCCAGGCGTTGCAGCAGCAGGTGAGCAAGTTCTTTGACTTGCAGCGAATAACCTGGCAGCCCCCCCTGAGACGAGGATACGACGGCACGCCACTCATTTTTCACAAGTCTCGCCTGAGGACGTCATTCTCAGGTGTAACAACAGGCTTAACGATGCAGGTAAAACGGTCAGTGTAACCAGCGTGGCAATCAGTAGCCCCCCAATAATCGCATAGGCCATCGGTCCCCAGAATACCTGATGGGAGATGGGGATCATCCCCAGAATGGCGGCACAGGCAGTCAGGCAGATGGGGCGCGCACGATGCTCTGCGGCCGCAATAATGGCGGCATCGCTTGCCATCCCCTGAGCAAGATTGCTGTCAACCTCGCTAATTAGTATGACGGCGTTACGAATGATCATGCCAGCGAGCGCAATCACGCCAAGCAGAGCGACAAATCCCATCGGTGTTCCGCCAGGTAACATAGCCAGTACGATACCCGGTAAACCAAACGGGGCCATCAGTATAGCCAACGCCATACGGGAATAGTTGCGCAACTGGAGCATCAACAGCAAGAGCATGATGACCAGTGTCACCGGCAGAACCGCATAGACCGAACTATTACCTTTTTCCGATTCAGCAACCGCGCCTCCTTCTTCAATGCTGTAGCCTTCAGGCAGTTCCGCGCGCAACCTGTCTACCGCTGGTCGCAACGCTGCGGATACTGCTTCGGCGCGAAGTCCCGGTGCGAGGTCAGTTTGCACGGTGATGAAAGGCAAACGCTGTCGACGCCAGATCACCGGATCATCCACGCCCCAGACTGGTGTGGCAAAGGCGCTGAGGGGGATTTGTTTACCGTCATTCCCCTGAATAGTCAGCGAAGAGAAGGTGGCGAGGTTAAGACGCTCATTGTCCCTGGCCCGGAGCACTACATCGACAAGGCGGTCATTTTCGCGAACCGACGTGACTATACTGCCGGACCAGACGGTATTGAGCATCCGGGCCAGACTTTCTGACGACACACCCGCAGCCCGGGCGGCGGTCTGATTGACCTTGAGGGTCATGACTCTCTCCGGCTCGCCTGCCGTCTGATTAACCTCGCGGGAAGAGGGAGACCGACCAATGACATCACTCAGGCGATTCGCGATCGACCTGACCTTCAGATAGTCAGGCCCACTCACCCGGTATTTGACTGGCCACCCGACCGGGGGCCCAAGTTCCAGGGGCGATACGCGCGTGATGATGTCGCTAAAGCGCGTAGCCAGTATCCTGTTTAACTGTCGATGAAGACGATCCCGCGCTTTAAGATCTTTAGCCACCACCACCATCTGGGCGATATTTTCATTTGCCAGAAGCACATCCATAGGCAGGTAAAAACGGATCGCTCCCGACCCAACGTATGTCGAAAAGCGCTCAACGTTGCGGTTGCCTGCCAGGGCCTTCTCCAGCTTTTCAACCCTATTTTGCGTTTCCGACTGCGAGGCATTTGCCGGTAGCGTCAGGCTTACCAGCAATTCTGGCCTGTCGGAGGCGGGGAAAAACTCCCCCTGCATAAAGGTTGTTCCGTATACGGACAGACCAAGCACAATGAGGGCAATACACACGGTGGCGAAGCGGTGACGCAACGCCTTGCGCAGTAGCCACTGGTATCCGCGGGCCATCCATCCAGGACCTTTCGCCCTCTGTCTGATGTTGTCAGATAACAGCCACGTGCCGGTTAACGGTGAAAACAGGATCGCGACAACCCATGAGCACAGCAGGGCGATGAGCACCACGGCAAACAGGGAAAAGCAATATTCACCAGCGCTGGACGCAGCAAATCCCACGGGAATAAACCCGGCAATCATCACAAGGGTGCCCGTCAGCATCGGAAATGCGGTCGTTTTAAAAGCCCGGGTAGCCGCCTGCCGGCGGGAATCCCCGGCTTCCAGACCAGAGACCATGGTTTCCACGGTGATCATGGCGTCATCGACCAGCAGGCCCAGCGCGATAATCAATGCGCCGAGAGAAATACGCTGCAGACCTATTCCTGCCAGCATCATTCCCGTAAAGGTCATGGCCAGAACCAGGGGGATGGCCGCAGCCACGACCAGTCCAGCTCGTAAACCCAGTGAGACAAACGAAACGGCCAGGACGATCGCCATGGCTTCGATAAGCACCCGGATAAACCCGCTCACGGCGTCGCTGACCACCGCTGATTGATCGGCAACCTTGACCATCTCAATACCGTGCGGCAGCGTGACGCTGATGGCATGCATTTTTGCATTCAGTGCGGCGCCGAAACGCAGCATATTACCCGTCGGCGCCATCGAGATAGCCAGCCCGATGGCGGGTTTGCCGTTGACCCGATAAACCGGTTGGGGAGGCTCGCCGTTTTCCCGGCTAACGGTGGCAATATCCGTCAGAGGAAGGTAACGATTGTTAATATGCAGCGTGACGGCACGTAAGCTCGCTTCAGATGTCAGCTCCCCGCTGACCTTTATCGCCATATTTTCCTGTCCGGTGCGGATTATACCTGCCGGGACAACCGCATTTTGTGCTCTGAGGGCATCCGCTATCTGCTGGATGTTCAGCCCCATACCTGCCAGACGCGCCGGAGAAAAAGAGAGGACTATCTGTTCCTGCTGCTCACCCAGCAGAGTGGTTTTTCCGATATCCGGTAACGACATGAGTTCCCGGCGAATGGTCTCAACTTGGTCCCGGACCTCCCGCAGGGTATAGCCCTCAGGTATAAAGCCATAAATCGTACCGAACGTGTCATCAAACTCGTCGTCGACGGCGGGGCCCTGAACGCCTTCTGGCAACGACGGGGCAATGTCCTGCATTTTCTTGCGTACCTGATACCAGATATCCGGCACCTTTTCCGGCGGGGTATCGTCACGAAGATTGACATAAATAACGGTTCTCCCGGCACGGGATTCACTTTCGAGATAATCAAGCCAGGGGGTTTCCTGCAGCTTTTTTTCCAGCGTATCGGTCAGCAGTCGGGTGGTATCCGTTACGGATGCCCCGGGCCATTGCGCGGAAACGACAGCCGTTTTAATCGTAAACGCCGGATCTTCATTACGTGGCAGCTTCTCATAACAGAACGCGCCCATAGCAATGATCAGTAGCATGAAAAAACTGACCATCTGTTGATTATTTAGCGCCCAGGCGGAGAGGTTAAATTTCTCATTCAATACTGGTTTCATGATTCGCACTCCCCGGCAATCACCGGCTCGCCGGAGCGTAATTTACTCACGCCGGCGGTAATTACCCGGTCGCCTGGTTCAAGGCCGCCGGAGATAATGACCGAGGTGGCGGTATAGTATGCTGGCACCACCACGCGAAGCTGTGCCTGCGACTGCGGATTAATTACATAAACTGCCGGTTTGTCGCCGACGCGGCTCAGCGCTGAAGCGGGAAGGGCGTATCCATGCGGGCCGGTTGCGGGTAACGTGACGGTGACGCTGGCGCCCAGCGCCATTGCCAGCGGTGGGTTTTGCAGGGTAGCCCTGACGCGCCATGTGCGGGTCTGAGGATCGGCCTGCGGGCTGATATCTCTTAGCGCGGCGGACGCTTGCACCGACGGGTCGCTGAGGAGGGACACTCGCAAGCCAGCCTGTTCCTGTGGCGGGATCGCATCGGGTTTCGCGATATCAAACACCACATCGCGGGCTTCGCCGGTCGCCAGCGTCAACACCGACTGCCCCCCACTGACAACCAGCCGCGCAGAGGCGCTTACTTCGGTGATCATGCCGCTTTGCGGCGCAATCAGACGCGTCCAGCCAAGATTTTCCCGGGCATTACGTAACGCGGACTCGCTGTTTTTTAAACGCGCGCGGGCGACAAGCCAGTCCGCGCGGGCGTTATCGAGCTGCGTGCGGGCAATCGCGCCAGTTGGCATAAGCTTTTGCATTCGGCTGACGTTAAGTGCAGCAACCTGAGCAGAGGCTTTGGCTCCTTCATAGTCAGCCTGTGCGCCATCGAGCTGATTCTGACTGGTTGTATTTTCAAGCGTGGCCAGCAGTTGCCCTGCATTCACCCGGTCGCCAATATCGACGCTACGCGTCACTATCCGGCCGCCGGTGCGAAAGCTAAGAATCGTTTCATCGTGCGCATGGATCTCTCCGGTTCTTTCAAGGGCGGGAAGGGTTTGCGCTGAGCCAACGACAACGTAGCGTACCGTTCGAACAGGAACAGTCTTATTACCATGGTTGTCCCCGCATCCGGGCAACAGAAAAATCACCACCGAAAGAATGGTCAGGGGAAGAAAGTGCAGCCAGGAAAGGGTGCGCGCCACGTCGTACAAATGGTGCAGACTGTGGCGGAGGGAGAGTAAAAATTCATCTGACATAACGCCGCTCCATATAGGTTACGGCGTTATTAAATGCGCGCTTAGTCGAGAAAGATTCGACGTTTCGTCAAGGTATTATCAAGAGCGGCTATTTTCCATCTCAGACGACGTCCAGGGTAACAAAATGCTGACTGCGAGTCCGCCGGTTTCAGGTAACGACGCGCTGATACTGCCACCATGGGCCTGACAAATCGCGCGAGCAATCGACAAACCGAGACCGCTGCCGCCGGAGTGGCGGGCACGCGACTGCTCCTCCCGGCTAAAACGGTTGAACATTTCCGGCAGGAACCGGGAGGATACCCCCGGGCCGTCATCGCGAAATTCGAGGCAATATTGCCCGCTGGCGTAGTGCAGCGTGACATCAAGAAAGCCGCCATCACGCCCGTAACGGAGGGCATTTTCCATAAGGATAGTAAACACCTGGCCCATACGGAACGTATCGCCTTTGAAAGGACACGCCTGAGAATGATGAAGCCTGATGGTAAAACGATGTGCATCAGCCTGGGGCATGATCCATGTCGCCCGTTCCTTAAGCAGCTCATCCAGACGAAAGGGTTCGTTTTCCAGAACCAGATTCCCGGCATCAGACAGCGAGAGCAGATGAAGTTCATCGGTCAGGCGATTCAGGTGCTGAAGCTGTTTCATTACCATGGCCAGTTGTTCCGGGCTGGCATCAAACACGCCATCCAGCATGCCCTGCAAACGTCCGATAGCGGCAGTCAGTGGGGAGCGAAGCTCATGCGCCATGGCCACATGAGAGGTACGTAACTCTTTTTCATAGCGGGCCAGTTTTACCGTCATGGTATTAAAGTCACTGGCAAAGCTGACCATTTCAGCCGGCGCATTCCTGATGAGCTCTGCCTGACGGCCAAATTGCCCTTCGGCGACGTCCTTTGCCGCATCACGCAACCGGCTGAACTGCAGCGCCAGTGGCCTGGCATATCTCAACCCCATCACCACAATAAAAGGGATCATGACCAGGACCAGTAACGCCACGGTGACCCAGTCTGCCGAGGCGATGGAGGGTGTTGAATAACTCAACCCCCACCAGGTATCGACGATTTGATGGAAGCGCGCCGGGTCCGCCTGCGGGTTCTGGCTGAGCGCAAGAAACTCTTGTCGGACCGATACCGGCATTCTGCTCATGATCCAGTAATTCTGCACCGCATAACGTAGCCACATACAGGTCGCTATGACAATTACGCTTCCGATGGCCAGCGCTAATATACGTGCGCAAATCCAGCGCCACAGGGAGGAATAGCGGGTTTTTGTCATGGTTGTCTGAACCGGTAACCTACGCCGCGAACGTTAACCAGCACGCCGGAAATACCCGCCGCTTCGAGTTTTTTACGCAGGTTATAAATATGGGTATCCACCACACGCTCCAGGGCTTCACTTTCCGGCAAACAGTGCTCCAGTAAATGCTGGCGGGAAAAAGGTCGTGAAGGAGAGCGCATAAGCGTGGTCAGTAGTGAAAATTCGGTTGGGGTGAGGTCTAACGTCCGCGGTGTGTTGTTCCCGTCGACAATACTCGCCACGATGGCCGTGACATCCACTTCAAGTGATTGCCAGCGAAGGATCTCTTCCTTTGTTTCTTTTTTATTGCCACGGCGCAGTACCCGAGCAACAACTTCTCCCGGATGGTAAGGCTTAACAACATAATCATCGGCGCCATAGCGCAAGGCGCCAATACGATCGGGAGTATCGCCCATGGCGGTGACCATGATCACCGGAACATCATTTTTGCGACGCAGGCCAGCCAGGACTTCGGTGCCGTTAAGCCCCGGAAGCATCACATCCAGCAGGATCAGATCGGGTTTCCACCGGTGCGCCATATCCAGCCCGGACAGCCCATCTCCGGTAATGACGACATCGTAATTTTCACGGCGTAAATAGGCTTCGAGCACGCCAGCCGCATCGGCGTCATCTTCAATAATCAGCACTCTTCTGGACAACATCCATTCACCTTGACCGTTTCTTAACACTATCCCGACGATTCATTGATTTTGCCAAAGCATACTGCGCCAACATTTTGTGGCAGCTCCTGCTTCAGGAGAAGCCGGCATCTGTTAGGAGAACAGTATGATAGCGATAAAAAAAGCCCTGTATATGACCGTACCGCTTTTGACGGTCATCACATCCTGCGTACAGGCAAATGATAACGCCTCTTCCGGCTCTTTCACTATCGGGCTGGGAGGGCGCTACGCTCCGCGATATTCAGGTTCAGACAAGCAGGTATGGCAGGTGGTTCCTGTATTGCAGGGTCGTAACGGCGCTTTCTTTATTGATTCGCAGAAAGGGGTAGGGTATGACCTGCAAAACCCCAGCGGCTGGTACTTCGAACATACGCTGGGGTACGATCTGGGAAGGAAGGATAAAAACGCCAGCTGGCGGGCAGGGGCAAATAATTTGAAAGGGATGGGAGATATTGATGTTTCCCTGAATACAGCTCTTGCCGTCGGCTGGCAGGCTTTTTCCTGGCTCAGTGTTGAAGGTAAAGCGACGCTGCCTTTAACGGACAGCCAGGGGGTAAGCTACCAGGCATCCTTCACGTTTATTCCCGTACAAACTGGCCAGGACACGTTCGCCTTTCAAACGGCGGCCCTGTTTGGCGACAAGCGTTACCTGAATACCTGGTATGGCGTGAATTTGCAGCAGAGCCAGCGCTCAGCTTATAGCCGCTATTCAGCACCGGGGGGATTTTATGGCATAGACAACAGTCTGGTCTGGAGCCACCAGTTTGATGCCCACTGGGGCACGGTTTTGAGTGCTGACTATACCTGGCTTGGGGAGCATGCTAATGAAAGCCCGATCGTGTTACGACGTAACGAGGCGGCACTGACAGCAGCTGTCACATGGACATTTTAGGTCGGAAAGTATGGCGTGCGTTTTGCCGGGAAAGGTCAAAATTGAGTGAGTCGGCATTGTCTGGCAGATAGGCAACCAGAAGCGAGACCTGATGTTAACCGCGCCGGAAAGCCGGGTGCGGTCATCGTGTCGCCGTCGGGCGTTCGCCTAATGAACCCAACGACGATCGAGAGCGCCATATGCGTGCCGGAGGAGTTTATGAAAAACACCATCGCTGGTCCGCGGGAAGTTGTTGGACACGTGGTGCACGGTCGGCATCAGAGTACCGTGAGTGAAAACAGCGCGAGTCATATACAAACGAGTAAGCAGCCGGTGGAGGACAAGATGGAGCCTATGAATTTCATGGGGTAGAGTTGTAACTATGGTTGGGTTACGCGTCCTGATATTCTATTTAACATAATATACATTATGCGCACTCATATTGTGGTGGCTAAGTTGTTAGGTTTTCTCCTGGATAAGTTACTCGTAGATTCAGCATCGATAGATTCTGATGACGGCTCATGCGGCGGAGTTTTTTGGTTTGACGTTTACTGCTCAGTTATATCGCAACGGCGTCTGCCCAACAGCTGATAACAATTGTCGAGTCCACGGGTGGCGTGGCGCCCGAAAAATTTGATCCACACTGCCGCTTTCGACTACCTCGCCGTCTTTCATCACCGCAATACGATGACTCATATGCTGCACCACGCCCAGATCATGAGAGATAAACAGCATTGACAGATGCAAACGGCGTTGCAGCGCTACCAGCAAATCCAACACTTGCGCCTGGGTGGTGACATCCAGCGCCGACACCGGCTCGTCGCAAATCAGAATATCCGGCTCGCAGGCCAGGGCCTGGGCGATGGCGATACGTTGCCGCTGCCCACCGGAAAGCGTGGCCGGACGTCGCGTCAGCAGATCAGGACTTAAACCAACCAGCGCCAGCAACGCCTGCGCACGTGACAACCGGTCCGCGGCTGTGAGCGTCGTATGCAGGCGCAGAGGCTGTTGCAGCAATTGCGCCACGTTATATTGCGGATTAAATGAACCCAGCGGATCCTGCACAATCGTCTGGATACGCGACCGCAACGGCTGCCGCTGACGTTCTGTCAGCCTGCTCCATGGTTGCCCAGCGAGAAGGATCTCGCCCTGTTGCGGTGCCTGCAGCGCCAGCGCCAGTTTGCCTAGCGTGGTCTTCCCGCTACCGGATTCGCCCACAATGCCCAGCGTTTCGCCCTGCGCGACCTCTAACGTCACCTGATTGACGGCCTGCAAGCGACGGCCATCCGGCAGAACATACGCCAGTGATACGTTATCGGCAGCCAGCACGGGTGTGGTGCTGTCAGTACTGATGTTCTCCCGCACTACCGTTTGACCCAGCGGATCGTTTCCTGTTAACCACGTCCCACGCGTACCGGCAGAGGGAATGGCCGCCAGCAGACGGCGGGTATAAGGGTGTTGCGGCGCATGCAGCACCTGTCGCACCTTGCCGCTCTCCACTGCTTTGCCCTGCCGCATCACCACCACACGGTCGGCAATATCCGCCACCACCGATAAATCATGGGTGATCAGCAGCACGCCATGCCCGGCATCCGCCAGGGCCCTGAATACATTCAAAACTTGTTTTTGTACGGTGGCGTCCAGCGCGGTAGTAGGTTCATCGGCAATGAGTAATCGCGGCCCCGCCGCCAGCGCCGACGCGATGAGCGCTCGTTGGCGCAAGCCACCGGAGAGTTCATGTGCGTACTGCGCCATCCGGTTATGCGGATCGGGGATGCCGGTTTGCGTTAACAGCTCCGCCACGCGTTCGCGAACTGCCGCCCCCCGTTCCAGGCGGTGCGTCAACAACGGCTCCGCGACTTCCTGACCAATCCGGCGCAGCGGGTCAAGCGAGGTCAGTGCATCCTGCAAAACAAAACCAATTTCGCGCCCGCGTAGTTGCTGCCAACGGCGGGCATCGCACGCCAGTAAATTCTGCGACAGGACATCGTGCCCATGCAATATCAGGGACTCGGCGCGAACAGCCGCCCCTGCCCCCGCCAGCCCGACTAGCGTCCGGGCCGTGACGGATTTACCCGAACCGGACTCGCCTACCAAAGCCAGGACTTCACCGGCATGCACGTCAAACGATAAGGCGTTAACCGCCTCAATCAGCCCCTGCGGCGAGGGGAAGCTGACGCTCAGTTGCGCCACCTGTAACAGCGGTTGCTGGAAGGTCTCTGAAGTCATGCGATCCCGCCTTTGGCAATAAGGGTTTGAACACGTCGGCCCAGCAGCGTAATGGCAATCACCGACAGCGCGACAACGCTGGCGGGCAGCAGGCTGACCCATGGGGCGCTATCGAGAAAATTACGTCCCTCAGAGAGCAATGCGCCCCACTCCGCCGTCGGCGGAGTCACCCCAAGTCCAAGGAAACTGAGGGCCGAGGCGGATAATATGGAATACCCTATCCCCACCGTTGCCAGTACCAGCAGCGGG
>ERZ773248.2395-NODE-2395-length-11338-cov-3.033147_pt1 | contig 11338 bp, 11 predicted proteins | sample MGYA00580518_ERZ773248 | MGnify/ENA primary metagenome ERZ773248 (study PRJEB29015, sample SAMEA2737762) | human gut metagenome | biome: human gut; feature: human-associated habitat; material: faeces | place: China | collected 2012 ...
ACAGTTATCAGGTTGACGGAGCTGTGATCGTGCACGATATGGACGAACTGCACGAAGAACTGAAAAAATACGACAGCAAAGATATTTACGTCATCGGCGGTGAGAGTATTTACAGACAGCTTTTGGATGAGTGCGAGGTGGCGCACATTACAAAAATCGATTTTGCTTACGAGGCAGATGCCTGGTTCCCGAATTTGGATGAAAAAGAAGAGTGGGTGGTTACCGCGGACAGCGAGGAGCAGACCTACTTTGATCTGGAATATTATTTCTATAAATATGAAAAGAAGGCATAAAGCATGAGTAACTTTTTATTTAGTATCAATGTGACGATACCGATTTTCCTTGTCATGGTAATTGGCTACTTTTTACGTCGGATCGGTATGCTGAATGAAAACTTTGTCACGGTGGCAAATAAGTTCAATTTCAAGGTGACTTTGCCGTTTTTGCTGTTCCGTGACCTGTCATCCGTCAATATTCAGGAAGTATTTGACCTGAAATATGTGCTGTTTTGTGCCATTGCCACTTCTATCTGTTTCTGGAGTGTGTATGGCCTGACAAAAATTTTTATGAAAGACAAATCTATGGTAGGTGCTTTTACTCAGGCTTCCTTCCGCAGCAGCGCGGCGGTTATGGGACTGGCATTTATCCAGAATATTTACGGGCAGTCAACAATGGGATCCCTGATGATCATCGGTGCGGTTCCGTTGTACAACATATATTCCGTGCTTGTACTGACATTTGAAGGAGATTATCCGGAGAATGAGCGCGATACAGGCAGAATCAAACAGGCTGGTATCAACATCCTGAAGAACCCGATTATCATCGGCATAGTCCTTGGTCTGATCGTGGCATTATTACATAATCCACTGCCGGAACTGGTAAATTCGACCGTAAACAATGTGGCAAAGATGGCAACCCCACTTGCATTGATCGGACTTGGCGCGGGCTTTGAAGGAAAGAAGGCACTGGCAAAGATCAAACCTACCCTCTGGGCTGCTTTTATCAAGCTGATCGCCCAGGCAGCAATTTTTATTCCGATTGCGGCTGCTCTTGGTTTTCAGGGCGAAAAAATGGTCGCACTCGTAGTCATGCTGGCAGCACCGGCAACCCCGAGCTGTTATATCATGGCAAAAAATATGCATAACGATGGTGTGTTGACGGCGAGCATCGTAGTGGCGACCACACTGCTGGCTTCCGTGACACTGACGGGATGGATTTTCCTGCTGCGCACGTTAGGGTGGATATAACTTCCCAAAGTTCCATAAAATGAAGGGATCACTTCTACATAAGAAATAGATGTATATAAAAATCCGAAGTGATGCAGGGACAAAAAGGAAGGAAAAAGGAGAGAGTTGAATGGATATAACAGGAAAAAAATTATTTGTAAAAGCTCTTCTTGAAGAAGGCGTAGATACCGTGTTTGCCTATCCGGGCGGAACGGTAACTGATTTATTTGATGAATTATATTTGATGGGAAATGGCAAGATTGATCTGGTTTTGCCACGTCATGAGCAGGCGCTGGTTCATGAGGCAGAAGGTTATGCCCGTGAGACCGGAAAAACAGGCGTATGCCTGGTAACAAGCGGTCCTGGTGCGACAAACACCGTGACAGCCATTGCAGATGCTTTTTATGATAGTATTCCACTGGTTGTATTTACCGGTCAGGTACCATTAAATCTGATTGGTAACGATGCATTTCAGGAGGTTGATATCGTCGGTATGACACGCGGTATCACCAAATACAGTGTGACAGTCCGTGATCGCAAAGATTTGGGAAAAACCATCAAAATGGCATTCCACATTGCAAAAACAGGAAAGCCGGGACCGGTTCTGATCGATCTTCCGAAAGATATTCAGACTGCAACAGGTCCGTCCGAATACCCGGATCATGTAGACATCCGTGGTTACAAAATTAACGAGGGCGTTCACCTTGGACAGTTGAAAAAAGCGACAAAATTACTGAAAGTGGCACGCCGCCCGCTAATCCTTGCCGGAGGCGGTGTCAATATCGCAGGGGCTAACGAACTGTTAGAGCAGATCGTAAATATCACACATGTTCCGGTTATTACAACCGTTATGGGAAAAGGCGCGATCCCGTCCGACCATCCGTATTACGTTGGAAGCAGCGGAATGCATGGCCGTTATGCGGCAAATATCGCAGTCAGCAAATGTGATGTGCTCTTTTCCATTGGAACCCGTTTCAATGACCGTATCACCGGTGATCTGAACGAGTTTGCACCAAAGGCCAAGATCATTCATGTGGATATCGATGCAGCAGCGATTTCCCGAAACGTTGTGGTAGATGTGCCGATCGTAGCGGATGCAAAAGTAGCCCTGCAGCAGATGTTGGAATGGGTAGAACCGAAGGATACTGACGAATGGGTAAAACAGATTGCAGCCTGGGATCATGAGAATCCACTGGAAATGCGCCGTGATAAAGGCATGACACCGCAGATGATCATGGAAGGTTTAAATCAGGTTTACGATGACGTTACATACGTTACTGACGTAGGTCAGCACCAGATGTGGGCAAGCCAGTATCTGGATGTAAATAAAAATAAGAAGATCATCACTTCCGGCGGACTTGGAACCATGGGATTTGGTTTCCCGGCTGCACTTGGAGCAAAGATGGGACATCGTGACAGAGATGTGGTATGTATCACCGGTGACGGTGGATTTCAGATGAACATGCAGGAGATGGCAACCGCTATTGCACAGCAGACGCCGATCACCGTTTGCCTGCTGAACAACTATTACCTTGGTATGGTTCGTCAGATGCAGCAGCTATTCTACGGAAAACGTTATTCTGCTACCTGTCTGCGCCGCCGCAAAGGATGTCCGGAACATTGCAAGGGACCAAATGAAAGTTGTCCGCCATATGTACCGGATTTCATGAAATGGGCAGAGAGTTACGGTGCACACGGCATCCGTGTCACAAAGGAAGAGGACATTATTCCGGCACTGGAGGCAGCAAAGAACAATACCGATGCGCCGACTGTCATCGAATTTATGATCGCTACAGAGGAAATCGTACTTCCGATGGTTCCGGGTGGAAATCCGATGAATAACATGATTCTGAAAAGCAAATAAGGGAGGAGAATGGCAATGAAAGACAGATGGATTGCATTATATGTAGAAAACCAGGTTGGTGTTCTTGCAAAAATCTCCGGTTTATTTGCAGGAAAATCCTACAACCTGAAAAGTCTGACCGTAGGTACGACAGAGGAGGAGGATACTTCCAGAATCACCATCAGCACAGTGTGCGATGACATTACCTTTGAACAGATTAAAAAACAGTTAAACCGTATGGTTGAGGTTATTAAAGTTATGGATCTGACCGATGTACCGATCCATATGAAAGAGCTTATGTTTGCCAAGGTGAAAAAATTAAGCAACACTGATAAGGCAGAAGTATTCCGAATTGCAGAGACCTTTCATGTAGAGCCGGCAGACATCGGAATGGACAGTGTTCTTTTAGAGTGCAAGCTGACAGAGCGCAGAAATAACGAACTGATCGCCTTTTTAAAACAGCGGTTCCAGAGTGTGGAGATTGTGCGGGGTGGTGCAGTAGCTATCGAATCTATCAGTACTTCCTGTAGATAATTAATTTAGGAAGCTCGGGTTGGATGTGAAAAAACTGCTGGAAGATGCATTTTTGCAGTCGCAATGATTAGTAAAAAATACAATTCATGTGAAGAATGGGATATCGGATGAATTATTGAATGAAAATTAATTCATCTTTTGCCTGAAACACATGAAAAAAATACAGGCATTTTTTGAAAAAGAACTGGAAATGCTCTATGATTTGCTGTATAACAGTACATAGAGAGAAAAAACGTAAATGCAGGAACAAAAAGTGAAAATTGCAAAATAGATAAGAAAGAAGGATATCACAGTGGAAAAGAAGAATATCGATTGGGAAAACCTGGACTTTGGATATCGTCAGACAGACAAACGTTTCGTAGCAAATTATAAAGATGGCGCATGGGATGAGGGAACTCTGACCGAGGACGCTACTATCGTATTAAACGAGTGTGCAGGTGTATTACAGTATGCACAGACTGTTTTTGAGGGATTAAAAGCATACACAACCGTAGACGGAAAAGTAGTTATTTTCCGCCCGGACTTAAATGCATCCCGTATGGCTGATTCCGCAAGAAGACTGGAAATGCCAGTTTATCCGGAAGATAAATTCATCGAGGCTGTAGAGAAGACTGTAAAAGCAAATATGGCTTATGTTCCACCATATGGTACAGGCGCAACACTTTACATTCGTCCGTATATGTTCGGAAGCAGCCCGGTTATCGGTGTAAAACCGGCACAGGAATATCAGTTCCGTGTACTGACAACACCGGTTGGACCGTACTTCAAAGGCGGCGTAAAACCGTTAACAATCCGTGTGACAGATTTTGACCGTGCAGCTCCTCACGGAACAGGTCATATCAAAGCCGGATTAAACTATGCAATGAGCTTACATGCAATTGTAACTGCTCATGAAGAAGGATATGCTGAGAACATGTATCTGGATGCTGCAACACGTACAAAAGTTGAGGAGACAGGTGGCGCAAACTTCTTATTCGTTACAAAAGACAACAAGATCGTAACACCGAAGTCTGACAGTATTCTGCCATCTATCACACGTCGTTCTCTGATGTATGTAGCTGAGCATTACCTTGGACTGGAAGTAGAGCAGAGAGAAGTATATCTGGATGAGGTTCCGAACTTCGTTGAGTGTGGTCTGTGCGGTACAGCAGCAGTTATCTCTCCAGTTGGCAAGATCGTAGATCATGGTCGTGAGATCTGCTTCGCAAGCGGTATGGATGAGATGGGACCGGTTCTTGCTAAAATGCGTGAGACATTAGTTGATATTCAGGAAGGCAAGATTGAAGCTCCGGAAGGATGGATTCACGTAATCGAGTAATCAAAAAAAAGAAGTAGAATTGTTTCAGAGAGTTTGTAAGATTTCTCACTGTGAATAAATAATGAAAATAAAAAAGAGATTTCCCTGTGGTTATGAGCCATAGAGAAGTCTCTTTTTTGCTGTTATAAAATGATAAATGTGATGTCAGCAGATCGGTTTATTTCATTACTGATATCCGTCTTTTGAACCGAAATTTTCAGCTTTAGCAGAAATCTCCGGAAGACGTACATAAATCTTCTCAATTCGATGCTTATTCTTTGTGCGCACCTGCAGGAAAATGCCATCCGGTGTCATAATAGATTCCCGAATCTTTGGCAGATGGTCTAACAGACCGATCATATAGCCGCCGATGGAATCGTAATCATCGGATTCCAGATGCAGGTTCAGTGCATCACTGAAATCTTCCAGATTCATGGAACCTTCCACCAGATATTCATGATCCGAAATCTTCTGGATCGGGTCTTCTTCGTCATAGTCGTATTCGTCACGGATCTCTCCGACGATTTCTTCAATCAGATCTTCTAATGTCAGCAGACCGGCGGTTGTGCCGTACTCATCAAGTACGATAGCAATATTAATGGAAGAGTTTCGCATCTCCACCAGAAGATCCGCCGTGTGTTTGTGTTCGTAAGTAAAATACGGTTCGCGCATCAGCTCCCGCACGGAGAAATGCTCCCGGTCACATAAAAGCAGGTCTTTGATATTTAAGATACCGATGACATCATCGGTGGTCTCTTCGTACACCGGCAGACGGGTAAAACGGTCTTCCCGGAAAATATCGAGAATTTCGTCATAACTGCTGTCCACCTGAGCAAAGGTCATATCGATACGTGGTACCATGACTTCTTTTGCCAATGCATCGCCAAAATCGAATACGTTGTTGATCATTTCTTTCTCTTCGGATTCAATGACACCGGATTCATGGCTGACATCCACGATGGTACGCAGCTCACTCTCTGTCATGGCCTGCTTGCCTTCGGAAGCTTTGACACCCGTCAGACGAAGTACCAGCATTGCCAGATGATTGATGATAAAGATGACCGGAGTCAAGACTTTCATCAGGATCCAGATGATGTTACAAAAACGCAGGGAAATTTTTTCTGCCCGCAGAGTTGCAATGGTTTTCGGAGAAATCTCACCGAAGATCAGGATCAGTACCGTCAGGATTCCGGTGGCAATTCCGGCACCGGTGCTGCCAAAAATGTGAATGGTAAGGGTGGTAGCCAGAGAAGAAGCGGTCAGGTTGACCACGTTATTGCCGATCAGGATTGCACTAAGCATCTTTGCGGAGTCATCCGTGATTTTCAGCACCCGGGTGGCACGCTTGTTTCCTTCCTCTGCCAGTGACCGCATACGGATGCGGTTTACGGTAGTCAGTGCCGTTTCCGATGAGGAAAAGAACGCTGATAAACCCAGCAGAATGACCAGTATGATTAATTGTATTGTGGAACTTATGTCCAAAAATAATTCACCTCTCTAAAATAAATATGTTGCCTGTAAGCACAGCGTGTCACAGATTATGTGTAAAATGCGCTGTGGGATTACAATTTTTATTCTATATATTACAGGAAACAAATAGGATTTTCAAGGGATTGTTGCGAAAAAAAGAGGTTCTATCCGTCGGATTGTCCGAATATATATGTATAACAGAAAAAAATTGTGACAGAAAACATGAGAAATAAAAATCGAAAACAGTAATGGGAGGAAGAAAAATGGAACGAGCTGAAGGAAATAACAAGATCGTACTGAAAGTATTGAGTACATTGCTGGTTATGTACATATTAACGGGGGCAGCGCTGTTTTTGCTGGCATTTCTTCTTTATAAAATGGAGCTGACGGAGAATATTGTCACCATCGGCATTATGGTAATCTATGTAGTGTCGGGACTGCTGGGTGGCATTATTATCGGAAAGCGGATGAAAACGAGACGTTTTTTGTGGGGGATTCTGATCGGCGGAGCATATTTTGTCGTGTTACTGATCGGTTCCCTGTTGATGAACCAGGGAATTTCCGGTGATGGACTGCATGTTGGCATGACATTGATCATGTGCATGGGAGCCGGAATGATCGGAGGAATGATCAGTTGAATATGTTCAGTTCCCCATTTAAAATGTAAGGGTTTTATATCTGTTTTGTGAAAAAATGTTTTGCTTTGCATGCGGATAAAAAAAGACTTCCTTTATAGCGGAAAATATGCTATACTCTTGACATGTATAATAAAGAAAGGAGTTTTTCTGACCATGAAACATGTAAAAACATTAAATACAAAAAGATTACAGAACACAGTAAAAAAAGGTGGATGTGGTGAGTGCCAGACATCATGCCAGTCTGCTTGCAAAACTTCCTGTACAGTAGGAAACCAGAGCTGCGAGCACAAATAAGAAAAACAAAACGGATTATGAACAAAGGGCCGTATGCTAAGGCATGCGGTCATTTGCACGTTTAGAGGAAAAATAAAAAGCAGCGGAATTTGCTGATTTTATAGACAAAAATAGAAAGAGAGGAACTACATTTGGTTCACCAGTATAAAAATAATGGTTATAACATTGTTCTTGATGTAAACAGTGGTGCGATCCATGTGGTAGATGATGTCTCCTATGATGTGATCGCTCTGTACGAAGATCACACACCGGAGGAGATTGTAGCAGAACTGTCCGGAAAATACAGCGAGGCAGAAGTGAAAGAAGCCTGTGAGGAAGTCGCTTCCCTGGCAGAAGACGGAGAGTTGTTTACAAAAGACGAATACGAAAATTACATTATGGACTTTAAGAAACGTCCGACAGTTGTAAAGGCACTTTGCCTGCACATTGCACACGACTGCAACCTTGCCTGTCGCTACTGCTTTGCAGAAGAAGGCGAATATCATGGTCACAGAGAACTGATGAGTTATGAGGTCGGAAAGAAAGCACTGGATTTCCTGATCGAAAACTCCGGAAGCCGTCGCAATCTGGAAGTAGATTTCTTCGGTGGCGAGCCTCTGATGAACTGGCAGGTTGTCAAAGATCTGGTAAAATACGGCAGAGAGCAGGAGAAGCTGCATGACAAGAAATTCCGTTTTACACTGACAACAAATGGCGTATTACTGAACGATGAAGTAATGGAATTTGCAAACAAAGAAATGGGTAACGTTGTCTTAAGTATCGATGGAAGAAAAGAAGTACACGATCACATGAGACCGTTCCGTAACGGAAAAGGAAGCTACGATATGATCGTGCCGAAATTCCAGCAGTTTGCAGAGAGCCGCAATCAGGACAAGTATTATGTCGCGGTACTTTTACTCATTACAATCTGGATTTTGCAGATGATGTCCTTCATCTGGCAGACCTTGGGTTCAAACAGATTTCCGTTGAGCCGGTAGTAGCAGAGGATTCTGAGGAGTACGCACTCCGTGAGGAAGACCTGCCGAAGCTGTTTGAGGAATATGACAAACTTGCCGCTGAAATGGTAGAAAGAAAAAAAGCCGGAAAGGATTTCAATTTCTTCCATTTTATGATAGATTTAGAGGGTGGTCCATGTGTGGCAAAGAGATTATCAGGATGTGGTTCAGGTACCGAGTACCTGGCAGTTACACCGTGGGGTGATTTCTATCCTTGCCATCAGTTTGTAGGAAATGAAGAATTCCTGATGGGAAATGTCTGGGACGGCGTAAAACGTACCGACATTCGGGATGAATTCAAATGCTGTAACGTTTATGCAAAAGAAAAATGCAGAAAATGTTTTGCAAAATTCTATTGTAGCGGCGGATGCGCAGCAAACTCCTATCATTTCCATGGACATATCAATGATGCATATGATATTGGCTGTGAACTTCAGAAAAAGCGTATTGAATGTGCAATCATGATCAAAGCGGCAGAAGCTGAGATGGAGGTAGAAGGATGAAAAAGAAAAAGGGAGTCGTAGTCTTTCTGGTAATGATCATTGCGATGTTACTGCTTGGCTACTATTCTTATGGTATTGTAAAAGGTACCGCAGCAAAGGACAATGACAAAGGTGTTAAATTAGGCCTGGATCTTGCCGGTGGTGTCAGCATTACATACCAGGTAAAAGGCGATGAGACACCGTCTGCAGAGGATATGAGTGATACTGTATACAAACTGCAGAAACGTGTCGAGACTTACAGCACAGAGGCTGAGGTTTATCAGGTAGGCGATAACCGTATCTCCGTAGAGATCCCGGGCGTATCTGATGCAAACTCAATTCTGGAAGAACTTGGAACACCGGGTACTCTGGAGTTTAAGACAACAGAGGGCGAGACATTCATGACCGGTGAGATGGTAGCCGATGCACAGGCTGCCACACAGAGTGATACAACAACATCCGGCAGTAAATATGTCGTTCAGTTAAAACTGAATGATGAAGGTGCTAAGATTTTCTCTGAAAAAACTGGAGAATATCTGAATAAAGTACTGCCAATTTATTATGATGGTGAGTGTATCAGTTATCCGACGGTACAGAGCCAGATCACAAATGGTGAAGCTGTGATCAGTGGTATGAGCAGTTATGAGGATGCAGAAGCACTTGCTTCCCAGATCCGAAGCGGTGCTCTGAAACTGGAACTGGAAGAGTTACAGTCTGAGGTCGTTGGAGCAAAACTTGGTTCTCAGGCAATCAAGACAAGTATTATTGCAGCAATCATTGGTATCCTGATCATCATTGCATTCATGCTGATCGCATACCGCATTCCGGGACTGGCAGCATCTATTGCATTGCTTATCTATACCGGTATCATTCTTGCAATTTTACATTTATATCACATTACACTGACCTTACCTGGTATTGCAGGTATTATCCTGTCCATTGGTATGGCGGTGGATGCGAACGTTATTATTTTCGCACGTATCCGTGAGGAAATTGCAGCAGGACATTCTGTTGCACAGTCCATTGATATTGGATTTAAGAAAGCATTCTCCGCGATCTTTGATGGAAATATCACCACATTGATCGCTGCAGCTGTACTTGGTCTGCGTGGATCAGGTACGGTAAAAGGATTTGCAGCAACACTGGCAATCGGTATCGTATTCTCCATGTTTACGGCACTGGGAATCTCCAGATGGCTGGTAAAAGCATTGTATGGACTGGGATTCCAGGATAAGAAATTTTACGGTGAAAAGAAAGAGCGCAAGAGCGTCAACTTCCTTGGAAAACGTGGATTATTCTTCGGAATTTCCCTTGCAGTGATCGTAGCTGGATTTGTTGGCATGGGCGCACACAAAGCTGGTAACGGACAGGCATTAAACTTCAGCATGGAGTTTAAGGGTGGTACAGCAACAACTGTTGCATTTGACAAAGATTACACCATTGAGGAGATTGATGATCAGATCGTACCTTATGTAGAAGAAGTAACCGGCGATGCAAACGTTCAGACACAGAAAGTTGCAGACAGCAACTCTATCATCATCAAGACCAGAACACTGGATCTGGATGAGCGTGAACAGCTGGCAACAGCAATGGAAGATAACTTCGGTGTTCAGGAGAGCGATATTACATCTACAAACATCAGCTCCACCATCAGTAGTGAGATGAGAAGTGATGCAATCGTAGCCGTGATCATTGCGACAATCTGTATGCTGATCTACATCTGGTTCCGATTCAAAGATATCCGTTTTGCAAGCAGTGCGGTTATCGCTCTGGTACACGATGTACTTGTAGTATTAGCATTTTACGCATTATCCCAGACATCTGTGGGCAGCACATTCATTGCCTGCATGCTGACTCTGGTAGGTTACTCCATCAACGCGACCATCGTTATCTTCGACCGTATCCGTGAGAATATGGCTCTGGCAGGAAGTCAGAGAAATACCGATCTGAAAGAGGTCGTAAACAAGAGTATCACACAGACATTGTCACGAAGCATCAATACTTCCCTGACAACATTCATCATGGTATTTATGCTATTCATTTTGGGTGTATCTTCCATCCGTGAATTTGCAGGACCTCTGATGGTTGGCGTTATCTGCGGTGGATATTCTTCCGTATGCATCACAGGTGCACTGTGGTACGTATTTAAGACAAAATTTTCTAAAAAGAAAAACTAAGAAAATCCTAAGAAATATCAGATTGTTTCTCTGAATGAAATATGATATTCTATACGAATTAAAGCACAAAAGAGAAGCAACAGGAGGAAAGTTATGGAAAACAATAATAATAACCGTGCAGTGGCATCACTGGTTTTAGGACTTGTCTCTATCGTGACATGGCTGTTCCCGATTGCCGGATATATTACAACCATTCTGGCAATTGTATTTGCAACAAAGGGACGTCACAGTGAGAAAAAAGGTATGGCGACAGCAGGTCTGGTACTTGGAATCATTTTCTTGGTAGTGACATTGCTGAATTCCATTTTTGGAGCAATCCTTGGGGTATTGGCAAATTTATAAGCGTTTGAACGCAGGATAAGCAAAGTGATTATGTTCATGA
>ERZ773248.2404-NODE-2404-length-11301-cov-22.122444_pt1 | contig 11301 bp, 8 predicted proteins | sample MGYA00580518_ERZ773248 | MGnify/ENA primary metagenome ERZ773248 (study PRJEB29015, sample SAMEA2737762) | human gut metagenome | biome: human gut; feature: human-associated habitat; material: faeces | place: China | collected 2012 ...
GCATAAATTCTGTGCATCGCGAAGCGTGTTGCTGGGAACGGAGTGAACAGTAACATTTATTTTGACTAAATGGATATGCTTTGCTACAATGATTGATAACGAGATTTTATCCAGAAAGGTTTTGAAAATATGAGCGAGAATAGCGAAGAAATTTTAAATGATACTGTTGTAGAAAATGATACCGCTGCAGAAAATGATTCAACAGCAGAATACGAAGTAGTCAGCATTCCGATTTCCGATGGTACAGAGCGGGACTTCGCAATCATGGATACCTTCGAAGTGGAGGGACAGAACTATATGGCCGTATCTCTGATAGAAGAGGATGAGATACAGGAAGGCGTTTACATTTACCGTTATCAGAACGCGGAAGATGGAGACGTAATTGTAGAGAAAATCACAGCACCTGCAGAATATAAAAAAGTATCAAAATTCTATGAGTGTATGTAAGTTCTCTGAATTTAACCGAATTATCAAATGGCGATTCGGTTATAAATAAACAGGATAATCCTGGTTTTTCAGATTTGATAATTAAGGAGGAAACGACAGATGGAAAAATCAACAGTTTATTTCACGGATTTTCGATGCCCGGTCGGCACAAGCCAGCTTGATAAGCTGAAAAAACTTTGTATCGCAGCCGGAATCAAAGACATTGATATGGATGGCAAATTCGTAGCAATCAAGATGCACTTTGGAGAGCTTGGAAACATGGCGTTCCTGCGTCCGAACTATGCAAAAGTAGTTGCTGACCTTTGCAAGGAGCAGGGTGGACTTCCATTCCTCACAGACTGCAACACCCTTTATCCGGGAAGCCGTAAGAATGCACTCGAACACCTTGACTGCGCAAATATGAATGGCTTTAATACCATCACAACAGGATGCCAGATTATTATCGGTGATGGCCTTCGTGGTACAGATGAAGTAGAAGTACCGGTAGTAAACGGAGAGTACTGCAAGACTGCACTCATCGGCCATGCAATCATGGATGCCGATATCTTTATCAGCTTAAGTCATTTCAAAGGTCACGAAGCAACAGGTTTTGGCGGTGCGCTGAAGAATATCGGAATGGGCTGCGGAAGCCGTGCCGGTAAGATGAAACAGCATGCCAGTGGAAAACCGGCAGTAAACGAAGAACTTTGCCGTGGCTGCCGTCGTTGTGCGAAGGAATGCGGAAGTGACGCGATTACGTATCCAGACAAAAAAGCAGTCATCGATTATGACAAATGTAAAGGCTGCGGCCGTTGTATCGGAGCATGTAGTTTTGATGCTGTATACAATCCAAACAGCAGCGCAAACGAACTTCTGGATCGTAAGATGGCAGAGTATGCACAGGCTGTCTGTCATGGCCGTCCACACTTCCATGTAGCACTGGTTCAGGATATCAGTCCGAACTGCGACTGCCATGGAGAGAATGATGCACCGATCCTTCCGGATATCGGAATGTTCGCAAGCTTTGACCCGGTTGCTCTGGATCAGGCCTGCGCAGATGCCTGTCTGAAAGCGACACCAATAGAGAACAGCCAGCTTGGTGAACACCTTGCACAGCCTGACTGGCATTGCCATCACGACCATTTCAAAGATTCCAACCCGAATATTGAATGGCAGGCAACACTGGATCAGGCCGAGAAGATTGGACTGGGTACAAGACAGTATGAATTGAAGGTTGTAAAATAGGGAGACTCGCAAGATGAATATTTGCATTTATGGCGCAGCCAGCCCACAGCTGGATCAGATTTATTATGAGAAAACCGAAGAACTTGGCAGACTGATGGCCAGACGTGGACATGGACTGGTATTCGGAGGTGGCGAGACAGGACTTATGGGAGCTGCGGCCAGAGGTGTGGACGCAGAAGGCGGTTATCTCCTGGGAATTGCACCACGGTTCTTTGATGAACCGGGGATCCTGTATCAGCATTGTACGGAATTTATCATGACGGAGACGATGCGGGAGAGAAAACATCTCCTGGAAGAGAAGTCACAGGCGACAATTGTAGTTCCGGGAGGTATCGGAACTTACGAAGAATTTTTTGAGATTCTTACACTTAAGAGTCTGAACAGACTGGATCGCGCGATTGTTTTCTATAATATTAATGGCTACTATGATCTGATGAGACAGCTTCTGGCACATACTGCAAAAGAAAAGTTCATGGAACCGGCGATTCTGGATATGTGTAAATTTATGGACAAGCCGGAAGAAATTCTTGATTACATAGAGCAATATTTTGCAAAGAAATAATTTCGACGCGATAATCTTTCATTTCCCCTCGGAAGTACGAAAAAACGCTTCCGGGGGGTTTGTATTTCCAAAGTGAAGGGTAACTCACACGATGTATTCAGGTGTTTACAGTAAATTCTCTCTCTGCTATACTATAAATCAAACGCCGGGTGCTGGCAAATGGGATAAAGGTATTTACAAATTATAATGAAAAGGGGACAAAAAACTATGGAAAAAAGAAAAATTATTATGGACTGCGATCCTGGAATTGATGACGCTATCGCACTTGCTTACGCAGCAGCTCACCCGGAAGCATTTGAACTTCTGGCAGTGACAACCGTAGCCGGGAACCAGACCATTGACATCGTAACAAGAAATGCTCTGGACCTGTCAGCACTTTATAAACTGAATGTGCCGGTAGCTGCCGGAATGGTAGAACCAATCATCAGAGAACATCACACAGCATCTGAATTTCATGGAGAAAACGGACTTGGTGACTGCACGATTCCGAGAGCCGATGCAGAACCGGAAAAAGAGATGGCAGTCTTTTACATTAAGAGACTTCTCACCGAACTCCCGGAAGGAGAGAAAGTAACTCTAATCTGTACAGCACCGTTGACAAATATCGGTTTACTTCTTAAAATCTATCCGGAAGTAAAATCAAAAATCCAGGAGATCATTCTCATGGGTGGCGCAGTGGCAGGTGGAAATGTAACCGCATCCGCAGAGTTTAATATTTATGTAGATCCGGAAGCTGCAAAAATCGTATTTAAATCAGGCCTTCCAATTGTAATGTGCGGCCTGGACGTTACTGAGAAATGTGCCCTGACACGTTCCCAGATCCAGAAACTCAGCCAGTCTCAGAATAATCAGATTGCGAAGCTTTGTGGAGATATGGCGGGCTACAGCCTGGCAAACGGAAATAAATTCAGGGGACAGGTAAGTATCCATGATGCGGTTCCATATATGTATCTGACTCATCCGGAAATCTTCAAAGTCCAGAAAGTGGTACTGGACGTGGACTGCTCTGATGGTGAATCTGCAGGAAGAACCATCGCAGATTTCCGCTGGTGGATGCATGAAGAAGAGGAAGAGAACATCGCAGTTATGGATGCAGACGCTTCCAAATTCCAGGAATACCTCATAGAGGCAATCTATGAACTGGGAGAGAAAGTAAAATAGAATCATTACTGTTCACACTGCTTTGTGATCGGTAATCGCAGAATTTCATTGTAGCCTGCATCGAGGAACGTTACAACAGGATAGCAACAGCTATTGCAGAATTGTTTTTATAAAGAAATTTATTATAGAGAAATTTATTATAAAGAAACTCGTATAGAGGCAGGCAAAAAAAGGAATGGATAAATGAACTATATAGTTTTTGACTTGGAATGGAATCAGAATCCAGCGGGAAAGAAAACTCGCAACGACAAACTTCCATTCGAGATTATCGAGATCGGAGCTGTAAAAGTAAACAGCAAAAAAGAAATAACGGACAGTTTTCACAGGTTGATCAAACCACAGGTTTACAACTGGATCCATGACAGCATTCATGAGGTGATTCATGTGGATTATAAAGACCTTATGAGCGGTGTGCCGTTTGAACAGGCTGCCAGAGAATTTCTTGACTGGTGCGGAGAAGACTGGTATTTTTTTACCTGGGGAAATCAGGATGTGATGGAACTTCAGAGAAATATGAAGTTCTATGGAATACTTGACCTTCTCCCAGGACCGGTGACTTACTATGATGTGCAGAAACTGTTCAGCATCAGTTATGATGACGGTACGCGCAGATGTGCACTGGAGCATGCAATCGATGAGCTGAAAATAGAGAAGTCTCAGGGATTTCACAGAGCACTTGCGGATGCCTGGTATACCGCTGAGGTTTTAAAGAAGATAAATAACATCATAATCGTGAATCACCCGTCACTGGACGTATATCAGAATCCGAAGAAGAAAAAGGAAGAGATACACATTTCCTATCCGGATCATGACAAATACGTATCCAGAGAATTCAACACGAGAGAGCGTGTTATGAAAGACCGCGAAGTAACAAGTACCAGATGTCCGATCTGCCATCTTCCTGCGAAGCGGAAACTTCGCTGGTTTATGAACAATCCGAAGGTTTATTACAGCGTTTCTGTATGTGAGGAACACGGATTGGTAAAAGGAAAGATCCGTATCCGGAAAACAGAAGATGAGAAATATTTTGCAGTGAAAACATTGCGTTTCACAGATACAGAAGAAGCGGAGGAACTTCGTGAAAGAAAAGAAGTCCTCCGCCTCAGGCGAAAACTAAAAAGAAGTGTTGAGAAGGAGGTCTGAAAGGATCTCCTTTTCATATTGTATTCCATATCCGACCATATGATCATTAAAATAATATTTGCTCTTGATACGTTTCGGTCCTACAGAATTATTAAGAAGCCACTGTTTCCTGACAAGCTGGCTCACATCTGTTCCTGTGGGAACTGTCACATACACATGTCTCATATAATAGAAAGAACAGAGATCTCCGCTATTTTTTAAGAGATGCTTCTCACATGGAAGAAACGTTGCCGGAACCGGATTCGTGTCTACATTCATATCTACTTTTTCAAAATTGTCAAAGCCATAGTCCAGCAGAGAGGTTGTATCCGGGAAAGCACCGTTTGTAGAATTCAGTACAACTGCAATCAGAATGGAATTGCCTCTCTTCGCATAAGTTACGAGGGTATTTCCGGCCACGTTTGTATAACCGGTCTTACCTCCGAGAACTCCGTCGTAAGCGTAGGACTGACCGGACATCATTCTGTGGTGATTGAGAAGGTAACGGGTTTCTGACTGCTTGTTTGTCGGCGGAATCTCATAAGTCTGCGTAGTGACAAATTTACGAAACTCCGGATTATACCAGGCAGCTTTTGCAATCTTCATCATATCACTTGCAGTGGTGTAGTGAGTCTCATCCGGCAGGCCGTTTGGATTATTGAAATGTGTATTCTTACATCCAAGCTGCGCTGCCCTCTGATTCATCAGTTCCACAAACTTCTTAACAGAACCGCTTGTCTTTTCGGCAATGGCAAGAGCCATCTCATTGGCGGATTCCAGCATCAGCGCCATCAGCGCCTGCTCTACAGTAAAAACTTCGCCGGTTTCTGCGTAGATCGTGGAGCTTCCGGCCTCGATTCCGTAAGCCGCCTCCTGTGACATCGTGATCGTATCATTCATGTCGAGATTCTCACATGCCAGGAGTGCGGTCATGATCTTAGTGATACTGGCTGGATAGAGTCTGTCATCAGGATTCTTGGAATAAAGAACGGTATCAGTTACCGCATCCATTAATACAGCGGACTGTCCTTCAATACTTGGCCCGGCAGGCCATCCTTTGATGGAGTCAGTATCAGCAGCCTGGGAATAAGTCGCCGAGTGACCGGCTTCGGGAGTTGCAGTGGCATTCGCTTCAGCAGCATAAATAGCAGCCGGCTGAGTAACCAGCAGCCCGGCACAAAGCATTCCGGCAAGAGAACGCTTTATCATTGTATGAAATTTTCTCTTAAACATTTAAAATTACCCTTCATTAATAAATGCGCATAGAAAATTATTAACTATGCAGATTAGTTGTTCAGATATTGCTGTCCATGCGTTAATGAGAACGGAGAAAACAGTAACGCTTAGATAACTCCTGACGACGATTATATGCGATAAAAAAAGCAGCTATTTGTAGAATTGCTATAGTACAAGAGTATTTACAGCTGCGAAAAATCGACATACAGGATGATATTCAATCGGATATTCGCAATCCGCTTTCGATACTTGATTCGGTTAAAGTCCGAAAAAATGTTAATCCAATACGTTTTGCTATATTCGGACAAAATATTCTACCTTATTATATCATTAATTACAATGGCTGTGTAAAATTTATATCCTTATATATTCTCACAAAGTTATCCTGTTACTGTTCACACACCACTATTCCGCGAGGTGTTTTGGCATGAATATGCCAAAATCCCGAGACATACAAGCCAAAATTCCATTGCCGCAGGCAATCTGGAATGAATTTTGGCAACGTTACTGCGAACGGAGTGAACAGTAAAGTTATCCTGAGGTTAGCATAACCTTAAATAATCCAAAAAATACTTGACACAGGGAATTTCGTGACCTTATAATGAATCCGCATAGTGTTTTAAATATAAACCACAAAAACGTTGATGGAGACAGTAATTGCAGATGAACGCAGACAGCGAGTCAGGGAGGGTGTGAGCCTGATGGCAAGTAAATGCAGTGAAAATCACTCCGGAGTTGCAGCTCTGAAGGCGATATGCAGATAGGAGCTGACGGAAATCCCCGTTAAAGGATTCATGTATCGGCAAAGATGCCCGTACAATGTAACAGGTGGTATAACGAACGTAAATAAACCTTCGTCCTTTTACATAAGGGACGATTTTTTTGTTTTATGGGATAAAGATGTGCACAAACGTCATTATCCTATAAAACAAAAATTTCAGGATTATTTTCGTTCTAAAACATGTTACTGTTCACTTCGTGCCCGGTAACAAGAATATACCAAAATAAAAACAGGAGGTAATTTACTGTGTACCAGAAAGTTGATACGAACTTAAATTTTGTAGACCGTGAAAAAAAAGTAGAAGAATTCTGGAAAGAAAACCATATCTTTGAGAAAAGTATGGAAAACAGAAAAGAAGGAGAAACCTATACTTTCTACGATGGACCGCCAACCGCCAACGGTAAACCGCACATCGGCCATGTGCTTACCCGTGTAATCAAGGATATGATTCCGAGATACCGTACAATGAAAGGCTATATGGTTCCACGTAAAGCAGGCTGGGATACCCATGGTCTTCCGGTAGAGCTGGAAGTAGAGAAGAAACTGGGACTGGATGGCAAAGAACAGATCGAAGAATACGGTATGGAGCCATTCATCAAACAGTGTAAAGAAAGTGTCTGGAAATACAAAGGAATGTGGGAGGATTTCTCCTCAACAGTTGGTTTCTGGGCTGATATGGAGCACCCATATGTAACTTACTATGATGACTATATCGAATCCGAGTGGTGGGCACTCAAAGAAATCTGGAACAAGAAGCTTCTATACAAAGGCTTCAAAATCGTTCCTTACTGTCCGAGATGTGGTACTCCGCTTTCCGCACAGGAAGTATCCCAGGGATACAAAACTGTCAAAGAGCGTTCCGCAGTTGTAAGATTCAAGGTTGTCGGCGAAGACGCATACTTCCTTGCATGGACAACAACACCATGGACACTTCCATCCAACGTTGCACTCTGCGTAAACCCGGATGAGACTTACTGCAAAGTAAAAGCAGCAGACGGATACACCTATTATATGGCAGAAGCACTTCTCGACAAAGTTCTTGGCAAACTTGCAAAAGAAGAAGGCGAGAAAGCATACGAAGTTCTGGAAACTTACAAAGGAACAGATCTCGAGTATAAAGGGTATGAGCCACTTTTTGCATGCGCAGGAGAGGCAGCAGCAAAACAGAAAAAGAAAGCTCATTTCGTAACATGTGACACATACGTTACTATGAGCGATGGTACAGGTATCGTTCATATCGCACCTGCATTTGGTGAAGACGACAGCAGAATCGGACGTAACTATGACCTTCCATTCGTACAGTTCGTAGATGGACAGGGTAACCTGACAAAAGAGACTCCATATGCTGGCGTTTTCGTAAAGAAGGCAGACCCGATGGTTCTCACAGACCTGGACAAAGAAGGCAAACTCTTCGATGCTCCGAAATTCGAGCATGAATATCCACACTGCTGGAGATGCGACACACCACTGATCTACTATGCAAGAGAATCCTGGTTCATCAAGATGACAGCAGTCAAAGATGACCTGATCAGAAACAACAACACCATCAACTGGATTCCGGAGAGCATCGGTAAAGGACGTTTCGGCGACTGGCTGGAGAACGTTCAGGACTGGGGTATCAGCCGTAACCGTTACTGGGGAACACCACTGAACATCTGGCAGTGCGAATGCGGACATATGCATTCCGTTGGAAGCCGTCAGGAATTATTTGAGATGAGCGGTGATGAGAGAGCCAAGACAGTAGAACTTCATCGTCCATACATTGATGAGATCACACTGAAGTGTCCGGAATGTGGTGGAGAAATGCACCGTGTACCGGAAGTTATCGACTGTTGGTTCGACTCAGGAGCAATGCCTTTCGCACAGCACCACTATCCATTTGAAAACAAAGAATTATTTGAGCAGCAGTTCCCTGCAAACTTTATCTCCGAGGCAGTAGACCAGACTCGTGGATGGTTCTACTCACTCCTTGCAGAATCTACACTGCTCTTCAACAAAGCACCATATAAGAACGTAATCGTTCTGGGACATGTCCAGGATGAGAACGGACAGAAGATGAGTAAGTCCAAAGGAAATGCAGTTGACCCGTTTGACGCACTGAACAAATACGGCGCAGATGCGATCCGCTGGTATTTCTACATCAACAGCGCACCATGGCTTCCAAACCGTTTCCATGGCAAAGCCGTTGTAGAAGGACAGCGTAAATTCATGAGCACACTCTGGAACACATACGCGTTCTTCGTATTATATGCAAACATCGACAACTTCGATCCAACTAAATACAATCTCGAATATGATCAGCTCCCTGTAATGGATAAATGGCTGCTCAGCAGATTAAACACAACTGTACAGGCAGTAGACAATGACCTGGCAAACTACAAGATTCCGGAAGCAGCAAGAGCACTTCAGGAATTCGTAGATGAGATGAGTAACTGGTATGTAAGAAGAAGCCGTGAACGTTTCTGGGCAAAAGGAATGGAGCAGGATAAGATCAATGCTTACATGACTCTGTACAACGCACTGGTAACAATCGCAAAGACAGCAGCTCCGATGATCCCGTTCATGACAGAAGATATGTACCAGAACCTTGTAAGAAGCGTAGACAAAGATGCTCCGGAAAGTATCCACCTCTGCGACTTCCCGACTGTAAACGAAGCATGGATCGACAAAGACCTCGAAGCAGACATGAAAGAGCTTCTCGAGATCGTAGTTCTTGGACGTGCATGCAGAAATACAGCAAACATCAAGAACCGTCAGCCGATCGGAACCATGTATGTAAAAGCTGAGAAGAAGATGGGCGAATTTTACACAGACATTATCGCAGACGAGCTGAATATCAAAGAAGTAAAATTTGCAGATGACGTAGAATCCTTTATTTCCTACAGTTTCAAACCACAGCTTCGTACTGTAGGACCGAAATACGGCAAACTCCTCGGTGGAATCAAACAGGCTCTGACAGACATCGACGGAACAGCAGCAATGAAAGAACTCAGAGGCAATGGTGTTCTGAAACTGGATATCAACGGAAATGATGTTGAACTTACAGAAGAAGATCTTCTTATTGAAACAGCACAGACAGAGGGTTACGTATCCGAATCCGACGGCGAAACATCCGTAGTTCTCGATACAAACCTGACACCTGAACTGATCGAAGAAGGATTTGTACGTGAGATCATCAGCAAGATCCAGACCATGCGTAAAGAAGCCGGCTTCGAAGTTATGGATAAGATCAAAGTATATGCTCATGGAAACGACAAAATCCAGGAAGTCATGAAAGCACACGAAGATGAGATCAAATCTGAAGTACTTGCAGACGAAATGGTACTTGGTGAGACCGATGGTTATGTGAAAGAATGGAATATCAACAAAGAAACTGTAACCATGGGAGTAAAAAAATTGTCATAATTTTCGGCAAATATACAGATGACAGGCTGTCGAAAAAAGAGTATCATATTCTTTGACAGTTTGATTTCAAAGAAGAAATTGGAGGCAGAGCTACTTTGCCCCCAATTTCTCTGATAAAGGAAACGGAAAGATTATGACGAAATACCAGTTACTGTTTGCGGATCTTCCCTGCAATATTTTTTGCAGAGAACGAAACAGTAACGGAAACCAGATTACGGGAGGTATGTAATGACAAACGAAATGTTCAAGAAAGAGGCATTCAAGAAAAGCGTAAAAGACAACGTAAAATTCCTCTATCGAAAAACAATTGAAGAAGCTACACAGGAGCAGATTTTCCAGGCAGTAAGCTACACAGTAAAAGACGTTATCATCGATAACTGGCTTGAAACACAGAAAGCATACGACGAGCAGGATCCAAAAACTGTATACTACATGTCCATGGAATTCCTGATGGGACGTGCCCTTGGAAACAACCTGATCAACCTTTGCGCATATGGCGAAGTAAAAGAAGCCCTTGATGAACTGGGATTCGATCTCAACTGCATCGAAGATCAGGAACCGGACCCGGCACTTGGAAACGGTGGTCTGGGAAGACTTGCTGCATGCTTCCTTGATTCTCTCGCAACATTAAACTACTCTGCATATGGATGCGGAATCCGTTATCACTACGGAATGTTCAAACAGAAAATTGAAAACGGTTACCAGATCGAAGTACCGGACAACTGGTTAAAGAACGGCTACCCATTCGAACTTCGCCGTCCGGAATATGCCAAAGAAGTACACTTCGGCGGATATGTAAGAGTAGAATACGATCCTGAAAAAGGCGGAAATAAATTTATCCATGAAGGATATCAGGCAGTAAAAGCCATTCCTTATGATATGCCGATCACAGGTTATGACAACGACGTGGTAAATACACTTCGTATCTGGGATGCAGAACCGATCGTAGACTTCGAGCTGGATTCCTTTGACAAAGGTGATTACAAGAAAGCTGTAGAGCAGGAGAACCTTGCCCGCAACATCGTAGAAGTCCTTTACCCGAACGACAACCACTATGCAGGTAAAGAGCTGAGACTGAAACAGCAGTACTTCTTCGTATCTGCAAGTTTACAGGCAGCAATCGATAAATATAAGAAGAAACACAGCGACATTAAGAAATTATATGAAAAAGTAACCTTCCAGATGAACGATACACATCCAACTGTAGCAGTAGCAGAGTTAATGCGTATCCTCATGGACGAAGAAGGACTTGGCTGGGACGAAGCATGGGAAGTAACAACCAAATCCGTTGCTTACACAAACCATACCATCATGTCCGAAGCACTTGAGAAATGGCCGATCGAGCTCTTCTCCAGACTGCTTC
>ERZ773248.2436-NODE-2436-length-11194-cov-3.674477_pt1 | contig 11194 bp, 7 predicted proteins | sample MGYA00580518_ERZ773248 | MGnify/ENA primary metagenome ERZ773248 (study PRJEB29015, sample SAMEA2737762) | human gut metagenome | biome: human gut; feature: human-associated habitat; material: faeces | place: China | collected 2012 ...
CCCGCCAATCGATCACAAAACGCTAATCAATACGCATAAAAAAGAGCAGATTGCCGAGGCCGCCGTCCGTTTTATACACGATGGCGACTCTATTATTCTGGATGCAGGTAGCACCGTACTGCAGATGGTGCCGATGCTCACGCGCTTTAGCAACATCACCGTCATGACCAACAGTCTGCACATTGTTAACGCCCTTTCGGAGCTGGACAACGAGCAAACTATCCTGATGCCCGGCGGGACCTTTCGCAAAAAATCTGCGTCATTTCACGGTCAGCTGGCAGAAAACGCCTTTGAGCAGTTCAGCTTTGATAAACTCTTCATGGGCACCGACGGCATTGACCTCAATGCCGGCGTGACCACCTTTAATGAGGTGTTTAGCGTCAGTAAAGCGATGTGTAATGCCGCTCGCGAAGTGATTCTGATGGCTGACTCGTCAAAATTTGGGCGCAAAAGCCCTAATGTTGTATGCAGTCTGGAAAGCGTCGACAAGCTGATTACCGATGCGGGCATAGACCCTGCGTTTCGTCAGGCGCTGGAAGCAAAAGGGATTGAAGTGATCATAACCGGAGAAACCAATGAGTGATGCACTACTGAATGCGGGCCGTCAGACGTTAATGCTGGAACTACAGGAAGCCAGCCGACTGCCAGAACGCCTGGGCGATGATTTTGTCCGCGCCGCTAATACGATTATCCACTGTGAAGGCAAAGTCATTGTCTCCGGTATTGGTAAATCAGGTCATATTGGCAAAAAAATTGCGGCGACCCTCGCCAGTACCGGCACGCCCGCCTTTTTTGTGCATCCGGCGGAAGCGCTGCACGGTGACTTAGGGATGATCGAAAGCCGTGATGTCATGCTGTTTATCTCCTACTCCGGCGGTGCGAAAGAGCTGGATCTCATCATCCCACGCCTGGAAGACAAATCCGTCGCACTGCTGGCAATGACCGGAAAACCGACCTCACCGTTGGGTCTGGCCGCCAAAGCCGTGCTGGATATTTCCGTTGAGCGCGAAGCCTGTCCGATGCGCCTGGCACCGACGTCCAGCACCGTAAATACGTTGATGATGGGCGACGCGCTGGCGATCGCCGTAATGCAGGCGCGCGGCTTTAACGAAGAAGATTTTGCCCGCTCACATCCGGCAGGTGCGCTGGGCGCTCGTCTGTTAAATAAAGTGCATCATCTGATGCGCCGTGACGATGCCATCCCACAGGTGGCGTTAACCGCCAGCGTGATGGATGCGATGCTGGAACTCAGCCGCACGGGTCTTGGCCTGGTCGCGGTCTGCGACGACCAGTCACTGGTGAAAGGGGTCTTTACCGACGGCGACCTGCGCCGCTGGCTGGTTGGCGGCGGAGCGCTCACCACCCAGGTTAGCGAAGCTATGACTCAGAATGGCATTACGCTACAGGCGCAGAGCCGCGCGATTGACGCCAAAGAGATCCTGATGAAGCGCAAAATCACTGCCGCACCGGTGGTGGATGAAAACGGCAAACTCACCGGCGCAATAAACCTGCAGGATTTCTATCAGGCCGGGATTATTTAATCCTTCAATCCCAGACGTTTCGCCAGCCGATGCAGGTTGGCGACGTCGGTTTCCAGCATCCGCGCGCAGGCAGCCCAGTTGTGATGATTTTGTGCCAGTGCCTGACGAATAGTTTCACGCTGGAACGCTTCTGTCGCTTCACGCAGGTTTTGCTTAACAACGGGCACCGCCGCCACTTCTGGCGTCGGCAACGTCACCTCAGGAAAAGCAAAATGTTGCGCCTCAAGAATCACTTCATCGCCGCTGCGGGTGGCTCTCGCCAGAACTACCGCCCGATGAATAGCATGTTCCAGTTCGCGCACGTTTCCCGGAAAACTGTAGTGTTGCAGTAAATTTCGCGCTCCGGCACTTAATACCACGCGGGAGAGCCCCTGCCGCAAACGACACTGCTCGCAGAAATACCCCGCCAGCAGAATGACATCATCGCCCCGCTCACGCAGCGGCGGCACCGAAAGTGGAAACACGCTCAGGCGATGAAACAAGTCAGCGCGAAATCGCCCTGCCAGCACCTCTTCGCGTAAGTCGCGGTTAGTCGCCGCCAGCACGCGCACATCGACCCGCAAACAACGGTCATCGCCAACGCGCTGAATATCGCCATACTGCAACACCCTCAGCAGCTTGGCCTGCAATGCCAACGACAACTCGCCGATCTCATCCAGAAACAGCGTGCCGTTATCCGCCATTTCAAACTTCCCGCTGCGATTACTGATAGCGCCAGTAAACGCTCCTTTCACATGCCCGAACAACTCACTTTCCGCCACACTTTCCGGCAGTGCGGCACAGTTGAGATAGACCAGCGGATTCACCGCCCGTGGCGAGGCTTCATGAATCGCTTTCGCCACCAGCTCCTTACCGGTTCCAGTCTCACCGCTGATCAGGACGTTGAGATCGGACGCCGCCACAATCTCAATCTCTTTTTTCAGTTGCGTCATGCCAGGGGACAAGCCAATCATCTGCGTCTGTTTCACCGCTTCAAACGGCGTGGCATCGCCTGGCAGCATATTCTGGCTTTCCAGTTGTTCAATCAGCAACGCATTGCTTAACGCTCCCGCCGCCAGCGCAGCAATCAGCCGTAGCTCTTCGTCGCTGAAAACATCGAACTGATCGGGCTGCATCCCGTCGAGCGTCAGTGCGCCGATCAGGTTTTGCCCGGCAAACAATGGCAGACCAACGCAGGCGTGAACCTTCAGACTCTCCTGCCCAGGAATCAAACCGTCATAGGGATCGGGCAATTCGCTGTCTGCGGGAAAGCGCACCACATCCCCGGCGCGGGCAATCGCTTCCAGCCGTGGATGCCCTTCCAGCGCAAAGCGTCTACCGAGTACATCCTTTGCCAGACCGTCGATGGCAAGCGGAATAAACTGCCGCGAATCGTAACGTAGCAACGCAGACGCATCGCACTCCAGCACCTGACGTAGCGTGGTGATCAGGCGCTGAAAACGATCCTGATGACCAATCCCACGCTGCAATTCGATGGCGATATTCGCCAGCACATCAACGGAAAAACTCATCTTTGCCTCACTGTCAATTTGACTATAGATATTGTCATATCGACCATTTGATTGATAGTCATTTTGACTACTCATTAATGGGCATAATTTTATTTATAGAGTAAAAACAATCAGATAAAAAACTGGCACGCAATCTGCAATTAGCAAGACATCTTTTTAGAACACGCTGAATAAATTGAGGTTGCTATGTCTATTGTGGTGAAAAATAACATTCATTGGGTTGGTCAACGTGACTGGGAAGTGCGTGATTTTCACGGCACGGAATATAAAACGCTGCGCGGCAGCAGCTACAATAGCTACCTCATCCGCGAAGAAAAAAACGTGCTGATCGACACCGTCGACCATAAATTCAGCCGCGAATTTGTGCAGAACCTGCGTAATGAAATCGATCTGGCGGATATCGATTACATCGTGATTAACCATGCAGAAGAGGACCACGCTGGGGCGCTGACCGAACTGATGGCACAAATTCCCGATACGCCGATCTACTGTACTGCCAACGCTATCGACTCGATAAATGGTCATCACCATCATCCGGAGTGGAATTTTAATGTGGTGAAAACTGGCGACACGCTGGATATCGGCAACGGCAAACAGCTCATTTTTGTCGAAACACCAATGCTGCACTGGCCGGACAGCATGATGACTTACCTGACAGGCGACGCGGTGCTGTTCAGTAACGATGCTTTCGGTCAGCACTACTGCGACGAGCATCTGTTCAACGATGAAGTGGATCAGACGGAGCTTTTCGAGCAGTGCCAACGTTACTACGCCAATATCCTGACGCCGTTCAGCCGCCTGGTAACGCCGAAAATTACCGAGATCCTGGGCTTTAACTTACCAGTCGATATGATAGCCACTTCCCACGGCGTGGTATGGCGCGATAACCCGACGCAAATTGTCGAGCTGTACCTGAAATGGGCGGCTGATTATCAGGAAGACAGAATCACCATTTTCTACGACACCATGTCGAATAACACCCGCATGATGGCTGACGCTATCGCCCAGGGAATTGCGGAAACCGACCCACGCGTGGCGGTGAAAATTTTCAACGTCGCCCGAAGCGATAAAAACGAAATCCTGACCAATGTCTTCCGCTCAAAAGGCGTGCTGGTCGGCACTTCGACGATGAATAACGTGATGATGCCGAAAATCGCCGGGCTGGTGGAGGAGATGACCGGATTACGCTTCCGTAACAAACGCGCCAGTGCTTTCGGATCTCACGGCTGGAGCGGCGGTGCGGTGGATCGTCTTTCCACGCGCCTGCAGGATGCGGGTTTCGAAATGTCGCTCAGCCTGAAAGCCAAATGGCGACCAGACCAGGACGCTCTGGAGTTATGCCGTGAACACGGTCGCGAAATCGCCCGTCAGTGGGCGCTCGCGCCGCTGCCGCAGAGCACGGTGAATTCGGTGGTTAAAGAAGAAACCTCTGCCACCACGACGGCTGACCTCGGCCCACGGATGCAGTGCAGCGTCTGCCAGTGGATTTACGATCCGGCAAAAGGCGAGCCAATGCAGGACGTTGCGCCAGGAACGCCGTGGAGTGAAGTTCCGGATAACTTCCTCTGCCCGGAATGCTCCCTCGGCAAAGACGTCTTTGACGAACTGGCATCGGAGGCAAAATGAGCAACGGCATTGTGATCATTGGTTCGGGCTTCGCCGCCCGACAACTGGTGAAAAATATTCGCAAACAGGACGCCACTATTCCATTAACCTTGATTGCCGCCGACAGCATGGATGAGTACAACAAACCTGACATCAGCCATGTTATCAGTCAGGGGCAACGTGCCGATGACCTTACCCGCCAGACGGCGGGTGAATTTGCCGAGCAGTTTAATCTGCACCTGTTTCCACAAACCTGGGTGACGGATATCGATGCCGAAGCCCGTGTGGTGAAAAGCCAGAATAATCAGTGGCAATACGACAAGCTAGTACTGGCAACCGGTGCCAGTGCCTTTGTCCCGCCTGTGCCTGGGCGTGAGTTAATGCTGACGTTAAATAGTCAGCAAGAGTATCGCGCCTGTGAAACGCAACTGCGGGATGCCCGACGCGTGTTGATTGTTGGCGGTGGTTTGATTGGTAGCGAACTGGCGATGGATTTTTGTCGTGCAGGCAAAGCGGTCACGCTAATCGACAACGCTGCCAGTATTCTGGCGTCGTTAATGCCACCGGAAGTAAGCAGCCGCTTGCAGCATCGGTTGACGGAGATGGGCGTTCATCTGCTGTTGAAATCTCAGTTACAGGGGCTGGAAAAAACGGATTCTGGCATTCAGGCAACGCTGGACCGCCAGCGCAATATCGAAGTGGATGCGGTAATTGCCGCCACCGGACTGCGCCCGGAAACCGCCCTGGCACGACGCGCCGGGCTGACGATTAATCGCGGCGTTTGCGTCGATAGTTATCTGCAAACCAGTAATACCGATATTTACGCGCTGGGCGATTGCGCGGAAATTAACGGTCAGGTATTGCCGTTCCTCCAGCCGATTCAACTTAGCGCGATGGTGCTGGCAAAAAATCTTCTCGGCAATAACACGCCGCTGAAACTCCCGGCGATGCTGGTGAAAATCAAAACGCCGGAATTACCGCTGCATCTGGCAGGCGAAACCCAGCGTCAGGATTTACGCTGGCAAATTAATACCGAACGCCAGGGAATGGTGGCGCGCGGCGTTGACGATGCTGACCAGCTTCGCGCCTTTGTGGTCAGTGAGGATCGGATGAAAGAGGCATTTGGATTGTTGAAAACATTGCCGATGTAGGTGGGCTACTGTGCCTAAAATGTCGGATGCGACGCTGGCGCGTCTTATCCAACCTACGGGGAGCGCATGTGTTGGTCACATACTGCGTTCATGTCGCATCCACCTACTGTGCCCAAAATGTCGGATGCGACGCTGGCGCGTCTTATCCGACCTACGGGGACGCATGTGTAGGCCGGATAAGGCGTTTACGCCGCATCCGGCAATGGTGTCCAAATGCAACACGTTTTATCCGTTCTGGACTTCACCCGCTAACCAACGCGCCGCAGCAATAACCCCCTGCCCCAGAGACAAACCGCCATCACCCGCCGGTAAACTCTGTGGAAAGAGCAATGTGAAATCAGCGAGATAATGCGCCAGACGTGCACGCAGCAAACGGTTATGAATAACCCCGCCGCTAAATACCAGCGTAGTGATACCACGCATCGTGGCCTGCTCACGCATCAACGCGGCAAAACCCTGCGCCAGCGCATCATGAAACGCCCACGCGCGTTGATTAACCGGTGCCTGCCAGTTCAGCCACTGCTGCCAGAAAGTGGCGAGATCCAGTTGATTGTCCACCCGCGGCATTGTCACCGGATGCGTCACTCCGTGGCATGAGGCTGCGAGCGCCTCCAGAGCACAAGCCGCTTCACCTTCATAACTTAACGTGGCTGGCGCACAGCCCAGTGCCGCCGCCACTGCATCGAAAAAACGCCCACACGATGACGCCAGCGGCGCGTTAATTCCACGCTCAATGGCCCGCGCCAGCACGCTCCAGTTTTGCTGTTGCACACTTGCCGTTTCAGGGTAATTCTGCCACTCCGGCACAAAGCGCAGGCACTGCGCCAGCAGGTTTCGCCACGGCTGCTTCGCCGCCAAATCGCCACCCGGAAGCGCCACTGCAGGCAAGCCGCCCAGGTGCTCACATTCGCGATAGTTCACCCGCAGGCACTCGCCGCCCCACAAAGCGCCATTCTCCCCCATACCGATACCGTCGAGCGTCAAAGCAATGACATCACCGCCATCCAGCGGCCACTGATGCTCTGCCAGACACGCCGCTGCGTGGGCATGATGATGCAGCACCGTTTGCGTCGGCAGATTCATTTCGCGCGCCCACTGGCTGGAGACATAGCCCGGATGTGCGTCATGCACAACGTATTGCGGGGTGAAATCGTAGATGTTTTGCATCAGGCGTAACGCTTCGCGCCACTGCATCTGGATGCCATCGTCACTTAAATCGCCCAGATGCTGACTCAACACCGCTTGTTCACCGCGCACCAGGCAGAAGGTATTTTTCAGATCCGCGCCGAGACACAGCACAGGCGGAACATTTTTAAAGCCCGGAGGCAAAGCCAGCGCATCCGGCACATACCCCCGCGAACGGCGCAGCATTTCGCCGCTTTCGCGCACCACCGAATCATCCATCCGCTGCACGATGTCGCGGTTATGTATCAAGAATCCGTCGGCAATGCCCTGCAAATCCGCCAGCGCCTGTTCGTTGCTGATAGCTGGTGGTTTACCGCTCAGGTTGCCGGAGGTCATCACCAGCGGGCATTGCAGTTCCTGTAACAGCAAATGCTGGAGCGGGTTCGCAGGCAACATTACCCCGACTTCGTTAAGGTCAGGGGCGATATCATCACAAAGCTCAGGAACGTATTTTTTATCCACCAGCACAATCGGCGCGGCGGGCGTGGTAAGCAACTGGCGCGCAGCGTCTGGTAAACCGTCAGCCACTGGCAACATGACCGCCAGCGGTTTCGCCGGGCGATGTTTGCGCGCCCGAAGTGTCGCCACCGCGTTACTGTTACGTGCATCGCAGGCAAGATGAAATCCGCCAATCCCTTTGATGGCGACAATTTTGCCCATTTTTAACTGTGCGATAGCTGCCTGTAATGCCGCCTCTTGTTCCGCATGTTCACCATGACTTACCCATTCAAGATGCGGGCCACACTCCGGGCAGGCCACCGGCTGGGCGTGGAAGCGACGATCGAGCGGGTCACGGTACTCTTTGTCACAGGCCGGACATAGCGGAAACGCCGCCATCACGGTAAACGGGCGGTCGTAAGGCATGGCGCGAATAATGGTGAAACGCGGGCCGCAGTGGGTACAGTTGATAAACGGATAACGATAACGCCGTTCGCCTGGGGTATTCATTTCGGCAAGACAGGCAGGACAAGTAGCGGCATCGGGAACAATTTGCGTATTCATGGTGCCGCCTGTGCTCTGGCGTATAGTGAACTCGGTGGGCAGTTGTGACCAGATAAACGGCTCACGCTCGACGCTATCAATACGCGCCAGCGGCGGGCAGTGCTGATACAATTGAACAAGAAACGTTTCCGGGTCTTCCCGCAGCCGGACTTCTACGCCATCGCCGTCATTACAGACATCGCCGTGAAGATTTAATTGCTGTGCCAGCTGCCAGACAAACGGACGAAAACCGACGCCCTGCACTTTGCCACGAATACGCAGTTGGACACCGCAAGATGTGTTTTTTGCCATTGAGTTATTCCCGCCATCATGAATTGCGTAACCCGCCCTGCCGGACACGACAGCGTCGCATCCGGCAGTCACAGGTCGGCGATACCGCCCGCTCCGTATTCTACGAATATTTCCGGGAATTCCTTTGATGCCAGAACAGTTCTGTAAGATTTTTAGAACATCAGCGCCGTACGGCGGCGTTTTTCTGCGCTCAGTTGTTCAAGTTTATTACGATCGACACAAATCAGCGCATGAGTCGGGCAAGCCGCCATACACGCCGGGCCGTCTTCACGATGGTTGCACAGGTCGCATTTATTGGCTTCGGCTTTGTCAGCCCGTACATTCAGACCCGCGCCGCTGTTGCGGATCACCGGACGTACCACCACTTCCATCGCACCATACGGGCAAGCCACAACGCAGGTTTTGCAACCAATGCAACGTTCCTGCATCACATGAACAAACCCTTTATCACGGCTGATAGCACCATTCGGGCAGACGTTAGCGCACGGTGCATCTTCACACTGACGGCAAACTGTCGCCGTGGAAATGTTCACACCTTTAATGACATGGATACGCGGTAAAAAAGTTTCCGGGGTCAGCGATGCACAGTCCTGATTTTCCTGATGAGAAACCACGCACGCTACTTCACAGGTACGGCAACCAATACATTTACTCGCGTCAGCAATGATGAAACGGTTCATCAAATTCTCCAGCAATGACAGTTAATGCGCCGATACATTCACAAATCATGCCAGTTTTTAATTTACTGTTATTTAAGGAAATTAATTTCTGTAATGCAGGAAAAACGATGTCATCGACACTAGTGACGATGACATGTGATGACAATGTTTATCGCGAAGGAGCAATGAGTGAGTCGCGGCGGATCAGTTTTCCGCTGAAGGTTTTCGGCGGTGAGAAATCCCCGCCATCGAGCATAAAAATCAGCCGTCCAATAATTTCCTGAATCATCTCAGTCACCGGAATTTTTACGCTGGAGAGCGCCGGAACGGTGTAGGGGGCAATAGCGATATCATCGAATCCGATAACTGACACCTGCTCTGGCACCGCTACGCCGCGCTCGTGTAACGCTTTCATCGCACCTATCGCCATATCGTCGTTACTGGCAACTAACGCGCTAAATTTAGCCCCACGTTCGAGCAACATTTCTACCCCTTCGGCCCCGCTGGCAGGCGTCCATTTACCGTTAGCGATAAGTTTTTCATTGAGCGCAATACCATGCTGCGCCAGCGCGTCTTTATACCCGGCAAGACGTTCAATGCTGGTGGGGGAATCCATCGAGCCGGTAAGGAAAGCAATCTCCTGATGTCCGGCGTTTATCAACTCTGCCACGGCGTTAAAACTGGTCTGTTTATGATCGCACCAGACGCTATGGCTGCTGTTTTTGCGCAGGCGGCGATTAAGCACCATTATCGGCTGACTGTGCGCGTCAATGATGTCATCGATCTCATCCACGCTTAAAAAACGCGGGTAAATCATGATCGCGTCGCAGCGCAGATCCAGCAGATACTGAATCGCCTGGCGCTCTTCTTCTGCGCTGTGTTTACCATCTGCCAATAGCAACTGCCGCCCTTTCTCTTCCGCCATTCGCGCGGCATGAAAGAGTAATTCACTAAAATAAATGCCGTGGTAAAGCGTGTTGGTCACTACCAGCCCCAGCGTCTGAGTACTCTTCGCCGACAGATTGCGCGCCAGCAAGTTTGGGCGGTAACCACTCTCTTCAATGGCCTGAAACACGCGGTCTTTGGTTTCCTGGCTGACATAGCCGTTTCCGGAAAGCACCCGGGAAACCGTCGCTTTCGACACTCCGGCACGCTTCGCCACCTCCAGCATCGTGGTCATATTACTCATCCCTATTCTCTCAATGTGACGCAGTGTACTGCACCGTTTCGCCGCTGTCCTTGCTGCTAAATCGCAGACGCTGACATCTGGTGATCGGAGTCACAATTACAAAAAGTGATCAAAATTAAATCTTGCTCATTATTCATAATTTAAACATGATTTTGTGGAACCGGTTTCCTATCTGTGTTTCATTCACTCAGAAAAGCGACCAACGTAAACGGATAAAACATAACGTACTCTACTGATAAAACAGGATTAAATCCGATGTCCAAGAATTATGCAGCGCTGGCGCGCTCCGTTGTGACGGCTCTGGGAGGCGTCGACAACATCACAGCAGTGACCCACTGTATGACCCGTTTGCGTTTCGTTATCAAAGATGACTCGCAGGTCGACAGCGCGACGCTGAAAACCCTCACTGGCGTGCTGGGCGTGGTGCGCAACGAGAACCAGTGTCAGGTGATTATCGGCAACACCGTTTCGCAGGCGTATCGTGAAGTGGTCAGCCTGTTGCCTGCCAACATGCAGCCTGCTGAGCCGCAAATCAAACCCCGACTGACGCTGAAGCGGATTGGCGCGGGGATCCTTGATGCGCTGATCGGCACAATGTCGCCGTTGATCCCGGCGATTATCGGCGGATCAATGCTCAAGCTGCTGGCGATGGTTCTGGAAATGACCGGCGTGCTGGTGAAAGGATCGTCCACGCTCACCATTCTGACCGTCATTGGCGACGGTGCATTCTTCTTCCTGCCGCTGATGGTCGCCGCGTCGGCCGCTATCAAATTCAAAACCAACATGTCGCTGGCTATCGCCATCGCGGGCGTACTGGTGCATCCCAGCTTTATCGACCTGATGGCGAAGGCCGCGCAGGGTGAGCACGTTGAGTTTGCCCTGATCCCAGTGACGGCGGTGAAATACACCTACACGGTGATCCCGGCGCTGGTCATGACCTGGTGCTTGTCATACATCGAACGCTGGGTCGATCGTATAACTCCGGCGGTGACCAAAAACTTCCTCAAACCGATGCTGATCGTGCTGATCGCTGCCCCGCTCGCCATCGTCATCATTGGCC
>ERZ773248.2439-NODE-2439-length-11189-cov-3.325400_pt1 | contig 11189 bp, 11 predicted proteins | sample MGYA00580518_ERZ773248 | MGnify/ENA primary metagenome ERZ773248 (study PRJEB29015, sample SAMEA2737762) | human gut metagenome | biome: human gut; feature: human-associated habitat; material: faeces | place: China | collected 2012 ...
TATGGATATCGCGTATCTCTCCGAGATTGACCCGACCTGGGTGGACAGCAGCCTGACGACCATCCTGAATCCGGAAGCCATTCTGTTTGCCAACCCCATCGCACAGGGGGCGTGCGCGGCTGACGCGATGGCCAGCGCGTTTCATATGCCACTGGATATTCTGTTCTGGTGTGCCGGCTCTCAGGGATCGATGTACCCCTTCAGCGGCTGGGTCAGCAACGAGTCCAGTCCACTGCAGTCCTCGTTACTGGTCAGCGAGCGCATGGCCTACAAGCTTCACCGGCAGGGCCAGATTATGGAGAGCATCGGCAAGGACAAGGCGGTCTGTTATGAGTACCCGTCCCCGATCATTCCTAAAGAGCGCTGGCGATATCAGATGGTGAATATGTATCCAGACAGCGGCCAGTGTCACCCTCTGGGCCGCAGCGTGATGCGCTGGGAAGCGGGACGAAATCCCCCCAACTCACGAAAGAACTACGGCTATCTGATGTGGCGTAAACGTAACTGCGTCTTCCTCTGACAGGAGTCTCCGATGAAATTTATCAATGCGATGATAGTGATGGCCTTACTGACCATGAAGGTGTGTGGGGCCGTTGGCCCGACAACCGAAGACAGAGCCTGGCTGAAACAGCAGGAAGATCTCAGCGAGAAGTTACGCCTGAATCCGGACAGACAGCTGCAGCAGGAGCTGGAAGCGCACATTAAGCGTAATCCACTCAACAGATCAGACAGTCAGTTTATCGATGATCTGCTCACCAAGCAGAAGGCGTCAAATCAGGAAAAACCGACAGAAGGGGCTCTGTATTTTGTCTCCTTCTCGATACCTGAAGAGGGACTGAAGCGCATGCTGCATGAAACCCGCCAGTACGGTATTCCGGCGACGCTGCGGGGATTAATCAACAACGACATGAACGCCACCACTGACGCGGTGATGCAGCTGGTAAAGGACGGCGTCACCGATGGCGTTCAAATCGACCCGACGCTGTACTCACAATACAACATCCGGAGTGTCCCGGCCCTGGTGGTCCGGTGTCAAATGGGGTTCGACGTGGTGCGCGGCAATATTCGTGTGAAACAGGCGCTGGAGAAAGTGGCGGAAACAGGTGACTGCGCACAGACGGCCAGAACAGTGCTGGGAGGTATCCGGTGAAAGAACACCCGCTCATTCTGACACTACACGCCTCTGTCCTCAGTGCCCTCATCTGGCTGGCATCACCGGCCTGTGCTGACAGCGGTACCGATTATAAAGCCGGGTCGGATTTTGCGAGACAGGTGCAGGGCAGCGGAATTGACTCGCTGAAAAGCTTCAGCGGCGAGCAAAACCTGCCGGGATATACCGACCGGCCTGACCAGACAAAATACTACGGCGGCGTCACCGCTGGCGGAGACGGCGCCCTGAAAGGCGACTCGGCCGCCGAGTTCAGCCAGGGCGAGGCCGGTAAAACCATTACGGAATCGTTCACAAACCGGCCTCCGGACCTGATTTCACAAGATGCACCGTTTATTCAGTCGGCAAAAGACATCGAATCCCGGGCGGATACGATTGTCGGGGATACCGGTCAGGCCTGTACGGCACAGGTCGTGAACCGCAGCGAATTCACGAACCACACCTGTGAGCGCGACCTGCAGGTTGAGCAGTACTGCACGCGGACAGCGACCATTACCGGTCACTATAACGATACGACGACGACAGAGGTGTACAGTGTGGCGCTGAAGGATGCCTGGCAGGAGGGCGACCAGGTCAAAGTCCGCTTCACCTTCGGCGTAACGGGCACGCTTATCCATGCAGAGGCACAGTATTTCATTACCAGCCTGCCGAATTATGCGCCTCCGGGGCAGGCAAGGACGCTCTATGCCCTTGGCGGTTCGGTTCGTGTGGAAGGGGGACAGGAGTGGAAGTCCCTTTCTGGTGGTGGTTATCAGGTTGTGGAGGGCCGGGATGAAATTATGACCATTAAGCTGCATGACAGCTATTCGGTCAGCTACTTCGCCGGCATACTGGCCCGGAATCTCCGCTCCGGTTACATCACGCTGAACATCCGAGCCACGATGCAGGTCGCTTCAAAAGAATGGGAGCCTGACATCACCTGGGTTGAGAACTGCGCCTTTAACAAAGATGAAGGAAACAAAACATCGTCAGAATGTACTGAGCCGGGAAGTACGAAAGAGGTCTGGCAGGACGGGAAAGCGTACCCGGTTTATCAGGCGTGCTGGGCTTACCGGGACACGTACATTACCCAGCCTGCAGATTATGGCGCCTGTCAGTCCCTGATGGATAACAAAGCCTGCACGCTGTCATCACGGCAGTGTGCGTTCTCCAGTGAAGAGGGAACCTGCCTTCATGAATACGCCACGTTCTCCTGTGAGACGCGTACCAGCGGGAAACAGATGATATGTGGCGGGGATGTGTTCTGCCTCGATGGAGAATGCGATAAGGCCGTCTCCGGGAAGAACAGCGATTTCGCTCAGGCAGTATCAGAGCTTGCTGCGCTGGCCGCTGCGGGGAAGGATATTGCTGAGCTGAACGGCGTGGATGTCAGGGCCTTCACCGGTAACGCAAAATACTGCAAAAAGTTCGCCGCCGGGTTCAGTAACTGTTGCAAGGACAGTGGCTGGGGACAGGATGCGGGGCTGGCGCGCTGCAGCAGCGAAGAGAAAGCGCTGGCCAAAGCGAAAACCAACAAGCTGACCATCAGCATCGGGGAGTTCTGTTCAAAGAAAGTCCTGGGTGTCTGTCTGGAGAAAAAACGCAGCTACTGCCAGTTTGATTCAATACTGGGTCAGATTGTGCAGCAGCAGGGGCGAAGTGGCCAGTTGCATATCGGATTTGGTGGCGCGAAAAGCCCCGACTGCCGGGGCGTTACTATTGAGGAAATGGAGCGGATTAACTTTGACCAGCTTGATTTCACTAACTTCAATGATGACCTGATGAAAAATCAGAACATACCGGGTAATCAGGACCTCGCAAATAAAACTAAGCAACGCATTAAAGAGCTTCTCACGCAGTCTTCAGCAAAGTGACTCCTCTTTGATAACATACATATCTAAAGGTGATTAAATGGCCGCGTCATTCATGGTGGTTGTTCTGCTTGTGGTCTTTCTTTTTATTCCGACTGGTATTGCTTTATGCATGTCAGGCCGCAGTCTGCTCCTGATATTCCTGGGTGCCCTGACGTGCCAGGCCGCTGTTGCCGTTGCGTTTGCAGGACTGTCTGCACGGGGCTGGTCTGAGTCGATGGGGATGGGGGCGGCATCACTCATTTTCTACGTTATCGGGCTGCATAAGGCTGACGGTGTAAAACAGAATACTCGTAACGGGAGAGAAAAGAATGAAAGTTAATTTTCACAAACATCCTGCCGTCGATTTTTCTCTGAGACTGACGCTGACGGGAATTATCATTTCTCCGGTGCTGTACTTTTCATGGGATGCCGTCAAAGGAACATCAGGCAGCGATTATATCCTGAGCGTTATCTTTATTCTCTGCATGGGCGGTGTCGGGCTTATGAATTATCTGTTTTTTTCGGCGCTGACCAGACTTTTACAGAAAGGAAAATAAAGGAACAGGGATGGAAGAGAGAAAATCGTATGGAATGGTGATGCTGTTTGTCAGCGTGTTTGTTGTTTTTCTGGTGAGCATCATGTCTTACAGCCTGTGGCGGGACAAACAGATTAGTGCGTTCAGGACGACCAATCGTGCCTGGGGTATCCAGTGTGACCGGATTTCTCAGGCCGCCTGGGTGGTGAAAGCGGGTGAGCGGGTCGATTTAGAAATGGACCATCTTTTTTTGTATTGCGAGGGCGACTATTTTGTCGGGCGCGATAATGCCGGCAGACGCTCCATCACTCTCGATAAATTTATCGTCTATCAGCACATCTCACACCAGCCACACTGATTAAAACAGGTATTTATCATGCGAAAAACACACACCGCCCTTCTGGCGGGGTGCCTTTGCTGCACCCTGTTGCCGGCTTTCGCCAAAGACGCAGGCTGGCAGTGGTACAACGAGAAACTGAAGTCCCGGGAAGCTGAAAAGCCGCCAGTACCGGCGGCCCCGCCACCGCAGATGGATATTCTCCAGAAGCAGGCTCTCCTGCAGCAGGCGACGAAGAAAGCCCTGGCGGAAGCGATTATGTATCCCTCAGTACCGGCCTTTGTGAAGTACTTCCGTCTGCAGAACTACTGGACGCAGCAGGCCGGCCTGTTCTCGATGAGCGCAAAGAAGGCCATGCTGGCGCACCCGGAGCTCGATTACAACCTGCAGTACAGCCACTACAACGGCACCGTGAAAAACCAGCTGGCTGCTGACTATGCCGAACAGCGCCGGGCTATCTCCAGCCTCGCACAGCATTTTGGCGTGATGTTCTTTTACCGGGGACGCGAAGCCATCGATGGCCAGCTGGTTCAGGTGATCCAGAGCTTCCGCGAAACCTACGGCCTGAGTGTGATACCGGTGTCGGTCGACGGTGTCATTAACCCCATGCTGCCTGACAGCCGGACGGACCAGGGACAGGCCGCACAGCTCGGCGTGAAGTACTTCCCCGCCATGATGCTGGTCGACCCGAAAAGCGGCCAGGTGAAGCCGCTGAGTTACGGATTTATCAGCCAGGACGACCTGGCGAAACAGTTCCTCTATGTCTCCAGCGACTTTAAACCCAATTTTTAAGGAATGTGTGATGCGAAAGATGCGTTTTCCTGATTTAGACATTACCGGGATGTGGGTGCTGGCCGTGGGCGTATTTTTCCACCTCATCGCCCGGCTCGTCAGAAAGCAGCCTGAGCTGGCCGTGCAGGCCGGAGAAATCTTCGGGCTGGGCATGGTGGTGTTCGGCGGATACCGCATTCTCAACGCCCTCATCGCTGAAGCTGAAAAGGAGGAGAAGGCCCGTGAAAAACAGCCTGAAGAACACAACTAAAACAGCCGCAACGGTGACCCTGCTCCTGGCCCTTTCCGGCATGGCGCAGGCGGGCACGCTCGATGAGGTGAAGTCGCTCTGGGACCCGCAGGGTATTGCCGGCACAACATCTTCTTCCCCGCAGAATGAGGCTCCCCGCGCTGCTGCGCCAGCCTCTCAGCCCCGCTGGTTTCGTCTGAGCAACGGCAGGCAGGTGGACCTTCGGGACTGGAAAGTCGTGCTGTTCATGCAGGGAAAGTGTCCGTACTGCCACAAGTTTGACCCGGTCCTGAAGCAGCTGGCCGGAAAGTACGGTTTCTCTGTCTTCCCTTACACCATTGACGGGCAGGGCGATGAGGCCTTTCCCGAGGCGCTGCCGGTGCCGCCTGAGGTGATGCAGACCTTTTTCCCCAATATCCCGGTGGCCACGCCGACCACGTTTCTGGTCAACGTGAATACGCTGGCAGCATATCCGGTTCTGCAGGGCGCCACGGATGCGCAGGGCTTTATGGCGCGAGTGGATACCGTCTTTCAGATGATGCGCTAAACCCCCCGTTAACTTCGCTTTAGACGACAGATAAGGACAAGACTCATGAACATGAAAGCGCGTTCATCGGCACTGTACGACTTTTTATTTCCCGACTGCTTAAAAGAAGCGGACCTGACAACAAAAGAGAAAACTGAGCAACTGAAATCTGAGTTTATCCGCCGGGACAGACGTCCGGGTATTTATCTGGAATTGTTCATGGTGTTTCTGGTCGCAGGTGCGCTGTTGTTCTGGATAATGACAGCCATGTTTAGTCTCTGTGTGGAGGACTGGAAAGCCAGCGGTGACCTGCGTGTAAAAGACCTGTGGAATATCCTGATGTACGTTATCCCTTATGCACTGGTTGCTGTTAGCGTTGGGTTCCTGGTTGTGGCCATGTCATTGTCGCTCCTCAATTTTGTCAGTTATTACCTGAACATTATTTTTATTCAGAGAAAAGACCGCATTAAAAATTCGGGCGTAAGTCATGGAGGGCCGGATGCGAATTAAATATCTCCCTCTCTTCTGCGGGGTCGCGCTGGGCCTCTCATTCACCGTCGCCGCCGATGTGAACGGCGACATGAATAACTTCTTCAACAAGCTGGGGTTCGCGTCCAATACCAGCCAGCCGCAGGTCTGGCAGGGGCAGGCAGCGGGATATGCCTCCGGCGGTTCGCTGTATGCCAGAACGCAGGTGAAAACGATCCAGCTGGTCAGCATGACCCTGCCGGATATTAACGCCGGCTGCGGCGGCATCGATGCGTACCTGGGGTCGTTCTCCTTTATCAACAGCGAGCAGCTGCAGCGCTTCGGCAAACAAATTATGTCCAACGCCGCGGGCTACTTCTTTGACCTTGCCCTGCAGACCACGGTACCCGAAATCAAAACGGCCAAAGACTTCCTCCAGAAGATGGCCAGCGACATTAACAGCATGAACCTCAGCTCGTGCCAGGCCGCGCAGGGTATTGTGGGTGGTCTGTTCCCCCGTACCCAGGTGGCGCAGCAGAAGGTCTGTCAGGACATTGCCGGTGAAAGCAATATCTTTGCCGACTGGGCCGCATCGCGTCAGGGCTGTTCGGTAGGCGGGCAGATGGGCAAGGTGCAGGATAAAGCCAGCGATAAGGACAAGGAGCGGGTGATGAAGAACATCAACATCATGTGGAACGCCCTGTCCAAAAACCGGCTTTTTGACGGCAATAAAGAACTGAAAGAGTTTGTTATGACGCTGACCGGGACGCTGATTTTCGGTGAGAACAGTGAAATCACCCCGCTGCCGGCGCGTACCACAGACCAGGACCTGATTAAAGCCATGATGGAAGGGGGGACGGCTAAAATCTACCACTGCAATGATTCAGAGAAGTGCCTGAAGGTGGTGGCAGATGCGACGGTCACCATTGCCGCCGACAAGGCGCTTAAGAGCCAGATTTCGACCCTTCTGAGCAGTATTCAGAGCAAGGCGGTAATGGACCAGGCCCTGACGGAGCAGGAGAAGGGCTTTATCTCCAGCACCACCATCCCGGTGTTCAAATACATTGTCGACCCGCAGATGCTGGGTATTTCAAACACGCTGATTTATCAGCTCACGGACTATATCGGCTACGACATTCTCCTGCAGTACATCCAGGAGCTCATCCAGCAGGCCCGGGCCATGATTGCCACAGGCAACTATCCGCAGTCGACAATGGATTTAATTCTGGAAAACCTGAATCAGGCGAGCGTACAGATTGCTGCCTTCCAGGCGCGTGTTCAGGTCCAGCAGGATGCGATGCTGGTTGTTGACCGGCAGATGAGTTACATGCGCCAGCAGGTCTCCGCCCGCATGATGACCCGCTACCAGAACAACTACCATTTCGGAGGGAGCCTCTGATGACGCCACTTGAAATCTACACCATCGCCGGGGGCGACTGGCTGCGGGGCAACCTGAATGCCATCGCGGCGTTCATGGGGACCGCCACCTGGTCGTCCATTGAGAAAATGTGCATCGCGTTTTCGGTGCTGATTGTGGCCGTCAGCTGGATAAAAAAACACAGCGTGATGGACCTTATCGGCTGGGTGTTCTCCCTGACCCTCGTCTCCATGCTGGTCATCGTCCGCACGCCCGTACAGATAATCGACTACAGCAACGTGGCGCAGGTCTACAAAGTGGATAACGTCCCGGTTGGCCTGGCCATTCCGGCCTCCCTGACCACCCGTGTGGGTAATGCCCTGGTACAGAGCTACGAGATGATTTTCTCCCTGCCCGACAGTGTCACCTACAGTAAGACCGGGATGCTGTTTGGCGGAAACCTCGTGGCGAAAAGCACCGATTTTGTTTCGCAGAACCCCGAAATCACCACCCTGTTCTCCGACTATGTCCAGAACTGCGTGATGGGCGATATCTTTCTCAACGGTAAATACACCCTTGAGGAGCTGATGAACTCCTCTGACCCGTACACGCTGATATTTTCGAAGCCCAGCCCGCTGCGTCAGGTACCCAATCACGACTATAGGTTTCTTGAAAAGCCGGAACTGGGCTCGGCCTTTATCAGCTGCCAGGTGGCAGCGACACAGCTTAAACAACGGCTGGCGCTCGACTCCCAGACTGGCGGGAAGACCTGGAGCTACTATGTGCGCCAGCTGTTCGGTGGCAAACCCAATCCGGACCTGCTGTTCAGCCAGATGATAGGTGACAGTTACAGCTACTTCTATAACGCCAGCCAGAGTGCCGGGCAGATTATCCGCCAGAACGTCACTATGAATGCGCTGCGTAACGGTCTCCAGAGCTACGCGTCCCGCAGCGGCGACACGGCAAGCCTCGTGAACATCGCCAACACCACGTCGCTGGAGAAACAACGTCTGGCCCAGGCCACGATGGGGCATCAGGCCCTGCGCTCCCTGCCCATGATGCAGACGGTCATTATGGGCATCATGATTGGGTTGTTCCCCATCCTGATTATGAGCGCCATGTTCAACATGATGACGCTGCAGGTGATAAAGGGCTACGCGTTTGCCCTGATATGGCTGCAGTCCTGGCCTCTGGTCTACTCCATCCTGAACAGCGCGATGGCCTACTACGCAAAACAGAACGGTGTCCCGGTGGTCCTCTCAGAGCTCTCTCAGGTGCAGCTCAAGAACTCAGATATTGCGACCACGGCGGGGTATATCTCGATGATGATACCGCCACTCACCTGGTATATGGTCAAGAACATTGGTGCCGGCTTCTCCAGCGCCTACAGCCACTTTGCCTCCTCGGGACTCAGCTCGACGTCTCAGGCCGCATCCGGTGTCGTCGATGGCAACTACTCCTTCGCCAATATGCAGATGGAGAACGTCAGCGGCTACAACTGGGGCACCAACAGTTCAACCAGCTTCGGGCAGATGTCGCGGCAACTGGGGAACGGTGGCACGGAGACGCAGACCGGGGACGGGACGACTATCTGGGATGCGCGCAGTTCTAAGCTACCGGTTGATATCAATGTCAGCCGGCAACTGGCCAGCGCGAACCAACAGATGGCACGCGAGACAGATGTGCAGGCACAGAGCGCGCTGCATGGCTACAACAGCAGCGTAACGAGCGCCTGGAACCAGCTGCAACAGTTCTCAACGAACAGGGGCAACAGTGCCTCCACAACAGTCGGTGCTGATAACACTGAGTCGTCGCAGGATTCAATGGCCAGAAGTAAAATGTGGAATGCCGTTGTTTCAAATGCGAAGGCCAATAACATCAGCAATGAAGAGTCATTCAATCAGTTGATGGAAGATTCTTCCAAAAGAGCTCAGTCATTCGATGCGCACGTATCAGGTAAACTCAGTTCGGGAGATCAGCTGTTCGGTAAGCTGGGTAAATGGGGTACTGGACTATCAGCTGAAGTCGGTGCTAAAGGCAGTGCAGGTTGGACTCATAACTCAGGAGATACGGATAGTATCGGATCTTCAGGTAGGCAGTCACATGACAGCCGTCATGATACCAGCAGTCAGGCGGCAAAAGACTTCAAGGAAGCAACGGACTACTTTACCAGCCGTAAAACTAGTACATCGGGTAATACGACAGATAACAATGCCAGCTCACGCGTTGACCAGTTTGCGGCATCGCTGTCGAGCGCTAAAAACAGCTATGACCAGTACACAAGCAGCCGGACTCGTAGCCATGAATACAGTGAGATGGCATCCCGTACAGAGAGCATGAGCGGCCAGATGAACGAGAACCTGACTCAGCAGTTTGCTCACTTTGTCCAGCAACGTTCTCCGCAGAATGCAGAAGCCATTCTGACCAACACAAGTTCACCAGAAGTCGCTGCGCAACGTGAGGCACTGGCGCGTGAATTCGTCAAAGCGCAGGTTGAACCAAAAGTTGATGGTGCTTATCAACAGGGCCGCGAAAGCATCGGTCAGAACATGTCCGGTGTATCAGGTGGTAGTGACCGTGATTCGGTAATGGCCGACTACGGACATTATGCCGGCAATATCGAAGCTATGACACGAGATGCGGGGATTAAGGATAATGTGGGTCAGAAAGTGGATGGGATGATAGCGCAGAATAATCAACAGCATCAAGAAACCCAGCAGGGGATAGAGCGTGATGGCAATGAGATTAGAAAACAGAATTCTGATCTCGAAAAACAACATAATACAGAGGGAAATAAGTTCGAAAATGAATATAATGAAAGAGCCAGCGTAGTGAAATCCTTACCCGGAGCTGACTCACCACGTGAGCTAGAGGCAAAGGCTGCCAAAATTCAAAAGGATTACTTTGATGGGAAAAGGTGAAAATGATGATGAATAATAAAACGCTTATTAAAGAAGTGGATGAGTTAAAAGATGTGCTTTCAAAGGGCGATGCCGAAATACCGTCTTTTTGGGTATGCATGTGGCCCGGTCTTTGTCTGGTAGTATGGAATATTTTTTGCGCATTAATTAGTGTGCGATCAGAGTATTATGATGTCAAATACATATTCTGGGTTTTGATATTTCCTGGTGCTATTGGTCTGATTCTTCTGCTCGGGGTGGCGAACGCTCGTTCTCTATTTTTATCAGTTCCAAAGTCCTTCAGGAAAAAGTCAGTTATATATCGTTTTTTTTCAAAAAAACTTCTTGCTTATGCTTTTGCATACATGATGATAATCATGGTGTTGGCTATTTATAATAGATTTTTTTATGACTCCCCATTTCCTTATGCATTCATGGTTCTTTTGACAACGATTTTTTTTGGTTTTGTTATGAATTTAGATTTTGGAAGATATCAATTGTCACTGCTGACATCAGTATTAAGCGCTCTCAAAGGTAATGTAGTGGGAAATTGATTTTATATGGTGATTTTTATTGGTGGCGGGGCGAAGAGTGCAACTTGCTGCCTTCATTGTTCTATGTACCCTTAAATAGCTTATACAGAAACGTTGAACATGTGCGCAATTTATTGTGCGCCTGTGAGGCGTTGCCGCCATTGGCGGAATGATTTCATGATGTAATCACCTTCTGTCGGATATTTTCCTGATATCCGGCTTCTCTTCCTCAATGGTTTTTTGACGGATTATTGCCATGAGTTTTAATGCCAAAGATATGACCCAGGGCGGTCAGATCGCGAATATGCGTTTCCGTATGTTCGGTCAGATTGCCAATATCATGCTTTACGTGCTGTTTATTCTTTTCTGGGGCCTGTGCGGCCTGCTGCTGATGTTCCGCCTCAGCTGGCAGACCTTCGTGAACGGCAGCGTGTACTGGTGGTGCACGACGCTCGCGCCGATGCGCGACATCATGCGTTCGCAGCCGGTGTACACCATTCAGTATTACGGC
>ERZ773248.2447-NODE-2447-length-11145-cov-4.923986_pt1 | contig 11145 bp, 10 predicted proteins | sample MGYA00580518_ERZ773248 | MGnify/ENA primary metagenome ERZ773248 (study PRJEB29015, sample SAMEA2737762) | human gut metagenome | biome: human gut; feature: human-associated habitat; material: faeces | place: China | collected 2012 ...
ATGTATATGTTTTGTCATAATCTGACGTATGGAAAAAGAAAGCAGGGATTGTTATTATATTGTTAACAAAAGAAGTACTTCTAAAATAACAAAAGGACAAAGCAGGTAAGGTAAAAGAAAGGAGCTTTTATGAGGAAAAAGATGATTAGCCTGATGATGACAGTCGCTATGGGGACAGTCATGATTAGTGGAGCAACAGTTGTAAAAGCGGATTCAGACGAAAAAGAAACTGTTAAATTAGCGGTGTGGTCTTCTGGAGCAGCAGATAATTTTCAGAAAGGTGCAGATGAATTTAATAAGCGCCAGGATAAAATTAATTTTGTAGTTGAAATGCAATCAGGAGATTATAGCCAATATCTTGGAGCAAAGGTGGCATCTAATGATCTTCCGGATATGTTTTTCCTGAATCCATATGCACAGGTGCAGCAGTTTGCAGCAACAGACAGAATTGTGGATTTGAGTGAGGAAGGATTTGCAACAAAGATTTATGATTCTGTAAAAGATGCATGTAGCTATGATGGAAAAATTTATGCGTATCCAATGGCTCTGGAAATGTTGGGAGTTTATTATAATCAGGAGTTATTTGAAAAGGCCGGAATTACAGAAGTACCGAAAACATTCTCACAAATGAAAGAAGTATGTGAAAAACTTCAGGCAAGTGGTATTACACCATTTGCAGCCACCTATAAAGATGCATGGACATTGAATCATTTATTTAGCTGTCTGCAGGGAGCCGCAGTTGGAGATTATGAGTCATGGGTTGCAGATATGAATGCAGGAAAAGGAAGTTTCAGGAATGATAATTCTTCACTTGAATTTGAGTTTATGGATATGATGAAAGAAAATTCCGGTGGAAATTATATGGATGCAGATTCCACATCAGGCTTTAATGCATTTGCATCAGGTGAAGCTGCTATGATTGTGACCGGAGAATTTTCTCTTCTGAATGCACAAAGTATTAATCCGGATTTACAGGTTGGTCTGTTTGGAGTACCACTCACAGAAAATGAGGAAGATGCAAAACTTGATGTAGATGTAGGAATTTGTATTGCAGTAAATCAAAATACTCCACATCTGGATGCAGTGCGTGAGGTTCTGAATTATCTAAGCGATAACACAGATGAAAACGGATGGATGCATTATAGTGCTGATTCAATGGGCGCAGCACCACCTGCAATGGATTTTACAATGTCAACAGAATATCAGTATTTCGAAGATTATAAGAATTATATGTCAAATAACCAGACAAAACCATGGGTATACTCACAGCTTGAGTCCGGCGCTGGCGATATGATTGGGCCGGTAATTCAGGGATATTTTGCCGGAACAACGGATATGGATACTACTTTAGATCAGTTAGATTCGAAATTTTCAGAGCTTCTTGAGTAAAGTAAAATCGGGAAAGATATAAGTGGTAACAGAAGCTTCTGCAGAAATGTTGCAGAAGCTTTTGTTATCAGAAAGGAAGATAATTTTATGTTGGATTGTTGTAAAAAAAATAAATGGTTTTATTTTGGTCTTACGATTCCGTCAATGTTATTATATGTTCTTGCACTTGCAGGTCCATTGCTTTTAGGAACACTTCCGGCGTCTTTTTATAATTGGAATTTGATAAAAGGAAATAAAGATTTTGTCGGTCTGGGAAATTACACTAAGCTTCTTGGAGACGAGACATTCATTCATTCTGTGGTATTTACTTTAATTCTGGCGGTAATATCAATTTTAATGTCAAATCTGATTGGCTTTGTAATAGCATATTTTTTAGATTCAAATGTACGGTGTAAAGGCGTAATACGTTCTTTATTTTTTATTCCTAATATTATCAGTGGTGTAATGGTTTCTTTTGTATGGTCTTTTATTTTTACAGGAGCCATTCCAAATCTGGCCAAAATTTTGCACGTAGATGCATTGGCTAATATCAGCTGGTTTGGAAATGCAGGTACTGCGGCTTTTACAGTTATTTTAGTAACAACATGGCAGTCTACCGGTTTTCTTATGATGTTATACATTACAGGATTGCAGACAATACAAAAAGATGTGTTGGAAGCAGCTGTTCTGGATGGATGTACAGGAATTAAGAAAATTATTTATATCCAATTGCCATTGTTAATGCCGACAATTACAATTAATCTCTTTGTATCAATTGCAGGAGCTTTCAAAGCATTTGATATTCCGTTATCACTGACTGGTGGAGGTCCGGCAAATAGTACACAGACAATTGCACTGAATATATATAATGATGCATTTGGTTCGTTTAAAATGGGATATGGCTCTGCAAAATCTATAATACTGTTTTTACTGGTAGGTATTATTGCATTGATTCAGCTTAAGATTACTAGAAAAAGGGAGGTACAGATGTAAAGTGGAAAAAGAAGGAATGAATAAAACAGTAGTTTTAAAAAGTATTTTGTGGCTGTGCCTTGGAATTATCTTTATACTTCCGGTTTTTCTTATTATCATGAATGCGTTTAAACCGAATAATGATATATTAACCTCGTTTATCTCATTTCCCAAAAGTTTATATCTGGAAAATTTTTCTGAAGCAATGCGGATTATGAACTTTTGGACAGTATTTCGCAATACGCTGTTTGTGACGGTATGTACTGTCATAGTTGCCAGTGCCGTGTCTTTTATGAGTGCATATGGAATTTCACATCTTCCTCAAAAGACAGGTGACAAATTATACACATTGTTTGTAGTAGGACAGATTATTCCGTTTCATGCAGTTATGATTGCAATTTCTATGTTATCTACAAAACTGGGACTGACTAATACGCATTTAGGACTGATTATATTTTATAGTGGGTTTTATACATCGTTTGGTGTTATGACATATGTCGGTTTTCTAAAGAGTGTGCCAAGAGAGTTGGAAGAGGCTGCTGCAATTGACGGTGCGGGACCTTTCAGAACAATGGTGCAGATTATTTTGCCACTGGTAAAATCCACAACAGTGACAATTGGCATTTTGTTTTTCCTTTGGACATGGAATGATCTGTTACTTCCGAGTATTATGATCAGCGATGTGAACCTTCGTACAATTACAGTTAATTTATATATGTTTAAATCTTCTACTAATGCTCAATGGAATCTTTTGATTGCAGGATTAGTTGTAAGTATGATACCAATTATAATTATTTATATTGTAGGACAGAAACATATTACAAGCGGTTTAACAGCGGGTGCAGTAAAATAAAAAAAGACAGGAGAAGTAAAGATGAGTACATTTTATGAAGATAATATGAACATAAAAAAGATAAATGGTTTTACACTTCAGCAGGTATCAAGGGATGTATGGGCAATTGATGAGTTTGGTATAGATATTATGTATTTGATTATTGGAACGGAAAGAGCCTTATTGATTGATACTGGCATTGGAATAGGAAATATACGGTCAGTAGTAGAAACAATGACTCATCTGCCTTATGATGTAGTAAATACGCATCATCATTATGACCATGTGGGTGGAAATGGGCGCTTTTCAATGGTTTATGCACATAAAAAAGCAATTCCGGTTATTCAGGAACAGAATAATCTGCAGTCACGTAAGGAATTTTTCCGTTCACAGGAAGCCCGTCCAGAATACAATTATGAAGCAAGCCTGGAATTTGATGCATCAATTATGGGTGACTTTGAGATGAAAGGAATAGAAGAAGGATTTGTTTTCCATCTTGGAAATAGAGATTTGGAGGTTTTGGATACACCAGGACATACTAAAGATGGAATTTGTTTATTAGACAGAAAATACAGATTACTATTTTCCGGAGATACTGTTGTAAGTACGCCAGTATTGATGTTTGATACGTTTTCTGATACAATGAGCACATATCTGGAATCATTGAAAAAATTAGCTCAATTAAGAAATTCATATGAACTTATTTTTCCGGGTCATTATCTTCGACCAATCGGAAGCATCTATATAGATGACCAGATTGCCTGTATTCAGGAAATATTAGAAAAGCATTTGCTTGGAGAAAAAGAAGAGTGTGGTATGACAAAGAGCGAAGTGTATTTTTACCAAAAGGCTTTAGCTTCTGTGTTATATACAGAAGATAGAATCTGCTGAATCAATCTCCGGTATAGACGCATGATATATGCGCTATACCGGGGATTCCTGTTTGTAAGAGAGGTACTAAAAAGAGATGAAGGAAAAAAAAGGACGATTATATAAGTTTTATGGAAAATTAACGATTCGAAATAAATTACTTATTTCCTGTCTCCCATTTGTTGTTTTAGGATATTTTTTAATTTTTTATAGTACTACAGTTATTATGTTTGATCAGATGAAGCAGATGGTATATGATCAGACAGAACAGAATGTTATGGAAAAAAAGAAGCTGGTTAATACATTATTAGATAATTATAATCAGGCTACCATAAAATTTTTATATTATACAGATGAAGTGCAGGAATATTTAAATACCCGTCAAAGTGTATTAAGTGTTAAAGAGCAGGAAAAACTGACTGATATGATTTCTTATCAGATAGGATCTCTTATTACAAATAATCAGGATGCGTTAATGAATGTGTGTATTTATAATAAGTTTAACGAATTATATATTAATAATGCAATTTATTATAATACAATAGAACAGACAAATGATTTTGCAGAAATACTGAAAGAAGCAGCAGAAGAAAAGCATGGAAAGCCGGTGCTTCGTATAAATCCCGTGAGGAAAAATATGATTACTTTTGCAAGAAATATCTACGTTCCCCAAATAGAAAAAAGTGATGAAAAAATCGGATTTCTGATGATGGATATTGACAAAACGGGTATGGAAAAAATCATACAGACAGGAGAGGATAGAGATGTGAACGCTATTCTCATATTGGATTCAGAAAATAATATTCTGGTTAATGGTTCAAATTTATCTGATGATAAATGTAAAACTATTTTGAAAGAACCATCCGGAAATTATAAAATTATCAGATATAATCTTCAATATGATGGGTGTAGTCTTGTAGGAATTTTGGATAAAAATCTGCTTTTTAAGAGTGTATATAAAATTTTCTTCAAAGAGATGGTGATGATTTTGGCTGCAATTTCAATTATTGCAATTGCATTATTCATAACTGCGGATAAAATTGCAGAACAGATTCAGAAATTTATTGTAAAATTACGTCAGACTACAGAGATAAATTCCAATGCGTATGTTGAGGTTGATTCCAATGATGAATTTAGAGAACTGGCAAATGTTTATAATGCGATGTTGGAAAGAATTGACTTGCTGATTCAGCAGGTATATAAACAGCAGTTGTTAATGAAAGATGCCCAGATTGAATCTCTTCAGGCTCAGATTAACCCACACTTTCTATATAATACATTAGACTGTATTAATAGTCTTGCTGATATGGGTAAGACTACGGAAGTTAAAAAGACGGTAACATCTCTTGGAAGCATTATGAGAATGTCTATTAAAGGGGCACAGTTTTTAAAGATTGAAGAAGAATTAAAGTATGTAAATCAATATTTGTATATTCAGAAAATGCGCTTTCAGGAACATATTATCTGTCTGGTAGAAATACCGGAACAATTATATGAATATTACATTCCAAAGCTGATGATACAGCCGCTTTTGGAAAATGCAATTGTCCATGGGGTTTCAGAATTGAAAGAAACAGGAATGATAGCAGTAACCGGGAAGGAAACGGAAGATGCAATTTATATTACTGTAAAAGATAATGGAAATGGGATGCCGGAAACTATTATCAGACAGCTGGAAGAAATAAGAGAAAATGGAATACTGAAAGAGAAGGAACACATTGGTATCTTTAATATTCAGCAAAGACTTTTGCTACTGTACGGAAAAGAATATGGTTTGACTGTGGAACGTGTAAAGCCATCGGGGACAGCAGTAACCATCTGTATTCCCAAAACAAAGGGGGAAAAAGGATATGAAAGTGGTAATTATAGATGATGAACCATTGATATCAGACAAATTAAAAAGGATCATGGAAACGGGACTACGGGGTATGCATACGGTTTGTGCTTTTACAGATGCACAGATGGCATTGGATTATATTGAACAGGAAAAACCTGGGGTTATTTTGACAGATATTCGTATGCCGGGCATCACTGGAATCGATCTGGCAAAACAGATCAATCAAATGGATTATGGAGCAAAAATTGTTTTTCTGACTGGATATGCAGAGTTTGAATATGCCAGATATGGAATAGAGTATAAAGTTTTTGACTATCTTTTAAAGCCCGTAGATGAACAGGAAGCAATCAAGTGCTTAAATCGAGCGATTAGTGCATTTCATGCAGAACAAAAACATACGGAAATGTATCAGATTTTCCAGGATTATTTTGTTAAAAATCAGGAGCTGATCAGACAACAATTTGTGGAAAAACTCTTTTTTCAACCTGTAATTTTTTCAGAAAAACAGATGGAATTGCAAAAGCAGAAGCTGCGGATTGCAATAAACGGATATAGAGTGGTGGCTGTTACATATGACAGGAATCGTATGCCTTTGGAAGAAGAGAGCTATTACAGTTATATAATCCATGAATTTTTTCTGAAAAAATTTAAAGAGATACTGGCACTGGAACATGGTGGTATCTTTTATATGATCTGGCCAACAGAAGAAAAGACACTGTGGAAATTCTGCAGTAAATTAGAGATGATCAGAAGAGAATTGGCCCAGTTGCAGCCACTGGATTGTATGATAGCTGTCAGCCATTATTCTGAAAATCTGTCTGATATTCAACAGATGAAAAAGGAAGTGTTGAAATGTCTGGAATACGGAAAAGATACGGGATGTACGCAGCTGCTTTCATATCAAGATTTACCGATGGAATATAAGGAAAATGACTTTTTCGATGTTACAGAAGCAATTACAGAACTGATCAGATATCTTCGATCCGGTAATAAGAAAAAAATATTCGAACAGATGCAGAAGATTATCAATGAGACAGAGAAAGAGACAGAAAAATATTTTAACAATATCATGGAGTTGATAGGTGCCAATATATTTTTATTTCTTTCAGGAATTCCATTGGATAAGGAAAGCAAAGATAAGATTACGGAATCATTTGAGCAACAGATTCATGTACAATCGGAAAGAGAGACAAAAGCAGACTATATGAAATATTGGCTGGAGTATATTGCAGATAATATTCAAAGTATGCATAATAATGATCAGAATCAGCTAATCCAGCAAATTTATAAATATCTGAATGATAATTTTTCACAACCAATCGGTCTGACAAATGTTTCAGAACATGTAAACAGAAATCCCTCGTATATCAGTCGTTTTATCAAACAGGCTACCGGAAGAAAATTTTCTGAAATTCTTGCAGAACTGCGCTTGGAGGAGGCAAAAAAATTATTACGTTCGTCTAATTTAAAGATTACTCAGATAGCAGAACAGGTAGGATATCCCAATCTACAATATTTTACCCGGGTTTTTACTGGACAGATGAATATGACACCGGCAGAATATCGGAAAATTACAACTTATTTTTAAGTATTACTATGTTGCAACTTTGTATAGTATTTTATAAGTATAAGGATAGTCGACTTTATAATGACGATTTTGCAACGCTACATACAAATAAATATAAAGGCAAATGCAGCCTCTATATCTGTAAGCAGGAAAAAAGAGATATAGGGGTTGCATTTATTTTTTTATTGAATCAAATAAGCACTTTGCGTGATTGCGAAAAGCAATGAGCAGTGAGTGGGGACTTAACGTATAGAAATAAAGGTAGTTAAGAAAAGTAGTTCACGTTTTTATATAAAAACGTGAAAATATTATAAATAAAAGCTCATAAAACGTGAATAATAGATTGACAAAAGCTCATAAAACGTGATAACTTTGAAAAAAGGAGGGGGTTTTATGTATTTAAAAAGAAAGATAGATGAGTACCTGCTGGAGTGGAAAAAAAATGAAGAAAGACTTCCGTTAATTATAAAAGGTGCAAGGCAGATTGGAAAAACGGAATCTATTAATCATTTTGCAGAACAAAATTACAGTAATATTGTGAGTATTAATTTTGTTCTGGAACCTAAATATAAAACAATATTAAGTGACGGATATGCTGTTGAAGATATTATAAAAAATATTTCTATGATAGATACATCAAAAAGATTTATAGCAGGTGACACTGTGATTATTTTTGATGAATTACAGGAGTTTCCGGATATTGCAACTGCTCTGAAGTCATTCAGGATAGATGGAAGATTTGATGTCATATGCAGTGGTTCTTTGCTTGGAATCAATTACAGAAAAATTCATAGTAATAGTGTGGGATATAAAACAGATTATGAAATGTTTTCGATGGATTTTGAAGAATTTCTGTGGGCAAAAGGATACTCAGAGAAGCACATTGAAGATATCCTGAAACATATGAAGACAGGAACTCCATTTTCAGAAACCGAATTATCAGTTTATAAGAAATTGTTTTTGGAATATTGTGTACTTGGCGGTATGCCTGCAGTAGTAAAAGTATATATTGAAAAAAATCTTTTTACAGATACTCTGGAAATCCAGAGACAGATCCAGATGGATTATGAAGAGGATATCAGAAAATACGCTGAAGGTCTGGATCAGACTAAAATTGTAAGTGTCTATCGGAACGTACCTGTACAGCTTGCAAAAGAAAATAAAAAATTTCAATTAAGTAAAATAGACAAAAAAGCCAGAAGTCGAGAATATATGGGATGTATAACCTGGCTCGAAGATGCAGGTGTGATTTCTGTATGTTATTGTCTACAGTATCCGGAGCTTCCATTAAAGGGAAACTATGATGACTCAAAATTCAAAATCTATTATCCAGATACAGGATTGTTGATTGCTTCATTAGATGAGGAAGCACAAGAAGATCTTCGGGCGAATAAAAATCTTGGAGTATACAAAGGTGCTTTATATGAAAATTTTGTAGCAGAGGCGTTTGTGAAACAGGGGCTTGGACTATATTACTATAAAAAAGAAAATGCTACCTTGGAAGAAGATTTTTTTGTAAGAACAAAGGATGAGCTGGTTCCGGTAGAAGTGAAGGCGAACAGGAATCGGTCTAAGTCATTGAGGCAATTGATATCCGGTGATTCTTATGGAGATATTCACTGGGGAATAAAACTTGCAGACAGCAATGTTGGAATAGAAGACGGGATTTATACATTTCCATATTTCTGTACGTTCTTATTAAAACGATATCTCAGGGGAAAATGATAGCTATGTGGAGGCGAATAATACAGTAAAAAAATATTGATTCACGCAGAAACAGATAGTAAGTTGACTCTTGTTCCGATAAAAATACAAAAATCAATAGTTTTTGGATTAAAATCCTAAAACTATTGATTTTTGCATCTCTTTTGGAATATAATTAGTAAAAAGAAGGGAGCATTATTATGATTATAGAAAGAAAAGAATATTTAGAAAAACTGATAGCCTGGAAAGATAAGCAGTTGATTAAAATTGTTACAGGTGTACGACGTTGTGGAAAATCTATGCTTCTGGAAATTTATCGCAATTATTTAAAAGAGCATGGGATTGAGGAAGAACAGATTATTTCTATTAATTTTGAAGATCTTGATTATGAAGAACTGACAGATTACAGGAAATTATATAAATATTTAAAGGAACGTCTGATTGATGGAAAAATGACATATATTTTCCTTGATGAAATTCAGAATGTAACAGATTTTCCGAAAGTGTTGGACAGTCTTTATATTAAAAAAAACATAGATATTTATGTGACTGGTTCCAATGCATATATGTTGTCCAGTGAGATTGCAACTATGATTTCAGGAAGATATATTCAGATTGAAATGTTGCCGTTGTCTTTTAAGGAATATATGGAGAGTACTGGCAGTATGAATGACAGAGGAATCAAATATGCTGAGTATTTGCAGAATAGTTCATTTCCGTTTACACTGGAATTAAAAAATCAGCCAGATGAGATCAGAGATTATCTGGAAGGAATCTATAATACGATTGTTGTAAAGGATATTATAAACAGGAAAAAAATCACAGATACTATGATGCTTAAGAGTGTCTTAAGATTTGTGTTTGATAATATAGGAAATCCATTGTCATCAAAAAAAATTGCAGATACGATGACCTCAGAAGGGCGAAAAATTGATACAAAAACGGTGGAAAAATATCTAGAGGCTTTTAGCGAGAGTTATATTATATATCAGGCAAAACGTTATAATATAAAGGGAAAACAATATTTAAAAACTCTTGAAAAATATTATATAGTTGATATTGGAATGAGGTATATGCTTTTAGGGTCGAGGCAGGCAGATGCAGGACATGTTCTGGAAAATATAGTCTATCTGGAATTGTTACGTCGAGGATATGATGTGTATGTTGGAAAAATCAATTCATATGAAGTGGATTTTGTGGCACAGAATAAAAAGGGAACGGTATATTTCCAGGTGGCACTGACTGTACGGGATGAAAATACACTTTTGAGAGAATTAAGACCATTACAGGCGATACGAGATCATTATCCAAAGATTATCTTAACAATGGATGAAGAACCAGAAGAACAATATGAGGGAATTCGACGTATTAATGCCAGAGACTGGTTATTGGGGATTGTAGACTGAACAATGCAAATTAATTAGCACTCATCACTTGATAATGGAAGTTGATTTTTGTCCTGTCTTGTGTATCCCGGAAGTGCCTGTTTTACAGGCTTTCCGGGGCATCAGTCATTTTGTCTGGTATTGTAAAGCAGTGTCAGATTTGTCGTAAATGTCGTAAATTTGTGGTCAAAAAATGATGAGAAATGGAGAGTGCTAATAAAATGAACGCAGGCAGCGAAGCAACTTGGCAAGTATGGTTTTCTTCGCAGAGATTATCTGAAGAACCATCGAAATTCAACTTATCAGGTGATGCTTCTGCAGGACACCATTGGAGAGCATCTTCTGGAAGTGAACAAGGCAGCCAGAGAACGAGAAGAAGTGATCCTGAAGCAGTTGGAAGAAAAAGATCCACTGCCGGATAAAGAAGCAGGTCAGATGGCATGGGTAAGAGCTGCTAATCAACACTGCGGAAGAGATTATTCTCAAGAAATTGATTTATGTTTAAATGAAGGTGAAGAGGTCGTGGATTACGACCTCATTATTGTATGAAAAATAGCAGTAGGCAGAATGAGAAAAATAGGGTAAAATGGGAACATGGATTTTGGGAACT
>ERZ773248.2448-NODE-2448-length-11143-cov-3.337753_pt1 | contig 11143 bp, 12 predicted proteins | sample MGYA00580518_ERZ773248 | MGnify/ENA primary metagenome ERZ773248 (study PRJEB29015, sample SAMEA2737762) | human gut metagenome | biome: human gut; feature: human-associated habitat; material: faeces | place: China | collected 2012 ...
GTCATATACATAAGACATCTGTGTCCCGTCCGGAAACTTCTGCAGCGTAGTGCGGTTCTCCTCATCAAAGAAGTTTTCTACTGTCACAATCCCCCTTGGGTTCTCCACCTGCTCCAGTTTTCCCTGCGGGGTATAACCGTAACGGAAAGCAGTCCCGTCCGGAAGTGTGGCTTCCTTCAAAAGTTCTCCCTGATACCTGTATGCCACGCATCTTCCCGCATGGTCTTCTACACGCTCCAGCATGCCCTCTGTGTCATAGAAAAAGGCAAAGAATTCCCCGGTTTCCTTTTGGACCTTCACCAGACGAAACGGTGCTTCCTCTTCATAAGCAAACGTGATACGGCTGCCCATAAGGGACTCGGTTTCCAGACATTTTCCTTCTTTGTCAAAGCGGTATGTTTTCTGATCTCTTGTACGGTAAGTATATCCGTTTTCCCCTTTTTCCAGAGTACCTTCGCTGGCAAACAGGGAAAGGTAACGGTCTTTTTCCCAGAAGAAGCGCTCCTCTTTTCCGTCCTCCCGAAGAAGCACTGCTTCCCCATCTGTAAACTCCAGATGCACCTCATAATTATGGTTCCAGTCTTTTCCAAGCACACCTTTATGTGCATTGATAGCATTATAAAAACGGCGGAAAGCAAACGACTCCCTTCCCCCGATTTCCAGATCTGTCCGGTCATAGATAAAGTTTCCCGTGCTTAAATTTACCGGGTCCTTGGAAAAGGTATGGCAGATGGCTTCCGCTCCCTTGATGTTTGCCATCAACTTTTCCACTGCCTTTTCCCCGTTTTCCGTTACCTTGTTCCACCTTGCCTGCACTTCTTCAAAGGCTTTTTTGAATGCTGAGTAGTCCGTAGTAAGCGGGGTATCTATTAAAAACTGTTCCATTTCCTCCAAAAGTGTCTGGAGGCTTTTCGTTACCCCTGCAAGTTCCCTCGTCTGGGATGCATAGTCTGTATCGGCTGCCGGGATTAAATCGCAGGCTCTCTGGCGGCATTTCTCCAATTTGGTCAATGCGGTCTCCATCTGTTCCGTCTTTAAGGCGCTGCGTAACTGGGAAACATCATGGACAGCTATCCCGTAACGGGCTTCAGAAGGCACTGCGTCCAGTGCTTCCCCTGCCTGGTCTGCATAGGTCCTCATGGCAGACACATGCTCCTTGCACTGCTCTAAGATGCTTTTGATATCCTTACACAGCTGTGTAATCTCGCTTACTTGGAATACTCGTTTCATTCTATGTCCCCTTTCTTTCCTTACTTTTTACCCATTTGACTAGCACCTGTGGTATCTAATTCTATAAACTCAGATGCCGCAAATCGAATGCTCTGTGAAAATTTCTTCAATGTATTACATAAGGCAGTTGCCAATGCACTCTCTGCTGTCAATTGTTCCTGTAATGCATCTGCCTCATCTCCAAATGCTTCCGATAGGTGCTTATTTAAATCTGAATAAATGTTATTAATATCATCTTGCACTGTGCCTATATCTGATACAGCCCCATTAATAATGGATTCTACACTATTTATATCAATATTAATATTTTTTACCATTTACTTTCCTCCTAACAACATGTATCCAAGTCTGCTATGGCATTCTTGAAACTGGCAATAATAGAAGCATGCGAAGAATACACTTGTTCTATAGAGGCTCTAGCATCATTTAATTCTTCACATAACAGATTTACTTTTGGAGAAATTGCATCCGTATAGAATTCCCCGTCTTTTCCTGTCAACTCTTGCAAATCTTTGATAACCTTTTCGAGAAGTTCTAATATGTTCTCATGCTTTTTCTTTAAATCACTTTCCAACTCTGCATATTTTTCATCTTCCAACGCAATTTTATCTGCCATTTCACCGCCTCCTTATATTAAACTTCTCTTATATTTAATTCTACTTTCAAGTTGTGAAATTTTATCGTCAATTTTTTCTATCTGCGTTCCCAAACTACTTACTAAATCCCCGGTTCTTTGAATAGCAGTATCATTTTCTTCTTTCGCATCGTTTATATAATTTTCCAATGCATTTGCCATTTCTCCTTCAAAAATCCCTGTCTGCTTTATTTCTTTTCCTTTCAATTCTCCCAATTTTTCTTTCCATTCTTCGCATTCACTATTGCACTTCTTTTTAGCACTTTCTACTTTCTTCTTTGCATCTTCATATTCTTTTATCTGTTCTTCCAATACACGAATATCGCTTTTTATCCCTGCTATTCTACGTTCCTCGTTTTTCTTTTTGATATCATCCCAAAAATCTCCCATACTCTTTCCTCCTGCAAAATTTATTATTTCTACTGTGCAGTATCTGTCGGCTCTTGAGTCTGTGGTTCTTGTGTAGAAGTATTTTCCTGCACGGCACCGTCTATTTTTTCTACGGTTTCTTCCTCTTTTGGTTCATATTTATCACCAAGTTTTTCTATCTGGCTTTCCAATTCATCAAGACGCTGTTTCTTTTTGGAACCGTCTATCTTAGTATTATTTTCCAAATCATCAGCTTCTTTCATATACGCATAAATCAAAAGTTTATCATCTGACAGAGATAAGGCAATTTCCTCTGCTTTTTTCGTTTCCAACCTTCCTATTCTTATCCAATATTCCAAAATTTTCGGATTGCTACTTGTTGAAAAATTATCAATAATATTTCTCATCTCGTCTTGGCGGAAACTTTCCATATTAGCATAAGAATAGGCTAAAATATACAGTGTGCCTTTCTCCATATCAGCTGGTTCCACCTCTCTCAAACTATCAATACAGGTTCGATAATCTTTTTGGATAAAAGCTTCATTTGCCGCCAATAATTGCCTTTGTTCTGGAACTGTTTTCAAAGATAAATATGCCGCATAGCCACCGCCTATTAGTGTACCAATCAAAGTAATAATTGCTACGATTCTCCATAAAGAATAGGTAGACTTCTTTACTTTCTGCATCTGTTGTGACTGCTCTGTAACATAATCTTTTTTTACGTTACGCAAAACATCTGCAATTTCTTCAACAGTTTGGCAATTATAAATTGGTTCAAACCACTTTTCTTCCTTACAGATTTCAATTCCACTTTCTTGAATCTGTTTTACAGAATACTTACTTCCTAAAACTCCTGCCACAAAACTTTTGTAGGCATTTAAAAAATATGTATCATCCGGCTTTTCTCCACGTCCATAAATATCTCTATCTTTTAAATATAACAATCCATTTTCATCGTAGTACAAGTTTTCTTCTGTTAGTTTCAAAAGAAAATCCGCTTGAAGTTCTTTTAACTTAGAAAAGTTAATCAATATCTGATATTTCTTTTCTCGACTTTCAGATTTCACCTGAATAAAAGGGTTCATTCCTTTTACAGTATAATAAAAATATAAGTCTTCCCTGTCCTCTTCATAATGACAAGATAATAGTCCATTTCTTTTTACACAAAGTTTCTGATAATCATAACTATCCTTTGCATGAATAGCAGATTTTTTGATTTCTTCTTTTAAAAATTCTATATTCTTTTCTGTTTCTATCTTTGGTTGTTTTATATTAGAAGTTTCTAAACTCTTTTTTCTCATTTCAATCTATTCCTCTCCTAATTTCTCCCGTCCTTGCGAAATTATCAATATATCCCCTGTATAAATATGAGATTCTTCATATGTTTCTCCCACATTCAAGCGACGACTTGTTCTTTCCGATTGTACTTCTGGTTCTATCCCAATTCCCTGCATAGACTCCGGGAGATTTTCTCGCATAACTCTCAACGTAGTCTCAATCTTCTGCTGATTATCTAGAGAAATATCATAAGTTTTTCCACTCCATTCATTTTTGATTGTTATGGTGATTTTCATTACGTTTTCTCCTATACTTTTCTATGAAAAAGAGGACAATTCCTGCCAACATCGCACCAAATACGCCATATGCAATATTCATATATTGATTATTGGTTTCATTGTTCTCATTATATTCTGTTTTAATAACTGCGGTTGTATCTGCTTGCATAACTCTTTGAAATGCGGTTTCTGTAATTTCTTTTTCCGGATTATTCAAAACATTCAAAAATATTTCATTATTCTTCTCTTCTTGTTCTTCCTGATAAGCCTTTTCTTGCTCCATAAATTCTGAAGTATACATGTGGATGCCAAAACGGTCACATAAGGAAGTGCTAATGTTTTCATTTTTTTGTAAAACTTCTGTATCTAAGTTTAGTCCTGGCTGAGACTGTGTATTTTCCTGTTCTTCCATTTGTACGTCCTGCCCTCCTTTTAAGAAAAGCCGCCATTATACATTGGCGGCTTCCTACTTTCATTCATATTTACATTTGCCCAGCCATATCGCTATCTGCCTGCGCAAAGTTATCAGAAATCTTCTGCATCTGAACAGCCATATCTTCAATCATCTGTCGTACATTTCTAAGTCCCGGTTCTGCTTCTTGGAACTGCTCTACATAACGTTTGCTGGTGTCTGCCTCCCATACATCTGGAAGTCCTTCAATTACCTGGCGCATTCTATCAATACATTCTTCAAATATTGCTCCCTGATCTTGTAAAGTTTTTGAACCGGCTGCAAGAGCCTCATAATCCACACGTAACATATTTTTTTCCTCCTTGTGAAATGTGATAGAAAATAAAGTTCTAAGGAACTTTACATCTTCTGAAACCATGCGATTTTCCGCAAATAATTTTTTCTTTATTTTACACTTTTTTCCATCTTTTGACAACAACTTTTTTGATTTTATTGTGCAATTCGCTCATTTTATTTGTTTACTCATCCACATTTTCGTATAATTTTCTTGCACTTTTGTCATTTTCATGATTTTTATTCAACATTTTAAATATCAAAACACAAAAAGGATATTTCCAACATTTTTGGCTGGAAATACCCTTCTTATTTCATTTATAAATGATCTTCATTTGAATCTGTGCGTTTCTTTCTAAAAGCAAGATAACTTCCTATGCAAACTGCAAGAAGAACTACTGGAATAACCCAAATAAAAATCGGAGTTTCTTTTTCCTCTACTTCTTTTTTCTCATCAGAAACTTCAAAATTTACTTCCTGACCTTCTAAATTCTCTTTCTTGGCAACTGTAAGATCATTTACAGATAATGGCTCTGTCATAAAACGATATGCCATAATATTCTCTTGTGTTCCAAGTCTTGAATAAGGTAAAACTCCACTAATATCATTTAACATGAGTTTATTATCTTCGTATGTAGACTGCTTTAAACTCTTTGCGTTTGCAAGATTTGCATCTAATTTTTCATTAGATACTTTTTCACCAGCCTCAATACTTTCTGATTGCTTTTTCGTATTGTCTTCAGAAGTCTTATAAACCTCCTCTACATAACTTTCATACTGCTTATTCTGGTTTTCAATCTTCTCTTCTACCGTACTCTGATTTTTATCTAAAGATTGTTCCAGTATTTCAAGTGCTTCTTGGTTTAAATATTCTTGCGGAGTATACCTTAAAAGTGCTTCATCTAATTCATTTTTCTTCAAATCTGTATTATCGTAAGCTTCTCTTAAAGTTGTTACTTGTTCTTTGATATTCTTGTCTTTCTCTTGTAATTCATCATTTACTCCATTAAGAACACCATATCTATCTTCAGCATAATCCTTAGAAACTCCCATCATCCTATCCATTGCACTTCTTATAGAATCTACATCTACATTTACACCAGAAAAGTCAGGTTCTTTTATTTGATTTTTTAGCCTATAATTTTTAATTTGAATTGAATTTAAATCCTCTTTTGCTTCATCTACATTAGGTTCTACTTCATAAATTGGTGCCGGAATTACACTTTTTATATAGTTTTCCCACTGTTCATCAGAAACTGGTACATATGTGTCTGGTTCTATTGCTTCTAATTTTGAATATAACTTTTTGAAATTTTCTTTTAAGTCGTTCAAAGCAGGATTTTTTTGAAAGTCACTAATAGTATTATAATAGTTCTCCAAACCATTGTTCTTTTCTATTATATGTTGATTTTCTAATGCCACTAATTTCTCATCTACGTCCTTTTTTCGATAAAAAGAATAAGTATTTTCTTCATATTCTACAGAATATCCGTCACACTCGCCTTCCAAAGAGGCACTACTATCAGCTGCACCCCATTTTTCTATATCGTTCTCATACTTATTAATTATAAATTTTGATTTTGCAATATATTCCTTCGTAGCACTTTCTATTTCTTTCAGTTTATCTGGAACCCCTTCTAACGCTTCAATACTACTATCTCTAATAGCGCCCAACTCTTTTTGTTCTGCTGGATTTGTATCTATATACTCCGGATACTCATATGGTGTCATGTGCATATTAAAAGCCTGTATTGCTTCATGCATACTGCCTTTTCCATATAACGTTTGATTCAATTCGCCAATTTTTGAAGAAACATTTTTATATTCTTCACTGCCTTTGTTCCACGCCTCTTGATAAGTCTTATCTATCTCAGCCAAAAGTTTATCTTCTTCTTCGTAATGTGGAACAAGGTCTAAAACTGCTATATCCTTTTCTACCGTTGCAAGTTCGGGTAATTCAATGGCTTCCCTTAAATCATCACCACTTACTTCTCCAAGTGCTTTTAAATCACGGACATCATTCTCTTTGATGTTCTCTGCCACATCTTGAACTTTATGCACTTCTGTCAGTACGGAAGATAAATACAGTTCACTAATTCCATTATTCAATGTCGTGTATGCATTTCCAACAGAATAAATCGCCTTAGCCTGTGCATCCTGTGTAAGATTTGGTGCAATAGCATACTCTAAAACTGCCTTTTGTGGCGTACCGTTAATAGACTCGACAGCTTCCGAAAACGTTCCGGGTAAAATCATATATGCACTATATTTTCCGTTTTCTACCCCTTGCTTTGCATCTTCAAGGCCTGTTACTTCATACTTAACATTTAATGTTCCTAACAAAGATTGACTATAACTAATAACATCATCTTGTTTCTTTATACCTTCATCTGCATTTACGATGGCAATCAGTTCTGTATCGTATAATTCTTCTTTTTGGGGCTTCTTTTCATTTAATAACGCTACTGGCTCCGTGTCATCTTTACTATTCAGATTCCCCATATAGTATCCACCACCCAAACAGCATCCTATAACCAGTATACCTAAAACAATTTTCACTACCTTATTTTTCACATATGTTCCTCCCTTTTCGTAATTTCTGAGAAAAATAATCTTTTCGATTTTCTCCTAAAATTAAGAAACATCCCTTTGAAGCATATACACGGTTGTCTGATAAATAAGTGATGTCTTTCGTTACATTTTACACTATTGATAAATTCTTAGCAATATTTTTCAGCAAAATTCACCATTATTTTCCCTTATAATACTGCATACCATTTTCCATTCTTATGACGAAGCACTGCACTCTTCGGTGATACAGATTTCTTTTTAAGCAGACTAGTATAAATACTACAAGAGCACTAATTCCCAAAGCAATCCAAATAAATCTATTTATATGATCTCCTGTTTTTATTGAATGATTGCTTTGCTTATCCAAAATTGGCTTTCCTGTATAAGAATTTTGGAAACTGATTTCTGCACATTTTTTTCCAGTTCCATTTTCTACAATGACTTCCGGAATAAGCTGTCCAACTTCTCCATTTTTGATGTATACCGTTATTGTATAACTAGTTCTGTCATAACTATAATTTTTAGCATCTGTTGTTGTCTGCCAAAGCTTATATTCGTAAACGCCACCATGGACATAGGTTAAAGGAATAACAATATCGTTACTTGCCCCATCAATCGAAAACATATATGTTCCATTTTCACTATGTTCAGGCATTGGCGAATCTTGACTGGAAGCAGTTAATTCATATGTCCCTGTCTGGTTCAGAGTCTCTGACGCCATATTTTGTACTTCAAAAATCTGCTTTACTCGAAGTGGAACTTCAAGTGTATTTTCCGAAGCATAAACTGTACCGCCAGAAAGTATCATCAAACTAAGAAGCAGCATTGCCAGAATAATATTCTCTTTGATGTTTTTTAACTTCATCTCATTTTTTCTCCTCTGTCTTGATTACTTCTGATATTCGACCAACTAATACATGACGTCCATTTGTCGAAGATGAGGTACAGGTTGAAAGAACCACATACCTTTCTTCTGATTGGAAAGGCAACTCTCTAAAATGCTGTGCATATTCTCTGATATAATTCAAGTAGTTTAATCTTTCATTCTCTCCATTGATATAGGGATTATATATCACGCTATCATAAGCATCTACATTAAGAAACGCAAAAAATTCAATTTTATGCCATTGTCCTTCATAATATATTTCCCCATATTTATGTTTTTCAAAATACGATTGCTTTTCAAAGTACTGTAATTCTCCAAACATGGCTTCCTTATCCATATGATGACCATAAATAATATGGTTGGTGTCAGAGAAATTCTTCTGATTCCTGCAATCCAAAAAAATACTTCCGGATAAAGAGAACTCTCCTTTTACATCTGTATTTACGTATTTTGAATTATTGGCAGCCTGTACTAATGGATAGTCAATATGTGTACCCTCTATGGTAAGCCATCCGAATACTTCTGAGTTAATTTTTTGAAGTTCCTCAAAGGAGAGTGTGGCCTCTGATGGCTTGTATGTCTCATACAAAGAAGAATCCGCCTGTTGATATACTTGATTTGAATCCCATATTGCATAAATACCATACAGTAGAGGTGGCAGAAAACATAATATAATCAGTAAATTTATTGCGCAATCTGCTATCTGAATTACTCTTTTCCAATTTTTCACTATCTTTTTGAAACTCTTTTTCTTTTAATGATTGCCAGAGAACCAAACGCTGCAACTGCGATACCGATCAATGCAATAAACGGAAGATTATTTACAATAATACCTGTAATCGGCGTATCATTGTATGTATTTACAAATGTTACTTTATTATCGTTTTCGCCTACTAAATTGCTATTTCCATCTTTTGCAGATGATACATCATCAGTTTCATTTCCCTGTGTTCCGTTAACTGTTGTAACACCATTTTCAACAACTGTAATAGTCGGTGTATATCCATCGCCTGCAACACCTTTTTCTTTTACAACGTATCTTGTACCTGCCGGAAGATTTTCAAACACAAGTTGTTGACCATCATGTAATGTAAAGGTTGTTTCATTGCCAGCTTCACAAGTTACCACCTTCTCACCAATTTTACCAGTGAATGTAGTTTCGTTTGAAGTTGCTGATTTTGTAAATGTAATAGTAAAGTCAAAGTCTTTTGTTTTATCTGCCAAGTCACCTGTTGTCTTTTTCTCTATGATTAAAGAAGCTTTGTTATTTACATATGTATTTGTAAATAATACTTTTTCTTTTTTACCTGTACCGTCATCCGCTGTAATATTTTTAACATATAAAGTATCATCATTTTTATTTGCAACATATACACGCAGCGTATACTGTGCAGTAGAGTAGATTACGCCATCTACGTTTCCTGCAGTTTCTTTTACGCTATATTCAAATGCCCCTGCATGAGGAAACGTTTCAAAAATAATCTCTGAATTTTTAGAAATTGTGTACTTTCCGTTTTCTAAAGCTCCTTTTTCATCTGCATTGCTGTAAGAAATATCTTTAATAGTTGCTTTTGGTGCATCTACTGTAATTGGTGTAGCCGTAAATTGAAATGTTGCTGTCGGAACACTTAATCCTTCCGCCATTTCAAAATCTTTCATGACAGATACCTTACCATCTGCATCAACACTCGGTGTATTATCTGCTGCAAATACACTTGTCCCCATACTCATCATCATAATTCCTGTCAGTAATAGTGCGCTTAATCTTTTTTTATTCATCATATTTTTTCTCCTTTTCATCTTCTGTTATAGTCCTCTCCTGCGGAGAAGTGTCATTACAATCCCTTTAATTTCTTCTTTTTTTACAACTCCGTATACACGGCTGTCTTTCGCATTAGTTCTATTATCACCCAACACAAAGTATTCATCTTGTCCTAATGTAATCGGAAAGCCTATTCCTTCTACATAAGGAAGTGTTTCAGAATAGATTTCATTCTCCTGTTGCAGATAACCGTTTATTTTCAAGCCGTCTTCTGTAATATCGACCTCATCCCCAGCTTTTGCAACGATTCTTCTAATCTGAAATTCTCCATCTTTTTCAATCACAACAGCATCTGATGCCTGAAAGTTTTTTTGAAGTCGATAGTAAATTGCCAAGTCTCCCTCTTTAAAAGCCGGACTCATCATGTTGTCACCGCAACGGCAAATACCTATTACAAACAGAAATGTGCTCACAAGCAATATACCAACAACAGCAATCTTTATTCCTAAAAATATCAAATCGTTTTTCACGGCATGGCACTTTGTTTCCACCATTATTTTCTTCCCTTCCTCAAAACATAACTACCTATCAAAACGAAAATGCCTAGTGCAGAAATTACACTGCTTACAAGCATGCTGCTATGAGTTCTGTCTGTAATCCCTGTATCAGGAACAAATTCTCTACTATTTACTACATGCACTTCTGCAGTTTTATCTAAAGTCCCTGCAGCCTGTTCTGACTGATCATTGTAAGTTGTTATGTAATTATCCTGATTTTCTTCCTTTTCCGCAACTGTATAAATACAGTTTAATGGCAGGTCTTTTATTGTAACTTGTTGACCATGAGAAAGTAAGATTTGTGCTTTTCCATTTTTGAATTCTATTGTGTTATCAAGCGGTTTGGTGCTTTCCTGCTCATATCCTTCCCGTATGCTGCCCACACAGGTATATGTACCATTGAGGGGATTTCCTTCCGCATCATTTATACTAATTTCAAAGGTAAACTGTTTCGTCTTATCCCCAGCTTCCCCCTTTACAACTTTACTGATGAGCAACTCTGTTAATACCGGTGTATTTTCTATATTTAATACAACTCCCTCTGTATCACTCTCCTTGATTTCAAACGTCAAGACAGGTGAGTTTAACGGATCAAAATCAATCCAGTCAGGTGCATAAATTTCTTTTACCATATATTTTCCGACCGAAAGCCCTTTAACATTTGCAATCCCATTCACATCTGTAGTTAATTCCAGCTTTTTTAAATTGTCTTTGATGATACCGCCATCTTCTCTTTCAACCAGAAACTTTACTCCCTCAATCGGGGTGGTACTGTCCTTTAAAACTTTAAATATCTTTAATTCTCCTTTGACAGTTCCTGTAATATTTCCACC
>ERZ773248.2477-NODE-2477-length-10981-cov-2.713893_pt1 | contig 10981 bp, 7 predicted proteins | sample MGYA00580518_ERZ773248 | MGnify/ENA primary metagenome ERZ773248 (study PRJEB29015, sample SAMEA2737762) | human gut metagenome | biome: human gut; feature: human-associated habitat; material: faeces | place: China | collected 2012 ...
TTATATGTGTGTTCTTTCTGTCTGTAACTGCCGTAATGGCGCAGAAAGAAAAGGTGAAGAACCAGCCCTATGCGGATTTGAAATGGTTTCATTTGGGATTTCATGTAGGTCTGCATGCGCAGGATTTGATATTGACTAATACCGGTGTGGCAACAAACGGTGAAACCTGGTATGCCGAGATTCCGAGCTATTCGCCCGGTTTTAGTGTCGGGGTTATCGGGGATATGTACTTGAATCCATATTTCAATCTGCGTTTTACGCCGACTATCCATTTCGGTGACAAGAAATTTGTGTTCCGCCGTCCTGAAATGGAAGGAGTGGAGGGTACAGATGAAAATCCGGTGGTAAGCATGTATTCCACTTCTGTCCGTTCCAACTATCTGACGTTTCCGCTCGATGTGAAGTATAGCGCTTTTCGTGTGAATAACTATCGTCCTTATCTGATTGGCGGTATTTATGGCGCTTTCGATCTGGGGCGTAAAAAAGGAAATCCGATCCTGTTGAAAGGAACGGATTTCGGTGTCGAGTTTGGTATCGGATGTGATATTTATCTTCCGTTTTTCAAATTATGTCCGGAACTTAAGTTTAGTTTCGGTCTGGTAGACCTGTTGGAGAAAGACCGAAGTGATCTGACAGATCCGGAATTGATCAAGTATCCGAATTCCTTGTCTAAAGCAACTTCCCGGATGGTGACGCTCACCTTTAATTTCGAATGAATAGTTCGATATAGATATAGCTGGCGGGAACAGCTAGCATAACGCTGTCGAAGCGGTCTAGCATTCCTCCGTGGCCTGGTAATACATTGCCAGAGTCTTTTACTCCGAGTGTACGTTTCAGCAAGGATTCGATCAAGTCTCCCCAGGTTCCGAACAGGACAACCGTGGCTGCCAGTCCCAACCAATTCATCCGGTTTATTTCCGGGGCGAACCAGGCGAATGCCTGCGAGGAAGCCAAGGCGAGGATCAATCCGCCAAAAAAGCCTTCCCATGATTTCTTGGGAGAAATCCGTTCAAATAATTTATGTTTTCCGATCAAGGAGCCGACCAAGTATGCTCCGGTATCGTCCAGCCAGACAAAAATAAAGATCGCCATGATAAAGAGCGGCGTGTAGCTCATGACACCGGGTGTCCCCGGTTCTGCGCCGATGAAATTCAACATGGAGAAGGAGCCGGCACAATAAATCTGGGCAAAGAGCGTAAACGCCCAATTATTAATCGGGTTCGGTGCCTTATAGTAGAGTTCAGCTATCATTGTCAACATGATAAATAGTAGATAGGGAAGGAATATCTTTCCGTCTGTCAACCCGTTTGCATGAACGAAGGTGGCGATAAACAGATATACTCCTCCGAGCATATTCACGGTCCGTTGCAGATTAGCATTTTCATAATGCTTGACCAGACCTCCGAATTCCCAAAGGGTCAATCCTGTTATAATACAAAAAAGAATAAGGAAAAAAATCGGATGGATACAAATGGCACTGATCAGTACCACAACGAATATAATGCCGGTTAACGCCCGTATAATCAAATTTTTCAAGACGATAGTGTTTTTTTATTGATTTATTCAAGTACAAATATAATTAAAATAATAATTCCATGCCCATCTGTTTCAAATTTAGTGAGCATGGAATTTTTTATTGTTTATGTTATCTTACTGCTTGTCAGCTTCGGCAACTTTTGCTTCTTCGGCCTTTTTACCGTTTGCTTTCTCTTGCAGCTCCAGAATCTCCTCCGAGCGGGAAACCCAAGCACGCTTGCCGAAGATCTGTTCGACATCTTCCGTGTAGATTACTTCCCGTTCCAGCAATACCTGAGCCAGCATATTGTGGCCTGACGCATATTCTTTCAGAATACTTTTAGCTCGTTCGTACTGTTCATTGATAATGGCCTGTACTTCCTGGTCGATCATCCGAGCTGTTTCCTCGCTGTACGGTTTAGTGAAACCCCAGTCTTGTCCACTTGAATCGTAGTAGTTCAAGTTCGGCAATCGGTTACTCATACCAAAATAGACGACCATCGCATAAGCCTGTTTAGTCACCCGTTCGAGGTCATTAGATGCTCCGGTAGATATTTTTCCCAAGAAAAGTTCTTCAGCCGCACGGCCGCCGAGCGTGGCACACATTTCGTCCAGCAATTGTTCACGGGTGGTAATCTGGCGTTCTTCCGGTAAATACCAGGCGGCGCCTAATGCCTTGCCTCGCGGAACGATTGTAACTTTAACTAACGGATTGGCATGTTCTAGCAGCCAACTCAAGGTTGCGTGACCTGCTTCATGGTTGGCTATGCATTGACGTTCATCCGCAGTCGTTATTTTAGTTCGTTTCTCCAAACCTCCGACGATACGGTCGACCGCATTCATGAAGTCTTCTTTTTGAACAAACTTTTTACCGTTACGAGCGGCAATCAAAGCAGCTTCATTGCAGACATTGGCAATGTCGGCACCGGAGAAACCGGGAGTCTGGCGTGCCAAGAATTCGGCATCGACGCTTTCGTCGATTTTGATCGGACGTAGATGAACTCCGAATATATCTTTACGCTCGTTCAAGTCGGGTAATTCCACGTGAATCTGGCGGTCGAAACGTCCCGCACGAAGTAGAGCCTTATCCAAGATATCGGCACGGTTCGTAGCTGCCAGGATAATAACACCACTGTTGGAACCGAAACCATCCATTTCTGTAAGTAACTGGTTCAATGTGTTTTCACGTTCATCGTTGCTGTTCATGTTTACATTTTTACCACGGGCACGACCGACGGCATCGATCTCGTCAATGAATACGATACAAGGAGCTTTCTCTTTCGCCTGGCGGAACAAGTCACGTACGCGAGATGCTCCCACACCGACAAACATTTCTACGAAGTCCGAGCCTGACAGGGAGAAGAACGGAACATCTGCTTCTCCTGCCACAGCCTTAGCCAATAATGTTTTACCGGTTCCTGGAGGGCCTACGAGTAAGGCTCCTTTAGGTATTTTACCTCCTAATTCCGTATATTTTTCGGGGTTTTTCAAGAAGGAAACGATCTCTTCCACCTCCTGTTTTGCTTCTGCAAGGCCGGCGACATCCTTGAAGGTCACTTTTCGGTCGTTATCTTTATCGAAAAGCTGTGCTTTTGCTTTTCCCACACTGAATACTCCGCCGGGACCACCGCTTGCACCACCTGACATGCGTCGCATCAGAAAGATCCATACGACGATAATCAGCAGGATCGGACCGAACGAAACAAGAAAATTCCAGATCGCGTCGTCGCCTTCTTCGAAGCTGACTTGCGTAGTGATATGATTTTCGGCAACGGATTTGTCATAGAAGTCTGAAAATTTATCGGCCGACGGTATTTTGACATACACTTTCGGGTTTGTACCCAATGTCGCACTGTCTTTTCTGAACACCAGACCTTTCCGTCCGTCTTTTACAGTTGCTTCAACCAGATTCTTTTTGTTGTAGACGACCATCCGGTCGAATACGTTTTCCTGTGCTAATTTCTGGAACTCGGTCCAGCCTAATTCTTTAGATGCCGAAGAGTCGTTTGTCAGATACAAAGCAAAAAGCATTATGAAGATGAGCCCGTACATCCAATAAAGATTAAACTTGAACATCTTTTGCTTATTATTCTTCGGTGCTTTGTTAAACATGTCGTTTTTATTTTCCATATGTGATTATCTCTATACTATGTAAGATCGGTCATTAGTCGAGGTCTGCAATCTGAGTCACTTTGGCATCTGACCAAAGATTTTCCAGATTATAGAACTCGCGAAGTTCCGGTAAAAATATGTGTACAAGAACCGTGCCATAGTCCATCCCGATCCATTCGGCACGTTGTGCTCCATCTATCGAAAGCGGTTTTTCTCCTGCCTTGCGATGGGCAAAATCCCAAGCTGAATCAGACAATGCGGAAACCTGGGTAGGTGTACTTCCTTCGCAGATTATCATATATTGGCAGATCGAGCCGGATAATTGGGTTAAGTCTACGGTTACAATGTTTTTGCCTTTTTTTTCCTGTAGGCCTTCTACAATCGTTTTAACTAATGCTTCTGTTTGATCCATTATTTTTTATTGAGTAATATTCGAAGTCGCAAATATACTTCTTATATTTATTATGTGGGTGATTTCCCTCTATTAATATATGTATATACTTGCAAAATCAAAACAAGCAGAAAAAGAAAAAAGTTTATTAATGAAAAAAAATTACCATATCGTTTGTTTATTTTGAAAAAGTATGTACTTTTGCACTCGCTAACAACAAGAGAGTTGACAAGCTTAATTGAAATTGTTCAATGGTGTAATGGTAGCACAACAGATTCTGGTCCTGTTAGTCCAGGTTCGAGCCCTGGTTGAACAACAAAAAGCCTGTCATTCTTTTGAGTGACAGGCTTTTTTCATACATATATTTTACGTTATCACGGCGATCATTACGATCGCCGTGATAGTTTTATTTATATTTTACCCATTTGATCATTTCTTTGATGCTCGGTTTCTTTCCATACATTAAAATACCTACACGGTAAATTTTGGCCGAGAACCAGATGATAAGTATAGCTGTGGCAAACAGCAAAGCAAACGAAAGAGCCAATTCCCATACCGGAATGTCGAACGGCAAGCGGACCATCATCACGATAGGGGAGGTAAACGGGATCATCGAACACCAGAATGCCAGCGGGCCGTCTGGATTATTCATGCTATAGATTCCGGCATACAAGCTGAACGCCATCAAAAGCATAATCGGAGTCATGAACTGCTGAGTGTCTTCCTGCTGTTCCAGAGCGCTTCCGATTGCAGCAAATAGAGCTGCATACAGTAAATAGCCACCGATAAAATAAAGGACAAAACAGGTGCCGATCATACCGAAGTTGATCGAATTGATAATTTCTTGCACCTGGATGCTGATATCGGAAGAACCGGCAGCCACATCGTTTATGCCTTGTGCCGTCATCTGTGCTGTCATCATATCTTCAGGTGACGTGTTGCCACCGAAAAAGAAAAGGCTCCCCGATACCAAGACCGTTGTCAGGATTCCCCACAGGAATACTTGTGTTAGGCCGACGAAACCGATGCCAATGATTTTTCCCATCATCAGGTCGAATGGCTTAACGGACGAAATCATCACTTCGATAATACGGTTTGTCTTTTCTTCCATCACTCCTTGCATGACCATTCCACCGTACATGATGATAAACATATAGATAATGAAAGTCAATATCATGCCTAAGATAGAGGCAACCTCGGCCGAAGTGCTTTTTTCACTTCCGTCTTCATCCCATTTGATGGTTTTGATATTGAAATTGATTTTGCTGTCCTCGATGATCTGTTTCAGGTTGTCGATGTTGTAAGAAGCGAGTTTCTCGTCTTTCAAGTATTCGGACAGTGTTTTGTCGATGGTGTTTTTCAGTCCCATCGGAATTTGTTTCTGCGAATAGAGTGTTGCTGCGGTTGGGTTTTGTAACAAGTCGTCTGTTATATTCAAGAAAGCGAAAATTTCTTTATCCGGGTTTTTACGATATTCTTCCAGGCTGGAACCTTTTTCGGTGATGAAGGTGTATTCTTCTGTGTCTTTAAACAGCGGTGCGTATTTGCCTGTCGTATCGCTGATCGCCACCTGTTTGACATCATCTCCTTTGATGGTGGATAACCAAAGCGGGACGAACACCAGCGCGGCAAACAGGAACGGTGTCAGGAATGTCAGTAACAGAAACGATTTTTTGCTGACACGGCGGAGGTATTCTCTTTTTATTATAAGTCCTATCTTATTCATGCTTGCGTAGTATTTGTACCGGAGACGGTGTTAATAAATATGTCGTTCATCGAAGGGATCTCTTCCGTGAAAGAAATGATTTCAGTCTGTCCCGCCAATGCAGAGAGGAGGGCGGAGTTGGTTATACCCGGCTCTTTATGGATGCGTACCTCGCTTGTTCCGGCCAGGTCTTTTTCCGTCAGCAGGCTGAACATTTCCGGGATGGGTTGCAATTTCCCTGATCCGGTATGGAAACGGAGGGTGAAATTGTTTGTCCGGAAACGGCTTTTCACTTCTGTCACATTGCCGGAAAGCACAACTTGAGAACGGTTGATCAAGGCGATATTGTCACAAATCTCTTCAACAGACGACATGTTGTGCGTGGAAAAGATGATTGTGTGTCCGGCATCTTTGAGTTCGAGGATTTCTTTTTTCAGCAATTCGGCATTCACTGGGTCAAATCCGCTGAACGGTTCGTCGAAGATCAGAAGTTTCGGTTCGTGAATGATGGTGATGATGAATTGTATTTTCTGCTGCATCCCTTTGGACAACTCTTCCAGTTTCTTGTTCCACCAGGGCATGATATCAAATTTTTCGAACCAGCGTATCAACCGTATGCGAGCTTCCTGGTAGGAGAGCCCTTTGAGCTGTGCTAGGTAGATGGCTTGTTCACCGACTTTCATTTTTTTATACAGGCCGCGTTCTTCCGGCAGGTAACCGATCTGGTAGATATCTTCCGGCTGAAATTCACGTCCGTTAAAACGGACAAGGCCGCTGTCGGGGGCCGTGATGCGGTTGATGATACGGATCAGTGTGGTTTTGCCGGCTCCGTTCGGCCCTAATAAGCCGAAGACTTTCCCTTCGGGAACTTGGATGCTGACCTTGTCGAGGGCGAGGTGGTTGGCATATTGTTTTACCACGTCTTCCGTTTCTAAAAAATTCATAGGCATTACATTTTTAATATGATTCTTTCTCCCAATTCTTTACTTAATATATTCTTTATTTCGTTCAGGCGCGTGAGCTTTTTCATCAGCTCGAAAACCTGATCCATGTCTTCGTTGTTTTGCATACTCTTGATCTGTGCCTGTATCTTTTTGATTTGAGAGAGTACATAGGCATCCTTGAAAGCATACAATTCCCGGATTACCAACTGGTCGAGTTTGTCTTCTTCCTGTTCCAGTTCCCGATATTTGGTGTGATACTTGCTTAGCTGATATTTTTCGCTGATCAGGTTGGCGGCAAGGCGGCTCACGTTCGGGTCGGGATGGGCGAGGAAATACCGGTTCGCGATGAACCCTTCGGACCGGCAGCGATCGGCCGCTTCATCCATCATACTCTTGAAGAGCGGAGTATAAAAGGTCAGGTCGTCGCGTTCCAGCTCGGAACGGATATATTCGGAAACGCGGATCACGACATCTTCGTTCGTCTCTTCGTCCGTATATTGGAACAGGATACGCTCGCCGTAACGCACGATGTAGCGCAGCAGGGCGACTTCGTATGCCTCGTAAGGCGAACGCTTCGGCCCTACCGGAATGTTTGCCGGCGGCGTGAAAGGCGCTGGCGGCGGCATGCTGCCTCCTCCGTCATCGGGACTGTATTCTTCCGGTGGGGGGGGCGGGATCGTATTGTCAGGAGGCAGGGGACTTTCCTGCGGTTGTTCCGCCAGCGTCTCTTCCGGATAGGGCTGGTAACCGGGAATATCCGGGTATTCGGGGATATTGACGGGAGTAGCCGGAATGGGGGAGGACGGAGTGTTCGCTTGCCTTTCTTCCTTGTTGAGGCGGATTTTGTTCACTTCGTTCAACAGGAGCATCTCGTCTATTTCCATCATCGTACTGCATTCCCGGATATAAAGGGAGCGGGCGATATTGTCGGGGATGATGGCCACCGTCCGGATAATGTCGGAGATCAGCGCCGACCGTTTGATCGGATCCGTTCCTGCATCGTCCAATAGCAGGCGCGTTTTGAAACGGATGAAATCGGTCTCGTTCTGCCGGATAAACTCGGCAAACTGGCTCGCGTTGTGCTTGCGGGCAAAGGAGTCGGGGTCTTCTCCGGAAGGAGCACCACTTTCATATTCATGCCGTCCTCCAACAGCAGGTCGATACCACGCAAGGCAGCTTTGATACCGGCTGCATCACCGTCATACAAGACCGTGATATTGCTAGTGAAGCGATGTATCAGGCGGATCTGTCCTTGTGTGAGGGCTGTACCCGATGAAGCGACCACGTTCTCGACCCCTGCCTGATGCATGGAAATAACATCCGTGTAGCCTTCCACCAAGAAGCAGCGGTCAGCCTTTACGATCGCCTGTTTGGCGAAATAGATCCCGTAAAGCTCGTTACTCTTATGGTAAATCTCACTTTCGGGCGAGTTGACATATTTGGCTGTCTTTTCGTCTTTCTTCAGGACACGTCCTCCGAAAGCGACGACTTTTCCACTGAGCGTATGGACCGGAAAAATGACACGCCCGCGAAAACGGTCGTTTACCCCGCCGTTGTCGTAGGCGATCACCAAACCTGTCTTTTCGAGAAATTCTTTTTTGTAACCGCTCTTTGTTGCGGCTTTATACAGGGCGTCCCGTTGGTCGAGGCTGTAGCCTAACTGGAATTTGCGAATGGTATCTTCCCGGAAACCACGTTCGGCAAAGTAGCGTAGGCCGGCGGCTTTGCCTTCCTGGTGTTCGTAGAGCTGGGTCGTGAAGTATTTCTGCGCCCAGCTATTGACGATCAGCATGCTTTCGCGGTCGCTGCGCACCTGCTTTTCGCGTTCCGACAGTTCCCGTTCCTGTATTTCGATGTTGTACTTTTTGGCAAGGAAGCGAAGCGCATCATAATAAGAAAGCTGCTCATGCTTCATAATGAAGTGAACAGCCGTACCCCCTTCGCCGCAGGCAAAGCATTTACAGATATTCTTTGCTGGCGACACATAGAAAGAGGGGGACTTGTCGCTATGGAAAGGACACAACCCTACATAGTTTATGCCTCGTTTCCGAAGGGTAACGAATTCGGAAACAACGTCCACAATGTTTGCAGCATCCAGTATCCGGTCTATGGTAGGTTGATCGATCATAAATCTTCTTACTTTTTATGTACAAAGGTAAGAAGATTTGTGATTTTTGAATTATATAATGACAACCTGTTTCTCTATTTATAATTTTGTCTCGTCCTGAGATAGGTTGACTGTGTGTTGAAAAATCCTATTATAGGTTGTCTATAAAAACAAAAAACAGACAAACCGTGTTGATCCATGTAATTTGTTTTTACACGTTCCTTGAAGTCTTAAAGTTAGCTTTCTTAACACCATGATGCGTATATTCTAAGATAAATACTTACTTTTGCGTCTGTATCTGATAACATGAAAAAGAAATGAAACGAATACTACATTTGATTTTGATCAGTTGTTTGTGCCTCTCGGCGGCAGCACAGAAAAACGCTCCTAAATGGATGAACAAAGCCAAGAGAGCGGTCTTTACAATTACCACTTATGGAAAGGATGGAAATAAGCTCGCAACTAGTACGGGATTCTTTATTTCCGAAACAGGCGAGGCTGTCTCTGCATACAATATCTTTAAGGGTGCCGAGAAAGCAACAATCACAGACTTTGAGGGAAAAACATTTCTGGTTAAGAATATCCTGGGTGCAGACGAACTGTATGACGCTGTAAAGTTTCAGGTTGGAGTGCCGAAGAAAGCTGTTTTCCTGCCGATTGCTGCTGAGCCGGTGGCAAACGGGACGAATGCCTATCTGCTATTATACTCTACCGGCAAGAACGCCACCTTTAAGTCTGGTGCTATTACCGAAGTAAGTAAGCTGAAAGATCCGTATAAATATTACAAGATGGCAGTCGCATTGGAAGAAAACGAACTCAATGCTCCGTTGCTGACTCCCGAAGGTGAAGTGTTCGGGCTGGCACAAGCGGATGCAGGTGGAAAGAAAGATATTTGCTATGGTCTTTCTGCTGGATATGCAGGTAGCTTGTCAATAGGGTCTGCTGATTATCTGAGTTCTGCATACCGCAATATCAATATACCGAAAGGATGGCCGAAGGAACTGGACCAAGCAACCGTAGCTCTTTACTTGATCAGTGGCACGCAGGACGCAAAGGCACGCTTGGAAACGGTCAACGATTTTATCACCACCTTCCCGGATGCTCCCGACGGTTATCTGAACCGTTCTGATCTTTATGCCTACAATCGTGCGGAATTGGCTAACTCTATGGCTGAACAGGCAACCTATTTGCAAAAGGCACTGGACGACATAAAAACCGCTTCTAAATGTAGCGATAAGAAAGGTGATTTCTGGTATAATCAGGCTAAGTTGATCTACGGTGTTGCTTCGGCCGATAGTACGCTGACTGATCCAGCTTGGACAATCGAAGCCGCTATGGAGGCTTTGGACAAGGCGATCGAAGAGGATAACCTGCCAGCCTATCACCAATTAAGAGCGGATATCCTGTTCAATAAAGGAGAGTTCCAGCAGGCATTCGATGAGTACATGATCGTTAACAACAGCGATGTCGCCTCTGCTTCTTCTTATTATTTGGCTGCAAAGGCAAAGGAACGGGTTACCGGTTTTAATATCGGTGATGTTATCGACCTGCTCGACAAGGCGATCGAGAAATGTGGGACAAATATGAATGCCGAGGCGGCAGCTTATGTGTTGGAACGGATCAATTGGCGCCTGCGCCTTGCACAATACACGGAGGCTATCGCTGATTATGACCTCTATTATACACTGATTGGTGGACAGGTGCTTCCGAACTTCTTCTTCCTGCGCGAACAAGCCAAGTTCCGTGCGGGTGACTTGGAGGGAGCTTTGAAGGATATCCAGGCTGCTATACAGGGAAGTCCCAGCACGCCCGACTACTATGCGGAAGAAGCTTCCATCTATGTTCGCCAGCAGAAGTATGAAGATGCACTGAAAAGTATAGAGAGGGCAATCGCGATTGCTCCAGATTTCGGAGCCTGTTATCGTTTACGGGGCGTTTGTTACGTCCGTTTGAAGAAGAAAACAGAGGCTTGCGAAGCATTCAACAAAGCTAAAGAATTGGGCGATCCGCTTGCTGGAAAGTTGATAAAGGAACATTGTAAATAAGTGAGTGATATGAAGAAGCTGATGGATGTATTGCCGTTGCTGCTTGTCGTTGTCCTGCTGTTTGGTACGGCTTGTCAGAGCAATAAAAAGAAGGATGCGGAGAGCGTGAATGTAACGTTGTTCGATAAGGATCTGCCGGAGATCAAGACGCTGGTCAACGGA
>ERZ773248.2494-NODE-2494-length-10882-cov-2.195160_pt1 | contig 10882 bp, 10 predicted proteins | sample MGYA00580518_ERZ773248 | MGnify/ENA primary metagenome ERZ773248 (study PRJEB29015, sample SAMEA2737762) | human gut metagenome | biome: human gut; feature: human-associated habitat; material: faeces | place: China | collected 2012 ...
AGAACGCTGAATCAGGCAGGTATGGCGCCAGGTAGCATACGATTATGGTATGCTAATATTTCATCAGCCCCAGGTCACCGGCGTCGGTTTATCTCCGCGGGCTTTCATCAATGAATCATTATCGATGTCATTTTTATATTTCAGAAACTCAGCGAACATCCGCTGCTCAATTTCGGGCTGCTTACCGATTTGATTTAGCGTTTCTGCGCGATCCTGCTTCAGATTATAGAGGTATTTAGCCTTACCTTCGCGATCAATAATCATTTTCCAGTCGCCGTCGCGAATCGCCCATTCATCGGTCGGATCGTCCTGGAACGGCATATCGATACCGAAAATCAGCGGTTTTTCCCGCTTGAACGCTTGCTTCTCCAGTACCGGTACGATTGACTGGCCGTCATAGGTACGGTCCTTCGGCAGAGGGAAGTTCATCATCTGCGCCAGCGTCGGCATCCAGTCCAGACCCGACATCGGCGTTTCTGAGACCATCCCCTGCGGAATATGGTGACCATATTTGATAATCGCCGGGACGCGAATTCCGCCTTCCCACAGGTTATCTTTACGACCCCGCAGCCCATCCGTTTCACCAGCAAGGTTCAGCTCATAAACTTTTCGCGCTTCGCGGGTAACCGGGCCGTTATCGCTGGTAAAAATTACGATCGTGTTATCTTCTTCACCCATTGCTTTAATCTTGTCGAGCACTTTCCCTACCTGAGCATCCATATAGCTGATGTTGGCATAGTACTCACCGGCGCCGCGCCAGGGCTTATCCGCCCAATCACCGTAGAACAGATCCGGGTGCTGCTTCGCATAAGCGCTGATATAAGGCGCGTACATATCGAGATATTTCTTCGGCGAGGCCAGCGGGCTATGCACTTCGGTAAAGGCGACGTAGAGGAAGAAGGGGTTGTTATCTTTCTTCTTATCCAGCCAGTTGACGACTTCCGAACTCACCAGCTCGCCGCTGAACGTCTTCGCGCGTCCGATAGGTTTCTCGTTGCGGGTAAAACCGGTGGGATAGACCATGCCGTAGCGAGGACGCTCTTTGGCGTTATCCAGCGTCGAGTCGCTCACGAACCCGGCGGTATTGACCAGCCTGTAGTCAAAGCCCATGTCCTTCGCCTGCGGCTGGTCGGTACGATCGCCGCCGGCGTTGAGATGGAGTTTGCCCATAATCGCCGTATCGTAACCCTGCTGCTTCAGCAGATTCGCAATCGTCAGCTCGTTACGGCCTAAGGCAACATTTTTCCCCTCCGGGATCCACGATCTAATGCCCGTACGAAACGGCATGCGGCCGGTCAACAGGCCCGCCCGCGAAGGTGAGCAGAGCGGCGCCGGAGCATAATAATCGGTGAACTTCACCCCTTCCTGAGCCAGCTTATCAATATTGGGCGTTTTGACGATTTGATGCCCATAGGCGCCCAGGTCACCATAGCCTAAATCATCTGCCAGAATGATGACCAGATTGGGATGTTTAGCATCAGCGGCATAAACAGAATGCATGGCGCTACCTGCGCATAATGCCAGGCCAATCAGGCCGGCAACACATGTTTTTTTCATGTTAATCCCTCAGAAAAAAATTTAAAAATTGATAACGCAACATATAACGCATTTAATCCCATAAGCCCTCTGGCCAGATGTATTATTGCTCTCTCACCAGCCTATAATTGCAGATATTCATGGGAGTAAAATTGATGTATCCATAGCCAAACCGGCCAATCGGGAAAGAAGTATCAATCGAAAAGAAAATGATATTAGTGATTGAAATCTCACATAGCAACGGCATAAAAACTCATGCAAAAAGGGTGTCAATGAATGTTGTTAATAACCACATAAATGAATGTTTCTGTTGCAGAGAATATTCTCTTAACAATAATGAAAACGGCACTGACTCATTAAACAGATGCGCAAGAAATACCCTCTTCTCCGCCCCTTATCTTGCCTGAGGGACCGGGGCGATCGGATTATTGGCAATGACAGACGGGCGTGAGGATCAGTCATAGACCACGCGTAGCAGCGTTAGCTGTTTATCCTCATCCAGGTAGGACTTTTCAATCGTGGCATAGGGGGAGGATATGGGCACAATGAGGTTTTCCACGGTGATATGACGCTCAAGACGATCCTGACGCTGGCATAAAATATCGGAGGTTCCCGTTTCGTTCCAGCAGGCGGCGGTTATCACGCTACCGGAAAACTGAAGCTGACCGCCGGAGGCGAGGCACGCGCAGCCGATAAACCATAGCGGCAAGACCAGCGCGGGCATCACACTATGTATGAGGGGCATTTTTTCCATGTTTCGACACTCCTGAGTTTGATTTCACCGGGGCGTGACCACCCCGGTGGAGAACGCCGTCCCTAGCCTTTCGCTTTCTGAATCGCCGTCTGCAGAGCGTCCTGCGAGGAGCTGCCGGGCATCACCGAGACGCGGTTAGCCTCCGGCGTTTTCGCCTGTGGCATCACGACAAACGCGGGGGTACCGGAAAAGTTCATATGCTGGGCCAGCGCCTGATTTGCCAGCAGAGCGTCATGAACCGCCCCGCTATCCTGCGCCTGCTTGACCTCCGCGATCTTCTCTTTCGACAGATAATGCTGCGCCAGGCCATAGACATCCTGTTCCGTGAGCGCGCCTTCCACTTTACCGGTGGCATAGAGCGCGTTATGCCAGTCAAGATATTTGGCGCCGCCGTCGCTTAACCACACCTGTTCGCCGATCCTTGCTGCCAGCCCCGATACCGGCCAGCGCGAAGAAAAAATAGGGAACTCTTTGAAAACAAAGCGCGTATCCGGGTTGGCTTTGATCAGCGCCTCGATAACCGGCGCCATTTTGCTGCACCATGAACACTGATAATCAAAGAACATGACCACTGCAGCTTTCGCATCTGCCGGGCCAACGGATGGGCTGGCGCTGCTCAACAGCCCGGCCTGATACTGCAGGGCCAGCTGTACGTAAGCCTGCTGTTGGGCGATCTGCTGCCGCTGATGTAGCGTTTCGCTGGCGGCGATGAGAAATTCCGGGTGATTCGCCAGATACGTGGCTACGGCTTCGCCGACTTTATCCGGATGGCTGGCGATATAGGCCTCCGCCGCCGGACCAATCTGCGACGCCGGCTCGCCGTTCTCCGCCTGCGCCGGTAAAGAAATCGCGCCGCTAATCAGCGCCAGCGCCGCCAGGCAGCTTAGCTTTAAAGATGAATCGTGCATAAAACAAACTCTCATTCCAGGGATAAAAATCAGCGCGCCAGCAGTACGTTCGCCGCTATCGGCGGCAGCACGCGGCCATAATCATTAATACTTTGCCAGCGCACCTCGCAGCGGGTCGCCCGCTGGCACCAGTCGGTTTTGCGCGTCGAAAAAGGGGCGACGACGCCTGCGGTATCGATAGGCCGGCCGTTGGCCTTGAGCGAGAAGAACGTGACGTAATAAGGGCCCGGGTTCTGTACCGACAGCCCCTCCGGGGTCAACGTCCAGCGCAGCCCCCGGTACGCCTGCAGAGGATTGCCTGCCAGGCCAGCAGGACGATAGATAAGCTTCAGCGCGGAACGAAAGGCCATCTGAACATGATGGTCGCCAGGCTTACCGGAGGGTATGGCGGCAATACTCAATGTGAACAGGCTTTCCCGGTCGGGAGGGAGCGCGTCGCCGGTCCAGGTCACGCGCAGCGTATTCTCCTGCTCTGCCGCAAGACGGAACAACGGCGGCGTAATGATAAAGGGGGGTCTGTTCCCTGCGGCAATAGCCGCGCCGGGCCATCGTCGCGCCGACTGAATGTGGCTATCAATAAGCCAGCTCTCAGAAGAGGTGTTGCTCACCGGCACGCTTAGGGTCGGCATCTGCGCATGATAGATAAACCGCGTCCCGCCAATCACCACGCCCGCCTGAGCCACAGGGATCGGCAGCAGCCAGATCATCAGGATATAAAAAAGGAGTTTATTCATAGGCGAGGATAAACGTGGCTGAAGCATTCGCCTTTCCGGCCGTAACCGCGCTGCCGTCCGCGACATAGCGAGCATAGAACTGCAGATGCGCGGAAGTCTGCCCCGGAGAAAGCGCGATGACTTCGCTCGTCTGCCCTGGCGGAATAAGATGTTTATCCTGGTCATAGAGGCCAATGCCAATCCCTGTGGCATCGTCCGCCGCGTCGATAAGCGCCAGGAGATCCGTATTTCGCTGATTTGCCGTCCCGCTGAAGCTCACCGTAACGCCGCTGACGGTGCTGCCGCAGTTTTGCAAATCAATGGCGAAAGGCTGCCAGGCGGAACCATCGCCAGCCTGGTAAAACTGACGGTTCGATACGCTGCCCATCTCCACGTTAATGTTTTCTGAATCCGGCGACAGCGTGCAGGTGTTGTCGGTAATGGTTCCGGTGACGTAGACCCGGCCGTCATGGGCCAGCGCACCGCTTGCCGCCAGAGCCAGCCCCCAGCAGAGGTACAGTTTTTTAATCATTGCCGCGCGCCTATTCATATTGCAGGTCGAAACACATCACCGCCGTCGCATTGCCTGAGGTCACGGTTGGCCGGGTAGATTTGTAGCGGATATAGAACGATAAGGTATTGCGGCCCGTTTTCAGCGGGTAGACCACCGAACTGGTGTTATTGATGCTGACGGCATCCTGGTCCTCATCAAGGATCTCCACGCCAACGCCGCTTGCCAGCATTTTTTCGCTACCCATGCCGGTATCGCTCAATGCCAGCAGCGCCGGATTGTCGCTGTCGGCGGTACCGGTAAACCAGATTTTGCTGCCGGTAATACCGCGCGAGCAGTTTTTCAGGTTGATGTTGAACGGCTTGAACTTCGTCGTCGTACCGGTAGAGGGAAAATCTGCCACTGAGAACTGACCTAAATCGATACTCTGGCTGAGGCTGGAAATTTCGACATCGCAGGTTTGCGCGACAATGGTCCCGGTGAATTCCAGGTTGTAACCGCTATCGTCGGCATAGCAACCGTTGCCGCATAGCAGGATGAATAAGAAGAAGTAACGAATCAGGCGCATTTAGTCGAAATCCACCCGTAAGTTAGCCAGCGCGGTGAAGGCCCCCTCCGCCGGCGTCTGGCCGGTGGTACTGACTGGATACGCCTGTAGGGAAATAGTCGCGCGTCCGTATTCATCCGTCGTGAAAGGCTCGACGCTGCTGGCGTCATTCGGCGTTAATACCGCGCCGTCGCTGCTCTCAACCACCACGCCAACATCAGGATTGTCAGAGGCAATGGCCTGGCTTAAGTGGCTATCGGCGGTGGCTATCAACCGCAGACTTAAGTTGACCTGTGAATCCACCCCACTGCACTTCACCGGCACGGTGAATCTTTTCTTACGGACACCGCTCGGTTTTTCCCCGGCGCGATTGAAGCCGCCGCTGTACAGCGAGCCAAAATCCACAAGAATGGTTTGCCCGGCGTTAATTTCGCAGCTTTGCGGCACTGTCACACTGCCGCTGTAGACAATGCTGTACACCACATTACTCAGTGGATCGTCGCCAGTGGTAGTGACATAGACATTAAACATGGTCTTCGGCTCGATATTTACCGTGCCAATAAATGGCTTCACAACCTTAAGCTGGAATACCAGATTCGAATCATGTACCGGAAAAGGCGAGCCATTGTTAACGTTGGCGTCATAGCCCATATAGACATAATCCATTGGTGGATAAAATTCCCCGGCCGCCGAATCTTCAATGCGCATTGCTCCTTCAAGATAGGTGCCATCCAGCTGCATATATTTCCAGTCGCCGTTGGTTTCCACTATCGATGAAGAAGCGACATACGAACGATACGTCCGCCCCGAATCCGAAGAGCCGGCGGGACAAACCGCCTGCACGTTCACATCCTGGTTTTTACTAAGTTGCGTGGTCGTACCGGCCTGATTCTGCGCCGCCGTTAGCGTCGTCGTCAGGTCATAATCGACCGTCGCGGGCGAGCCATTGGTGTTCTGGCAAACGGCCGCCAGACTACCGCGGGCCAGCAGCAGCCCCATTAACAGCACAAGAAAAGAGACAGGCTTCATTTAGCGACATTCCAGATGCTGACGCGCCAAAGACTGGCTAACGTCAGGGAGATGATAATGAGTGAGACATTGTTGGTCAGGATGCTGTCCCCATTGTGCTTTCAGCGTACCCTGCGGGCTAAGGCCTGAGAGATACACTTCCCCGTCGTCGCCGACGATGCCTTCTTCAGGCGAGCCAGCAATGGAAACCGTGGCGCCAAACGGCAGCGGTTTCCCGTAACGGCTTAACGTCAACAGCGCTCGCTCGCCAACCCGTGCCGTAAAGTTGGCCAGCACCAGCGCGCCTTGGGTGGGAACGACATTGATCACCGCATCATCAATATCGACATCGTCTTTTAGCGAGTTGACGTCCAGCGCCATACGGTTCTGGCGATAGGTAGTGGCATACGGCACCACCGCGTAGCCGCGGCTATCGGTGTGGATCCCCGGCTGATCTTCAATATTGACGTTTCCTGCCCCCGGCACGGCAATAAGGACATTGGTATCGCCCAGCGGCTGGCTGAGCGTCAAGCCATGGGCATGCGCGACTATTCCGCCGCTGAGGCCATAATTCAGTTGCCGATAATCGCCATGATTGCTGTTGTTGTAGCCGACATTCAGATTGCCCTTCGCGCCATCGTATTCCAGGCTGGCGGAACCGCTCTCGCCAACGCCCCGATTCTGGTATCCCTGCTGAACGCTGTAGCTCAGGTTGTTTTGATCCAACAACGTGCCGCTGATACCGCTATTCTGCGTTACGCCGCCGTGGCCATCGCTACTGGTGGAGAACGTCGCATAAACGTTATGACGCCGCTGGGTAATATCGTCGCCGTGAGAAAGCCACTGGCTGAGCGGTAATGAGATATTGAGCGCCAGCGCCTGGTCGCGTTCCTCCTCGCCGGGCGTGCTGCTGCTGCTATATGACAGGCTCCACGAGATCCCGGCCAGCGTGTCGCTGTAGCCAATTTGTAGCAATTTATTATTGGTTTCATCGGTGTGCCAATAACTCTGTTGGCTACCGGTGACGTACTGTGAGCCAAAATGACCGAACTGTTGAGAGAGGTTGATCTGTACCTTGCCGCGTTTGGTGTAATACAGGTTGTAGTCATCGCCAGTATCGCGATCGCCGTCATCCTCCTGCGGGTCGTTATAGCCTGACATCCGCTTCCACGCGGTATCATCAAGGGTATAAAAACCAGAGGTTGAGTAGCGATACCCCAACAATTGAAAATGGGTGCCCAGGTCGTTTAAGGATTTGGCATATAAAAAGCGCAGCGATTGCCCCTGATGTTCGCTCTCATCCGCCAGCGTACTGTAGGCTTGCGTAAGATCGACGGAAATCGCCCCCCAGTCGCCCAGATTGGCTCCCGTACCTAACGCCAGCGCGCGATAATGATCGGCAAACTGCGTCCCGCCGTAAACGGTAAAGCCGTGCGGCAGGCCCCATATCAGCGTCGCCTGGCCAAACTTAACGTCCTCTTTCTGGCTGCTGTCGCCGCGATAGCTCGCCGCCGTGGCCGCGTATTTCAACCGCCCTTCACGTTGCAGAATTGGCACAGCGGAATACGGCACGCTATAGCGAGTGATGCTGCCATCGGACTCTTTTATCTCAACGCTTAAATCACCGCTGCTGGCCGTGGAGTAAAGGTCGTCAATGGTAAATGCGCCGGGAGAGACGTAGCGCTGGTCGATGGTGTAGCCATTCTGCCGAATGGTCACCTGGGCATTGCTTTTAGCGATACCGTGGATGGTCGGTGCGAAGCCTTTCATACTGTCAGGCAGCATGTTGTCATCGGAAGCCAGCTGAATGCCGCGAAAGGGCAAACTGTCGAAGATCGCGGAAGGCGTATAGCTATCTCCTGCGGTCAGTTCGCTTTTCAGAGCGCGCAAATCGCGCTCTACATACGTGCTGATATGCTGCCAGTCGCTTTTATTGCTCTCGCCGCCGCTGTTATCGTTCCAGGTGGAATAGTTACGCAAGCGCCAGGCGCCGAGGTTCAGGCCACTGTTAAGGCCAAGAAACAGGGTACGGGCATCAACGCCGCCCTCGCTGCGATCGCGGCTATTCGCACCGGTAAACGTGTAATTAAGCAATAGCGCGTTGATCCCTTCATCCCAGTATTCAGGTGCAATATAGCCCCTGGCGCTGTTCTTCATCGCCGCCTGGGGAATACTGATATTCAGGCGCTGCTGGGTGAAATCAAAGCGCGCGAAAGCCGCGGGAATGGCGGCGGCAATATCCACGCACCCTTGAGAAGAGGGCTTTAACAACCCCGGAAAGGCCTCAACGTTCACCTTCATCTCTTTGAGCATATCAGGCGTCAGACAAGCGCTTAGCCCGGAGTCGTCTGCGGCTGGCGTCCTGGCGGGGGGGTTCGCTTCGTAGAAGGTCATATCGCGGGTGGCAAGAAAGGCGCCATTCAGATAGACGTCGACCCGATAAACGCCAGGCGCCTGGCCGTTGCCTTCAAAACGTGAAAGATCGGCGATCCTGGACGGATCGTCCGATAAAAACGCGGGATTAAAATAGTTATCCGCCCAGCCCTTCGGCAGCGTTAACACGCTGACTAAAGTCAGGGTCATCAGCACCGGTTTACTGACAGACGGCGATTGACGCTTTATAGCAGCCATTTTCTGCACACTAAGATTGGCTCTGGCAGGTTTGTACAGGCGTGGTCGCACCAAAATCATTGACGGTCTGGAAGGTTACCCGGCTTTCGCTGCTCTGCAACGTCAGCTCACTTTTTGGCGCGACCATGGCATTCGGCAGTTTTCGGCTTCCAGCATGTATTTCAACCAGAGAGACATAGTAGGGCGACGGATTGGTAACGATTAATCGACCGTTTTGGCTATGGCAGCGCAGCATCGCGGGCGCATTTGCGGAAGGAACGGACAAATCCGCAGGACGAATAAAAAGTTTAATGACGCTTTGGGTCGCAATTTGCAATGAATTATTCGCCAGCCTGGTTTTATCGACCGAGGGGATCGCTTTGCTATTGAGATAGAACACGCTTTCCCGGTCGGTGGGCAAAGACGGACCGATGTACATAATTCGCAGGGTGTTCTCTTTTTTCGGCTGAATCACGAACAGCGGCGGGGTAATAATAAAATCAGAGCTCCGGCTACCATCAGCATTGGCAACCCAGGACTGAATCAGGAAAACGTTGTTCTCCGAGGAGTTAATAACCGGCAGAGAGACCTGCTTGCTTCCCCGCGGATAGATAACGCGGGTTGATCCCAGAGCGATACCGCCCGCGTGCGCCTGGTTTATTATTCCAGCGATAGCCAGTAACAGCGATAGAAATTGAATTGTTCTTTTAAGCATTTTCTAAGTAAATAAACGATTTTGGGCGCAACACAAATAGCGTTTCCTCCGTGCAAGATGCACGGAGGAATACCTGAAAAGAAATCAGGAGTACACCATACTAAAGGTGGCGGTAGCAGAGACGTTACCGGCAACTACAGCGCCGGTGGCGATATAATCGACGCTCAGCGGAACCACGTTTTCACCATCAATTAACGTTACGGTGCCAGAAGTATCGCCAATATTGAGCGGCTGGCCGTCCGGACCATACAGCTGCAGAGCGACGTTGGTAGCCGCACCAGCACCTGCGGTGTTGGCAAGGGAGCCGGCCAGCGTACCGTCCTGCTGACCGTTAAAAATAACTGCGGCTTCCTGGCTTACCGTGGTATCGCAATCTTCCAGTTTGATCGAGAAATCTTCTTTCTGATTAGCGACCATACCGGCAGCCGTCAGCTTGCTGGTGCGGACCTGGCTCAGGGTAACCGTCTGATCGATAGAGTCAGCTGAAACGGAGCATGCGGCATTCACAACCTGTCCGGTAAAATTCACCGTACCGCCGGAGACCGTTGAGGTATCCGCATTTGCCGCGCAGGTCATCCCCCCTGCAGCCATGGCTGTCATTACCATCGCTAAAAGATGTTTTTTCATAAATAACCTTTTAAATACACAAGTCGAAAATAAGTTAATAACGAATTTTAGTACCGAGCGCTCTTCACAGAGCTCTCTTGTTGGTACCGGGCGCAAAAAACGTTAAAAGTTGTAGCGTACAGAAATACTATATTCAATGAATAGCAATCCCGCGCTGATTTATAAGCGCCGAGCGATAATTAATTTCTGCCGTTATTTAATTATTATAAATTGGCCAGAGAGTTGCAATCGGCAGGGACTGTTTTTATAGGACCGCCATTAACTAACTGTTTTTACAGTAAATAAATCATTGTAACTGTTATTTAGATTCAGCCATTAGTAAGCCAACGGCAGTTTTTTAACCCCTAACAGACGTCCACCATCAATATTGATATAACCGCCTTTTCGCAATTCCGAAAGAAGCTTCATGGTACGACTCCTCGATATTCCAGTACGCCGTTGAATAAAATTGAGAACATTGATGCTCTGGCGATATTCGTCGTTGTAGGCGGCAATTTCGATTAATAACGCGCGAACCTTAAGATAAGAATCAACGCCAACCAGCTCCCGGTCGCGAACGTTCATCACCATCAGACGATAGGCAAGGAAACGGGCAACGTCGTGCCAAAGATTGCACTCATCCGTCACTTTAATAAAATCCGCCAGCGAGACCGCACGACCACGGCATTCTGTTTCAGCAATCAAAAAATGCTCCGGGCGGGTGGGAACATCGTATGTCACGCCATAGCTATCTATCAGCCCTGCAAGCGAAGGGGCAAAGACCGATAGCACATTCAACCCTCTGTCGCTGCGGCAAATAGAGAAGATCCCGGACTCCAGTAACACAATTCGGGTGCTCTGCTCTGTATACAGCGAAAATTCTTCACCCGGCTGCACGATGAAAGGCTTGCCAAATGGCAGGAGTGCAGAAAATAAGGCATCAATCGCAGCATGGGGTTTAGCCTGCTGAGAGA
>ERZ773248.2514-NODE-2514-length-10821-cov-9.865131_pt1 | contig 10821 bp, 6 predicted proteins | sample MGYA00580518_ERZ773248 | MGnify/ENA primary metagenome ERZ773248 (study PRJEB29015, sample SAMEA2737762) | human gut metagenome | biome: human gut; feature: human-associated habitat; material: faeces | place: China | collected 2012 ...
AACCTCTCCGGCCCTTCGGGCCACCTCTCCTAACAGGAGAGGCGGGCCGCCCTCTGGGACGGCCCCTACGAAGCCACGAGCCACGAGCCACTAGCCACTAGCCACTAGCCACGAATCTTACATCTTGCTGTGGTCCATCTGGCCGTTATTGTTATTCATCTGGCCATTCATTTGACCGTTCATCTGGTCATGATTCATCTGGCTATGGTCCATCTGACTGTGGTCCATAGGCATATTGCCGTTCATCTGCATCTGCATGTTCTGTTTCGGCGGGACGTAGCCTGCGAGCTGCGGGTCGGCCATGCCGAAGACCATGGCTAAATGGGTGAACAAGACGAAGAGAATCATGAGGACGATGTGTTTCTTGATTTTTGCCGTTGTATCGAGGCCCTTAAAGATGATGCCCAATTCCTGCAAGAGGATGAGGACGGCCGGGATGACGCCCAGGACATAAGCCCAGATGGAAATGTAATCAATCGGGCCGCGCCACTGGATAGTCGGCACGTAGGATGTGACGATGTATACTGTAGCTACGATAAAGAAGACACCCAGGATGAGGCCGCAGACGTGGCTCAGGCTGTCCCATTTTTCACTGCGGCTGTCCTTGTAGAGCAAGGAAAAAGCACCGGCAGCCAAAATCGTTTCGGCCAGTACCATCGGTACGAGCATGAAGAGAATCAAAAACCAAGGTTCATGGAGCGACAAGAGTTCCATGTAGTGAGTCATTACCATATTGTTTTCCCCCTTTGATTAGAACGGCTTACTGTTGAGCGCTATAGGCAGGGCAATCCTGACGGCCCTGACAACCGCGCTGGCCATCAGCCCGGCAGCCGCGGCGCGGTCCCTGGCAATAGCCATTTCCAGTATAGCAGTTATCCTGGTCATCATAGCAGGCACGCGGTCCCCGGCAATACCCGTTACCGTTGTCATAACACGTATAGCCCGGGCCGTAAGTCCCTGACGATGAACCATCTGAAGCAGCTGGTGTCGCTGCAAAGGCGGAAAAACCGGCAATCACTACGAGTGCAGCCAATCCGGCTAAGATTTTTTTCTTCATCACGAAAACCTCCTTTGTAGTACCCCTCTGTTTATGCTTCTACTATACCAGAGGGGTGCGAAAAAGATGTGGAGGAAATGTGAAGATAATGTGAAGATTCCCTTAGCCCAAGATGACGTTATCGATAAGACGGGTCTTGCCGATGCGGACGGCGATAGCCAACAGGCTTTCCTGGTCGACGGTCTGAATCGGTTTCAAGGCCGGGAAGGAGAAGAGATCGACGTAGTCGATAGAAGCCATCGGTTCCGACTGGATTTCCTTGGTCACGATGGATTTCAGTGTTTCTACATCCTTTTCGCCGCCTTCATAAGCGGCTTTGGCTTTGCGCAGGCTGCGGGACAGAACCAGGGCCGCCTGTTTTTCTTCCGGCGAAAGGTAAGCATTGCGCGAGCTCCGGGCCAGACCGCTTTCTTCGCGGACGATGGGGACCATATTGATGTGGACCGGGATATTGAGGTCGCTGACGAAACGGCGGACGACGACGACCTGCTGGGCGTCTTTCTGACCGAAGAAGGCTTCATCGGCGCGGGTGATGTTCATCAATTTCGTGACGACCGTAGCGACGCCGCGGAAATGGATAGGTCGCTGAGCCCCACAGAGTTTATGGGTAATATCGCCGTCGACGTTGACATAAGTGCAGTAGCCTTCGGGATACATTTCCGACGGTTCCGGATGGAAGACGGCATCGACGCCGACGCTTTCCAATTTCTGGCAGTCTTCATCGAAGCGGCGCGGATAGGCATCATAGTCTTCGTTCGGGCCGAACTGGGTCGGATTGACGAAGACCGAAGCGATGACGACGTCACATTTAGCTTTGGCAGCCCGCATCAAGGTCAGATGACCTTCATGGAGCGCACCCATGGTCGGGACCAGGCCGATGACCTTGCCAGCTTTTTTCTGTTCAGTAGCAAATGCCTGCATTTCTTTGACAGTACGGAAAATTTTCATGATTGTAAGACTCCTTTGAAATATGAATTAATGAGTAGGAACACTCGATTTATCGACAGACAGGGCACGAGCCTTTTCTTCGGCTTTTTCATCGCGGCGCGAGAAGAAATTGGCCACGATGGACCCGGAAATATTGTGCCATACGCTGAAGATAGCACCGGGAATGGCTGCTGCCGGGTTGAAATATAAGACGGCCAAAGACGCAGCCATGCCGGAATTCTGCATGCCCACTTCGATGGCTACGGTCCGGGATTTACGCGAATCGAGGCGGAACAATTTGGCCATGCCGTAGCCAAGGGCCAGGCCAAAGACATTGTGCAAGATGACGATAGCCGCCATGAGCAGGCCGACGTCAAAGAGACGCGATGCACTGAGGGATACGACGCAACCGACGAGGATGACGATAGTCGCTACCGATACGACGGGCATGGCCGGCAGGACTTTTTCGACGCCGCGGGCGAAGAAATGATGAGCCGCCAAACCGAGCAGGACCGGTACCAGGACCATTTCCGCAATGGAAATCATCATGGATACGAAGGAAACGTGGATCCAGGCGCCTGCCAGAAACCAGGTCAGGGCCGGCGTCACGATAGGCGCCAGGAGCGTCGTCGACATGGTCATCGAGACAGACAGGGCGACGTCGCCTTTGGCCAGATAAGAGATGACATTCGATGCCGTCCCGCCCGGGCAGGTGCCGACGAGGATGACGCCAATGGCCAGTTCCGGCGGCAGGGCAAAGAGGCGTACCAGGGCCCAGGCCACGAAGGGCATGATGAGGAACTGGGCGACGACACCGATGAGGACTTCCCAGGGCCGCTTGAAGACAGTCTTGAAATCCTGTACAGTCAGGGTCATGCCCATGCCGAACATGACAATCCCCAGCAGCCAGCCAACGTACGGGCCGACCCATTGCAAGGTTTGGGGCCATACGGCGCCGACAATACCGATGAGGACGACGAAAATGGCCATGTTGTTTACCAGAAAATCACAACACTTTTTCAATAAAAAAACCTCCCTATGAGAATCTGGGGCAAAAGAAACAAAAAAAACACCTTCCGGCACAGACCGAAAGGTGTCTAAGCGACAAACGTCCATACTGGCAGGCGAAATTGTGAAAAATCCTACGTATTTCAGCACTACCAACAAATGATGAGCCATCCTTTCTGTCTCGGTCCAAAGCAGATCCAAGCAGATGAAAAAACCATCTTGAAAAATATCCGAAAAAAGTATAACTCACGATACGTGATGTTATCTTTTGCCTCGGCCGTATCATACCATATTTAGGAACGCGATGCAATGGCCTTTCTTGCTAACCTTGACGTATCGGTAAATTTTCCTTTTTCATGAATTATAAATTATATTTATCCGCTCACGACAAAAAATGTGCATTTTATGTCACGTTGAATATTTAAGCAAAAAATCACGCTATAATAGGAATTGCAAAGACAAGTGTTTCCCTATCACAAACAGAAAGGAGGTATCCTATGCGGAAAAAAGTCATCTTCCACCTTGTCGGCGGCGGCATCCAGGTCGAGGAAATCAATCATATCCTCTTCGTCAAAAGCGACGGCCACGTCCAGCAAGTCCATACCGTAGATGGCTCCATGCTGGAAACGCGCCAATCCCTGTCAGCCCTGCTGCAGACCTTTGAATCCATCGTCCCCGACCAGTTCGTCTCTCCCGGAAAAGGTTATATCGTCAACCAGTCCGCAATTCACATCATAAAGAGTGAGTACATCGAAGTGAAGGGGCACAAAATCCCCCTGGCCAAACGAAAATATCGCCAGTTCCAGGAAGATTATTTCAAATTCATTTTCCAAAAAGACGCATAAAAATCCCAAAAATTTTAGCATTTCCGGTACCTTTTATTTTTGTACGCAAAATTAAGGTCCCTATCAAATCTTTATACAGAAAGGGTGCGAAAATATGAATAAGATATTTAAAGTCATCTGGAGTAAATCAAGAAATTGCTACGTCGTAGCATCGGAATTAGCCAAAGGCCATACCAAGGCCTCCAGCACAGGCGATAAGACCAGACGCCTGGCCCTGGCTGCCATCACGGCCCTCATGCTCCTCCCAGTCGGAGGGTTTAGCTATGCAGCGGATGCCACCAGCACGGCCCTTCACATTTCCAGTAGTGGCGATCTAATTATAGGCACTAATGAAAAACAGAGAGTCAAAGACATGGAAATCCGTGGAGAATTGACTTCTGGAAGCATTTCTACTGGTAGTATCACTTCTACGGGTGATGTATCGGTACAAGGGAAAGTAGAAGCAGAAGCAGTTTATGATGATACAACGAAGACCGGGAACTATGTAGTCCAGACTCATAGTGTGGGGGCTAACCTTTCCGCTCTCGATACTCAGGCCAAAGCCAATGCCGATGCTATTAATGAAGAAGCAAAGAAACGGAAATACTCCGTGACGAATCTGGAAAAGGCAGATGCCGCTGAAGTTGCAACCCGTGAAGCTAAAGATAATGAATTGAACGAACGCATTACGAACGAAGCCAATGCAATCCACGAAACGACGCATCAGCTGCAGAATGACCTCACTACGGAAACGACTGCCCGGGAAGCTGCAGATACAGCGCTGGATACCCGGATTACCAATGTAAAAGAATATCTGGAAAAACAGACATCTGATAACTATGTAAGCAAGGCTGATGCTGCAGTGCAGGATGGGGCTATCGTAAAAGCAGCCAACACCATCGGCGAAAACGTGACCAACCTGGATGCAGCCCTGGCAAAGGAGACGGCTGCCCGTATCGGTGCAGATAAAGCCCAGGACAAGGTGATTCAGCAGGTCAACCAGAATATGGTAGAGGGGTTCAATACCATCAACAAGAATATGTTTGATGGATTCACTGCCTTGAGCCAGACGGATGCCAATGAACTGGCAGGCCGTGTGGCAGCGGATAAAGAACTTGTCAAAGCAACCAACGGAGGCCTTGCCCTCAATGACAAAAATGTTCTCCAGAAAAATGAAACGACTATTGCTGAGGATGGTACGGTAACGACTAAAACAACAGCCGCTGATACCCTTATCATGAATGAAGGGAAAAAGAATCAGATTACTCTCAGTGAAAACGGTATCAAAGTAGGTACTGGCAGTACGGTGATTGCCTCTGATGGTGTATTTGCCGGCGGCGATACAGCGGATCAGGCAAAGGCAGCCCTCAATGCTGATGGCAGCATCAAAGGGGCCAACGGGGACTTCACCGTAGATAAAGATGGAAATGTCACTTCCAAGGCCACCATCACCGGCGAAACAGTAACCGACGGCAAGGGTGCTTCCATGAGCAACGGAACAGTAACCGGCAAGACCCTGACCGATGGGATTGCTACTATCTCCAATGGCAACATCAATACCAGCGGGACTATTACCGGCGGCACCGTAACTTCCACGGGCAACATCTCTGCAGTTGGTGATATCCACGCAGGCGGCGCCATTACGGGAGCCAGCGCTTCCATCCAGGGCGCTCTCACAGCAGGCAGCGCTACCATTACCGGTGACCTGACCGCCGGCGGCGCTATCCAGGGTAAGAGCATCTCCGATGGCACGGCAACCATGCAGAATGGCAACCTCACCGGTGTGAAGAACCTGAGTGCTGAAACCATTACCACCAGCGGTGATGCCACCATCGGCGGCGACCTGACGGTCAAGGGCAAGCTGAATGTGGATGAAATCGACCTGACCAAGAACGGCATTGTAGGGGACAACAACGTAACGGCCAGCACGAAAGTGACAGCCGGTGAAATCACCTCCTATAAGAAAGCCACCAGCACCAAAGATGGCAGCGAAAAAGAAAGCGCCATCCATTATGATGAAGATGGGACTTCCACCTGGGCGAAATCTACCGACGCAGATGGCAACTGGAAGAAGAGTACCCTGACTGTGGAAGGCAGCGATGTGACTTCCAAGGTTGTGGATTCTGACAAGAACAGCAATGAGTCCATACAGACTTCACAAGAATCCAGCGACGTGGTGAAGGATGCCAATGGCAATACTTCCACCTTCAGCCAGAGAGTCAAAGACATCCTCCAGGAAATCAAGAACGCAGCCGGCGATACGCTGACCAAGGTCGAACAGACGGATACGGCCATTACCAGCCAGATCGGTGACGGTTCTGCCGTAAAGAGCGAAATGACGGCGGACGGTATTACCAATACGGCTGTAGGCGGAACCATTACGAATTCTGCCAAAGATCTGGTGAACACTGCCACCGGCAATATGACCAATACCGTAGGCGGCAAGATGCTGAACGATGTGACCGGCGACATGGAAAACAAGGTGAGCGGAAACCTGACCACTACGGTGGGCGGCAGCCAGACCACCACGGTGACCGGCGACAGCAGCCTGACGGCGGAAAACATCACCAATGAAGCGAAAAACAAGATCACCAACAAGGCTCTGGATGTGGAAACCGATGCTTCCAGCTCCATTGTCAGCAAGGTTTCCAACGAGTACGGTTCCAATACTTCCACCCAGCTGTCCTACCAGACCACGGAAGAAATGAGCCAGGCCGATGGCAAGAAAGCTTCCTATCTCCGGGGCGCAGCAGAAGAAAAATCCCAGCTCACCGATGGGGACAAGAAGACCACCATCGACACCATTGCCGGCCAGACCAACACCAACATTACGGATGGGACCAATACCTCCAACAGCCTGCAGAAGGCGGACCAGGCTGCCTCCTCCGTAACGGATGGCACCAATACCACGGTTGTGAACCAGAATGCCACGAGCCTGGCTTCCTCCATCACTGACGGGACCAAGGCCAATAACACGAATAACACCGTGGACAAATCGGAACAGCTGATCAAAGCAGATGATACACACTCCTATGCCGAAACCAAAACTGCAGGCAGTGCTGTAGAAGCGCTGAAATCTGATGGTAATATGATTATCATTGGAAAAGATGCTGCTACTGCTACCGTAAGCAGTGCGGTCACCGATGGTACGAACACCACCGGCTCTACCATGACTGCGAAGGGCATTACAAACAGCGCGGCTGAATCCATTGTGAATGAAATCGGCGATGGGTCCAAAGTGAAGAGTGAAATGACTGCCAAAGGCATCACCAATACTGCGAAAGACGGCACTATCACCAACGATGCAAAGGATGTTCTCAACAAAGGCATCAATAGTGTTATCAATGAAGTGGGTAACAACCAGGTAGCTGTAACAACAGGTAGCGTCAAAGCGACTTACGGTTCTGATACTTACACCACCTGGGATGCAAGCGGAATTACCAGCGCAACTAGTGGTGATATGAAGAACAGCGCGAAAAATATCACCAATAGCGCAACGGAAAAACTGTCCAACTCTGCGGCAGAAATCGAAAACAAGGCAACTACCTCGATTAAGAACTCCGTAGGTAAAAATGTATCCAACTCTATGACTACCAGTAAGATTACTGAATCTGTCAAGAATGGCGCTAATACCAACACCTTCACCAAGACCGCTGATAAGGACATCAACATCGTCACCGACGGAACCAGCAGCAGCACCCTGAGCCAGCTGGCCGGCAGTGTGAACACTTCTCTGAAGGAAGTGGACGGAGAAGGCAAGACCACCAAGTCCCTGAACAATGAGCAGACGGTTTCTGAAGATACCACCAAGATCACCGATGCCACCAGCGGCAACTTCTCCAGCCGCAGCCAGAAGGCCAACGGTTTCACCAACCAGGTGAAGAACGGCAACGGCGGTTCCAACACAGTGACAGATACGGCCACCACTTCGGAACAGCAACTGGTCAGCGGGAACATCATCGACATCCTGAAGGATGCAGACAACGGATGGGTGAAGACTACCGTAAAGACCAGCGATAATTCTTCTAACACCAGCGTGAACCAGGGGACTGCTGACATCACCAACACCGCAAAACAGGGAACTATTACCAACGATGCCAAGAACCTGGTGAACAAGGCGGAAGAAAAGCTGTCCAACAGCGCAGTGGAAATTGAAAACACCGCAACCACCAGCATCAAAGATGTAGTTGGCAAGAGCACGGTAACCACTACGGACGCCGGGACCACCTTCGAAAATGCCGCCCATGCAACGGTTATTGGAGAAGGAACTATCACCAAGACTACTATTTCCGGGAATACCCTGGAAACCGGCAAAGTAACGGCGGACTATGTGGATGTGAACAAGGACCTGAACGTAAAGGGCAACACCAAACTGGATGGCACCCTGGAAGTTGGCGGCAAGTCCACCTTCAAGGATGACGTCACCATGGAAAAGAACCTGGAAGTGAAGGGTACCACCACCACTGATAAACTGGTGGTGAACAACGGGGCCTCCATCACTGGCGGCACTACTACCGATACCCTGCATGTAACCAAAACTTCCACCTTCGACGGTACGGTAACGTTCAAAGAAGCTGTTTCCATGAACAAGGACCTCTCCGTAGGCGGCAGTGCCACCGTAACCGGAGACGTAACGGCCAAATCCTACAAGATCGGCAATAGGACCTACATCAGCGAAAGCGGCATCAACGCCAACGATCAGAAAGTGGTCAACGTCGCTCCGGGCCGGATTGCCGCTGACAGCAAGGACGCCGTCAATGGCAGCCAGCTCTATCAGACCAATGAACGCGTCACGGGTGTTGAAAACAAGGTCAACAAGCTGGACAGCCGCGTCGACAAAGTCGGGGCTAACGCAGCGGCACTGGCCAACCTGCATCCTCTCGAATTCGATGCTGATTCCAAGTGGAACATTGCAGCTGCCGTCGGCGGTTACAAAGGCGAAACGGCTACGGCTATCGGCGCCTTCTACCGGCCGAACGAAAACGTCATGATCAATGTTTCGTCGTCCTTCGGCACTGGCGAAAACATGTATGGCGGCGGCATTTCCCTCCGCATCGGCCAGGGCGGCAACAAGGCAAGACGCAACGCCACGAACGGCTTGACGGAACGGGAAAAAGCGATGCAGCAACAAATCAACTCCCTGACCAACCGCCTCGATGCCCTCCTTTCGGTCATCAATCCGAATATGTCCAAGGAATTCCCGGACGTTCCGGAAAACCACTGGGCTTATGAAGCCGTAAGCCGCCTCGCCGGCAATGGCGTCATCCAGGGCTACGAAGACGGAAAATACCACGGCGAACGCACGATGACCCGTTACGAAATGGCGGAAATCATCTACAACGCCCTCTCCAAAGGTGCCAAAGCCGAAAAGAAACTGGTCGAAGAATTCAAACCAGAACTCCAGGCCATGGCCGCACAGAAAAAAGCATAGATTGAAAAAAAAGGCTTGTCGCACGGCGACAAGCCCTTTTTTTCTCCTCCTTGTATTTTTCTTCGTTTTAGCCTATAATAACGTTAATTATTGACATATTATGTTCCCATAGATGGAACTAAGGTTGCAAATTTTTAAATTTATAAGTCAAAGGAGGATGGAGAGAAAATGTCGATTCAATTGTGTATTGTCATCTTATACATCATTTTATTATTTGCCATTTCTTTCTATGTCAAACGCCGGGCCAGTCAGAACCCGACAGAGTATTTATTTGCAGGGCGCCAGTTTTCTACGGGCCTGGTCGCCGTCAGTATCACGGGCATGGCCGTCGGCGCGGCTTCGACCGTCGGCGTCGCTGAAAGTGCGACGAAAATCGGTCTGGCTGCCGGCTGGTACAATGCGGCCTGGGCTATCGGCGCCATCATCATGGGCTTTGTCGCTGCCGGCAAGTACCGTTCCCTGAACTGCACGACCATTCCGGAACTCTTTGAACGGAGTTACGATAAAAAAGCCCGCATCATCAGCGTTATCGGCCTGTCCCTGATCATGATCTGCATCACGTCCCTGCAGTACGTCGCCGGCGGTTCGATTTTACACGCCCTCATGCCGGATATCTTCTCCATGCATGCCGGCATGATTACCAGTGCCGTCGTCTTCGTCGGCATCACGGCTATCGGCGGCCTCTGGTCTTCCGGTTTATCGAATATCCTCAGCGTCACCGTCATTTACCTCGGCATCCTCTATTCCCTCGTCCGAATCCTTCTCCGCGACGGCGGCATCAGCGGCATCAACGCAGCCCTGCCGGCAGCGGATTTTAACTGGTTCTCGCCCATGGGCGGCCTGTCCTTTGCCGTACTCCTGGGCTGGATCATCGTCATGACGACTCAGGCCATCACGGCTCAGGGGCCGGTCCAGATTGCCTGCGGCGCCAAGAACGCCAAGGCAGCCCGCAGGGGCTTTATCCTCGGCGGCCTGCTCATCTTCCCGGTCGGCTTCTTGTCGGCTATCCTCGGCCTGGCTGCCAAAGCCCAGTTCCCGGGCATCAATCCGACCATGGCTCTGCCGCAGATCATCATGAGTCTCGACCCGTTCTCGTCAGGGATGACCCTGGCTGCCCTCTGGGCGGCCGATGTATCGACGGCCTGCACGATTCTCCTCGGCGCCGGTACTCTCATCTCTCAGGATATTTTTAAACGTTTTATCAAACCGGATATTTCCGAAGCAAGCTACGTCAAGGCCAACCGCCTAATCATCCTTATCATCGGCGCCGGTACGTTGTGGCTGGCCTTCAACGCCGTCGGCATCGTCAAAGTCATGCTCATCGGTTTGAGCCTGACGACGGCCTTCACGCTGGTCTTCCTTTGCACCATGTTCTGCCCGTCCCTGTGCCGCAAGAACACGGCCTTCTGGACGACCCTGGTCGGCATCATCGGCCTCTTTGCCTGGCAGTTCTGCCCGCAGATCCGCGTCCTGCCCCACGTCATTTATTTTGAATGGATCATCTGCATCATCACCCTCCTCGTCGTCCGCCTCATCGATAAGACACCTATCAAGATGCCGGAGTTGAAGGAGTA
>ERZ773248.2518-NODE-2518-length-10791-cov-4.532135_pt1 | contig 10791 bp, 9 predicted proteins | sample MGYA00580518_ERZ773248 | MGnify/ENA primary metagenome ERZ773248 (study PRJEB29015, sample SAMEA2737762) | human gut metagenome | biome: human gut; feature: human-associated habitat; material: faeces | place: China | collected 2012 ...
ATCATGGAAATCATCGGCGGTATCATATTACTGTATCTCAATTTTTATTTTTTGAAACGTTTTGATCGGTGGCCAACCATAGAGATCGTTATATACTCCACGCTTGGACTCCTCCTCGAACTTCTTGGTGTAATACTCTGCATCACTATATGTGACATGATAAAAGATGTATATAAAACGGTAAACGATGTGAGACATATCCAGATCTTGCCTCGCACAGTAAATGAATTACGATCCTGTGGGTGTAATTCGCAACCAAGCGTAGCACTCTTTTATGTAACAAAATTGATGCGTCTCCCACAGATGCCGCTAGGTATGTCGTGCAAACGGTTTGTTCGTCATCAAGCAGATACTATATTGGATCAATTTCCGCTTTTTCCATCGGAATACACAAACACAGAAAACGAGATGGTAACGGAAAAAGATGTACGCACATTGATTGAACATACTCTTCCAGTGTGCGACAGCGACATGAATAAAGTGAAAGAGTTCTATCAAAGAATCAAGCCAACTACAACAACGGAATTCCAGAAGTATATGGAAAACTGGCTAATGGAATACGAGGACAAAAGTCCCGCGAACAAATAAAAATGTGATAAGGAGAACATCATGGACGGAATTATACATATTGCCGGTGTCATGCCGCGTATCGGAACCACGACCGTAGCATTGTCGCTGGTCAACTGGTTAAAACAGATGGGCTATGAAGCGGCCTACGTGGAAGCAAATGCTCAGGATTACATCTGGGGCTGCACGTCACTTTATGCAGACTGTGTAAAGGACAAACTGCCAGGCAAGATCACATACAATGGCATCGACATGTACTCAAAATCAAGACTGCCGGAGCTGGTGGAGGGCGGAACACATTATAACTATCTGATCTGCGATTATGGCAGTATCACGGCAAAAGCATTTGATAAAAAGGAATTCTTAAACTGCGGAGCCAATGTCCTGGTTTCCGGCATGAAGCCCAATGAGATTTTCCACACCGAGCTTGCGTTAAAAGACGAGGCGCTTAGGAAAGCCATTTACGTGTTTAATTTCATTCCGGGAAAAGATGAAAAGGACATTCTGGCACTGATGCAGGATAAGGCTTCTATGACCGCTTTTATGCCGTTTTCTCCGGATCCGTTCACACTTGCAACCGGAAAGCAGGATGCAGATACCGTGTACCTGGCTCATGACTGTTTTATGACTGTGATGGACAATGCAGTCCGTATCATTCAAGGAGGGGAAGGCAATGGGGAAGTTTAACAAAAGCCTGATGGAAAAGGTCGAAGAAGAAGAGAAAAGACAGCAAAAGCAGGAAGACCTAAAGGAACAGGCCGGTATTGCCGATGATGATTTTTACGTCAAGGAAAAAGGAGCAAAAGACTATTTGATCGCCATCCTGCGCGGACTTTTGTCCTGCCTCATTACATTCCTGGTCTTTGTCGGCATTGCAACATGGTTAAATCCGGAATCCAGACTCATTTTGTTTGAGCTGTTTCCGTTTTTCTAAAAGGAGTACAAATATGGAACAGGAACCGAAAATTGAAGATTTAACGATTGCACAGATTCTTGTGACACCGCCAGAGGAACTGATCTATCTTGTTCAGGCACGATGTCAATTAAAAATCCCGCCAACGGTAGAAACGGTTGAGGATATGCAGGTCATCGGACAGCTGTTAAGCCAGAGCGCTTCGGAATATTCCTATCTGTCCACCATGGCCATGATTGCAAAACTGCGAAAACGCCAGTTAAAGCGAGAGGGTGCGGATAAAAAGGAATGCGAAGATGCCCTTTCAAGAGAAGAAATCTTTCAGCATTTTGCCGGTATCATGAAAGCTACATATGATGCTGCTTCCCGCCTGATTACGGTAAAACAGCAGGTCAATGAAGAGTTGAAATTTACGGATGGCAGGTAATTTGTGACCGGTGCGGATGGCACCTGTATTCCCCGCATAAGCGGGGGTGACCCGGCAGCGATAAGTTGTTATTTTCACAATGCATTTATCGTAAGTATCGGGGAATGTAGACAACTTATTTTCCCCGCGTAAGCGGGGGTGATCCTTATGCTGATCCTAAACAGTTGTCTCCACATCAATTTCTCCCTGCGTCAGCAGGGTATTAAAAACGAAGAAAAGGTTTTTATAAACTTTTTCTTCGCTTTATTTTTATATTTCCTTTAAAATAGCAAGTCTAACTACATTCATTCAAGCCTAAAGGCGCAGCTTTTGAGATACCTGCTCAAAAGCTGCGCCTTCCCTATTATTTAACTTTCGCACATACCGCTCTTATAATCTGACCGCGCTTCATGCCCTCAATGCCTTTTGCACGGCGTCCCTTCTCTCTCAGCACGCTAATGTCACGGCATTGCGCATAACCGGAGTCTGACAGCAGCAATACTGCTTGATCTGCATACAGCACATCTGCCACACCGTCTGAGCCTTCCACATGCACCAGGCAAACGCCCTCACCGACATGGCCTTGCGCTCTCAACCGAGCCTTTTCTTCACCGTCCGCACGCAGCACAAGCAGCTTTCGCTGCTGGGAAATAGCTGTTAAGCTGCGTTTCGGTTGATAGACCAAACAGCAACACAGTCTATCGTCTGTACCTGTTTTCATACGCATACCTTTGGTCAGTCCACCGCCAATGTCTGCGCGCTTGTGCAAATCTGAAACATGAGTACGAAGTGCCTGTCCCTTTTCGCTAATCAGCAGAATATCATCGGTATCCATACAGAAACAAGCTGCTGCCAACGGTGCCGCTCCTATGCGCACAAGCTGTTTCTGACCTTGCCATGCACATAGTTTTTCCGCCGGCAAACGCACCACATCTCCATTCTGCGCTCCACAAATCAACGAATCTGCATTCTTTTCACAAGGAACGATAATACCGCCCGCAGCTAATGCGCCGCGGCATTCTTCCCACGCATCTGCCTGTAAAAATTCTTCCGCCCCGATATCTGCCAATATATACCATGCCGTTCCTTCTCTGCTAATTACAATTTTATCCGCAGATTGTGAAAACGGCCATATCGTTTTAACGCGGTCTATGGTCTTATCCGCAAAAATCTTCTCATCACGGCGTGCCCTCTTTGTCCCGTTATAAACGAACTCCTTTTTCGGCACTTCTTTTAAGACACCGCCTGGCAAAACTGCAATCAATGTATCTTCGCAAACCGCCATCTTCACTTCTTCCGAAGAATCTGCAATCGGATCTCCATCCCCATTGGTGATTTGAGGCTTCCAATTGATCTGCAGATCGTCAATGGTCATCAATTCGCTCAGAGGATCATCACACTGCGCGATCATAACTGGCTTATCCGCCAGCTTTCCAGCTCTTACATTCTCTTCGGCCTCTGTTACAACCTGAGTCACTGCATTCACCATACTAAGCCCGCTCGGTCTTTGATACGGCAATGCGGTTGTCTTTCTTGCATCCTTCTTTATTAACCGGATATCGCCCTCAAGCTGAATCTGCATTGTGTCATATGGCTCCAGTGTGTCGATATAAAGATCGAACTCCTCGTCCTCTTGTGCGACCAGACGAGCCGATCCTCCGCATACTGCCGATTGCCCTTTTTCAAGAGTAATCTGCTCCATATCTGTCGCACCACAAATGTACCGATATAACGGACGCTGCATTAAAATATGCAGCAGTTCACGCTGACCATCTGCATTGGCATAGTCAAATGCTTTTACATTAGGGTCTTCAATTTTATGACCCATCAGCACAGAAATTGCAGCCCGAGAAGCATCAGTCGCTACCAGCTCCGTTGCAGCTTGATGCCGCAGAATATAGGCTACTACCACATTCTCGTACTCTGCTCCTGCCTCTTTATCAATAGCCATCATTGCCTCAGCTTCAAAGAAAAAGCCTTCTTCGACACCTGCATCAATGCAAATATCCTTAAAAATACGGTTCATTTCCTTTGCTGTACACCGTGTCAGCAAATTCGTACCCTGACAAGCAAGCGGCATGTCATTAATATCTAAGTCGGTATAGCCGTTTTTCTCCATGTACTCCTGCACCATACGCTTGCGCTCTTCCAGCAGCTCATAAAACTGCGGCAGCAGCGGCAAAAGTCTATAACCGCTTGCGGTTTTACTGCCGGTTTTGACGGTCCTCGAGCTTTGCTCTTCCACTTCCCGTCGCTCTATAGAGTACAAACCATCCGCCATTTTGCGAATATTTCCAAATGACAAACCCGCTGCTTCTGATGTACGGCAGCCCAGCAGAAGCATGACCAGCAAAGCAATGCACTCGCCCTGTGTCGATGCTCGCTTTATCAACTCGTTATAAATTTTAATTTCCGCTTCAATTGTCAGCGACTTCGGCCGCCACTGGCAACGATCAGCAGCTCTACGTACCTCCAACAGCTGCTCCGTAGTCAGCTGACTAAGATCTTCCGGAATCACAAATGGGACCGTGTCTCTGAACCGCATCAGAGACAGTCCCGCTCGACACGCCTGCTCTACAAAGCTCACGAAAATACTCCGTGCTCTTTGATCCTGGGCATCACTGCCTTCAAAAATGTCAATTTTAGACGACCAAATCTGCTCCGCCGTTTCTTCTGTCAGCGAAGCATACTCAATGTCATTATAAATCTCAGCAATGTAATGGTAGAAAACACTATCATATGCCCTGCATGTGCTGTCAGCCCATTTGCGCGCATTCTGTATAGCCAAAATTACCCGCTCGTAAGCACCCCAAACGGTTAGTTTGCCATTTTTCGTTTTCTCATTATATATTTTGCCTTTGCGTCTGCTACGGCATGGCTTAGTTCGCTTGTCATTATAGCTACCGGTTTCTTTGCGCTGAGTTGTGAAAAATGCCATTTATTTCACTCCTTATTCTGCTGCTTTATATTTATATAATGACATTTTAGTAAATAAACGTCAATATAATTAACTCAAATTTCATTATGCAACATAAGGACCTATTGCAAGATACAATAGGTCCTTATCTGCAGGCATAAAAAAAGAGCCTCTCGGCTCACATATTACTATATTTTTTCAATTTTGACACCATGCTCCGTTTGAATTTGGACACTTGCTCCTCGCTTCATCCTCAAATGCAGGTGTGCCGCTATATGCCATTTTCCCTCGTCACATATTAAGCTTTTATGACACCGCCGAAGTTGTGCCTCCAGTGTCATCAGCGCAACTTTACTACTGTAATCACAATACCATTCCTCATATGTTTGAGCTGCTTTGCAACCTAAGAGTTTCTGCGCCGATCCATCTGACATACCACATATAACGCGGCAGTAATGCTCAAAACTTGTACGAATTACGTCAGTTCGTGATATTTTCGCGTATTCCGGTACTACTTTTTGCAGCAATTCTTTTTCAAAAGCGCGCAGCTTCAAGACATCCCATCGGCGGCCGTCCTCACCTACAATCAACGGGGCATCCACCTTTGCACCCGCTGCTAACCGCGGCTTCAAAAGCACACTTAGCGCCGCCTGCGCTAAAGGGGTACACGGTATGCGCCGTAGCTTTCCGCTTTCGCGATCGTATGGCTTCCACACCGCCGCTTTACCTCGTTTTTGTGCGGATTTTGCGCCAATTGCGATATAGACCACATCTTTATACCGCATTAAATTGTCAATATTTAATCCACATAGTTCTCCCGTCTTTACTCCTGTGGTCAAATGAAGCAGCACAGATGCATACCGTATATCGGTATGCATCCCCTCTATACACAAAGCCGTCAACATTCGCATCTGCCCAAGGGTAAGGATACGCTGATTCATATTTTTATCTGCTTTTTCTCCCTCGCTGCGCACGGTTACGAGCAGTTTTTTAACACTATTTTCTTGTAAGATTCCTTGTGCAACCGATTCATCATACAGCCGGTTCAGCGCTCGCTTTAACGCATCGCCTTCCCCTCTGTTAACTGCTACTTTTTCTACAGCATGAAAAGTTACAGCTTCCATCTTTTCCTGTAACTCAGGCAGTGGCGGGAGCAATTTCGCTGCACACCGCACCAGTTCTCTACGCCTTTCATCGCTCTTACCATATATACTTGTTACGCATTCTTCCGGCAGCACCAGAAGCAGCAGCTCCGGTGTCGCTTCTTTTAACTGCCCCGATCGTAGCCACTCAAGTACCATGTTGCTATGCTTACATATAATGTTTTCTGCAGCTTTTATGACAACCTCAGCCTTCACACTCTTTGCCGTAACCAGTTTACTTACGCCTTCCCCATGCAGTATACTCCCATCTGGCTGCCTCATACTGATATAGCATCTAGCCTGCCCTTTAGTCGTCATCCCCATTTCTGTCACACGGAAAGGTACTCCATGCACCTTCACATTAGGCGAATTTTTGCATTTTCTCCCCACTATTCTCACTCTTTTCGTGTATATACTCTCGAAAAATGGTATAAAAAATGACCAATAAGAAATTTACTTATTGGTCTTTCCCTTAACTTTTTTGATATACAAAAAGCTCCACTATCGCATCTTTTTGCGACAGCAGAGCCACTTTATCCACTTTTCGATAGTACTATTATACACCCGAAAGATTCTCTTGACAATCACCGTTTGATTCCAAGTTGTTCTACCTTTGTTCCACTTTGTTCTACTCCTGTTCTGCCTTTGCATATATCCAAAAACGATTAACTCCGAACCGCTTTGCAGCAAAACAATCCCGGAGCACAGACTCAACAAGCTGTGCTCCGGGAGTACGGCGTACCATTTCGTAAATTGTTCATATCATATCTTTCCGTGTTGTTTCTTTGCAAATTGTGTCGCCTGGAGGCAGGTCAATTTGCACAAATTCCCCTGAAATATGCTGCCTTACAACGGCTTTTCAAATGTCGTATTAGCAAGGTATTAGCAGGAACCCCTTGTGACAGAGGGCTTCCAGGGGCCATTTCAAAATCATATTAGCAAGGGAGATAGTTTTATGAGCACCAACGAAAAAGGGACGCCCCAAAGTAGAACATACACCGTGAATGACATTGCAGCCATTCTCGGTATCGGCCGCGCATCGGCAACATGATCCGTATCTCCAGGAAGTCATTTGAGGACTGGCTGAAGGCGGAGGGGTTGGACAATTAATAATCTACTTTTGGAAGCAGGGCGAGTTACATAGATTTTATTTTGTAGCTCGCCCTGTTGATACAATCAGCAATCATTTTAAATACAGCCCGAATTCTTTTTCTGTTGCCCAATGAAAAACAAATTTTGTGTCTGGGGTCAAATCATTTTTTTGCAAACTATAATCATAGTTTGCAATTGTACACTCACGATATTTCCATCTATAATACGAATCATCTTCTATTACTGCAACCAAATTAAAATTGAATAGCAGTTCAAGCACTTCAAATTCATTTCCAAAAATTTCTTCAAGTGCGTTCTTTTCATAAAAGTTAATCCATACATTTTGATATTGTTGGTATGTAAATCTACGTAATTTTATAAATTTAATGAAATCAAAAAGCAATTTGATTTGCTCTCTATCATAATAAAAACCCAACGCCGTTCTTAAGGACTCCGCAAAATAGGTTGAGTATGCTCTTTGGAAAAGATCAGATTCGATTATCTCAGCTGTTGGATTTTCTATATAATCAGCCTGACATTGTTCTTTAGCTATTTTTAACAATTTGACGAAATCACGCGGTTTAGATGTGGTCAAACGCAAGAAATAGACAAACGAATCAAAGTCTTTTTGGCCGCGTTTAATTTTGAATCCAAAGTAATTATCCCATGCTGACTGCTCCTTATTATCTTTTGATGCTGAGTTAAACATATTGTTTACAAGTAAAAATAAATCGGTTTTGGGGTAGTCTTTTTCGCTTATGAAGCTCCAATTCAAAAATGCGCTATTGTCAGATATTTTGCTTCCTGCATTACTAAGCCCTGCGTTAAGGAATATGTCCAACCTGGTTAACAAAACAATTTGGAGCCTGCCTTTGTTTCGATCCTTTATTCGAGAAAGAAGATCACTGTTCAAATCATATACAGCTCTAACGAGAGGGTATACACACTCCTTATACTCCTCATACGGGATATCACTGGGACGAGTATCAATTCCATCGATAAACAAATAGTGATGATTTTTTAAGCGCAGTCTGCTTAGTTCATCTGCTATGCGATTGATAAAAACTAACCAGTTATCTTCATAGACATATTGTTCAACCGTTTTTTGGGTAATCGTTTCCGTACTCAAGTTGCCTTCTGTTGTAGCAAGATCGTTTCCAATCTTTCCTGATACTCCAGAGGCAAATTTGATGTTGTCCATAAATGAAACTGGAGAAAACGAGTCCATTGTGATTTTGGTAAAATTATAGCTATTCAACAAACTTCTAATATTTCCTATTATATGTCCATTAAAGAAACCAATTTCTGAATCCTTTATCGTGGCAAGTAATTTAGTCAACAAAATTGCTTTCCAGAGCGTGACATAGTGTGTGTAATTTAATTTGCCATCTTTCTTCATTTGTATAATTTTATTATAGTCATCAACACTCAATGGATATCTATATGAATGAATATTTTTAACTGTATTGTTGCAAAAATAAGCACAATAAGTCGTTTTGCCACTTCCTTTTTCGCCAATCAGGTAATATGTTGTATCCAAAGTCAATTTGTCGAAGTTTCTATCCTTATAAAAAAGCCTATTTAATTTTTCACGGTTATTAGCCTTGAAATAGTTCTCCGCTTCATCAAAAGGAATGTCAATATCTACAAAGTTCATATTTCACCCTCCGCTCATGTTATTGAATCTAGTTGTATGTTTTATTGATGTTGTTCAGGATAGGAAGATGTAACAATACAAGTTTCCTTAATTAGAAGTAGGTATATTATAGCATAGTCCAATTACTGTAACAATATCTCCTATCCTTAAATATCGTCATTAAAATGTCATGGGGCTAAAACTCATGGCATTTTTTATATTAAAACTGTCCTGAAAGGAGCCCAAAAGCCATGTTTATTCTTCCACAACCAGCCTAAAGGCCTCCGCCCATAGGTTTTCCCCTCCGAGTCATCCGGGCGGCATAGAGGTTGCCTTTTCCCCAAAAACGAACACTTTTGCAGACCGCCGAAAGGAGGTGATAACATGGCGGTATTTCGCATTGAGAAAACCCGCGACTACACGGTGATGTCTAACCACCACCTGCGCAACGCAGGGCTGTCCCTAAAATCCAAAGGGCTGCTCTCCATGATGCTGTCTTTGCCGGAGGACTGGAACTATACCACCAGGGGCCTGGCCAAAATCTGCAAGGAGGGCACGGACAGCATCGGATCAGCCCTGAAGGAGCTGGAACGAACCGGGTACATAGTCCGCAACCGCCTCCGGGACAGCAAGGGCAAGATCGTGGACGTGGAGTATGTCATCTACGAGACGCCCCATCCCCCGGACACGGGCCAACCGTGTGAGGACGAGCCAGATCCGGCTTGTCCAGATACGGAAAACCCGGATATGGATAACCCATGTCTGGGAAACCGGCCGCAATTAAATAAAGAGAAAAGAAATCCTGAAGAACAAAATACTGATTCATCAAGTACGGAAGGATCAAATCCTATCCAATCAAGCCCCCACCCCCCCGTAGAGGTCAGCCGGACCGGACGGGACTGGATGCGGGAGCGAGAGAGCTATCGGGAACTCATTTTGGAGAACATCGAGTATGACATCCTCGTACAGAACGAGCGCATGGACCGTGACCGTCTGGACGAGCTGGTGGAGCTTATGGTGGATACCGTTTGTTCCCGCAGGGAGACGATCCGCATTGCCGGGGACGACTATCCGGCGGAGGTGGTGAAATCCCGGTTCCTGAAGCTGAACAGTTCCCACATCGAGTATGTGCTGAACCGTATGCGGGAGAACACCACCTATGTCCGCAACATCAAGAAATATCTGCTGGCTGCCCTGTATAACGCCCCGGCCACCATCGACAGCTACTACGCTTCCCTGGTGAACCACGACCTGTACGGCAGCGGAGAAAGGAGATGATGACTTATGCAGGAAGAAGTCGCCCAGCGCACCGTTGCCCTCTGTGTGGAGGCTACCAAGCTCTCCGCCGGGATGCTGCAACAGGCCATGAAAAAAGTGCTGGACGAGATGCAGAAAGGAGTGACCGGCCACAAGACCAAGCTGCACCACGGCAAGCAGACCCTCCGGCAGCTTATGAAGCACAACACCAGCGTTTCCAACATCGAGATCACCGATCAGAACATCCGTGCCTTTTCCGCCACCGCCAAGAAGTACGGCATTGACTTTGCGCTGAAAAAGGACACCAGCGGCGAGATTCCCCGCTATCTGGTGTTCTTTAAGGGCCGGGATGCCGACGTCATCACGGCGGCCTTCCGGGAGTTCTCCGCAATTAACCTGGAGAAAGAGAAAAAGCCCTCTATCCGCAAGGAGCTGGAGCAGGCGAAGCAGCAGGCCAAAGCCCAGCAACGCCAGCGGGAGAAGGTCAAGACCAAAGACCGGGGTGTGGAATTATGACGGTTAACTGGAAGAAAAAGCTGCTCCCCAACCTCCCGTATCTTCTGTTTGTCTATCTCTTTGACAAGCTCTGCCAGGCGGTACGCCTTGCGCCCGGCCTTGACGCCTCTGAAAAGTTCCTGCATTTGAGCCAGGGCTTTACGGAGGCGTTTTCTTCTGGGCTGCCCAGCCTGCATCCGCTGGACCTGCTGGTGGGCATCGCCGGGGCGGTCATCGTCCGGCTGGCGGTGTACGCCAAAGGGAAAAACGCCCGCAAATACCGCAAGGGCATCGAGTACGGCAGTGCCCGATGGAGTGCATAATTTTAAGTGTAAATGACACATACATGGACGCACAGGAGGTTAT
>ERZ773248.2534-NODE-2534-length-10732-cov-3.234804_pt1 | contig 10732 bp, 7 predicted proteins | sample MGYA00580518_ERZ773248 | MGnify/ENA primary metagenome ERZ773248 (study PRJEB29015, sample SAMEA2737762) | human gut metagenome | biome: human gut; feature: human-associated habitat; material: faeces | place: China | collected 2012 ...
TTTATAGCTGCTGTTCCAGCATGATTTGCTCCTACTACTACTATTTTACTCACAATATACCTCCCTAAACTATTTCTATAAAGATACTATACTATCTTTGTTTAGTTTTTTCAAATTATTTTACTTCCATTTTTTAACTCTAAGCAGAGTTATTTTTAACCAAAACAGTATAGTTTAATATTTAGAGTGATATTTTTTAGAGTTTAAACTTATATTTCAAAAAAAAGAGAAGACTTATCTATCAAAAATAAATCTTCTCATTATTATTTTATTAGTCTAATTGAGCTAAAATATCATCAGCTATATCAAAGTTAGCATAAACTTCTTGAACGTCATCTAAATCATCTAAAGCTTCATAAAGTGCCATAACTTTCTTAGCTGTATCTAAATCTGTAATTTGAACTTTATTTTCTGGATTCATAGCTATTTCAGCTTCTTCATAATTATATCCAGCTGCTTTTAAATTTTCTTTAACAAGTTTCTCTGTGTCTTTTACATCTATGTTGCGTTCCTGAAACTGTACTTCGATTTTTGTTTTCATACTACTCTCCTTCTTCTTGATCATCTACTCTTTATGTCAACTCTTGATGTGATTATTATTAGATTCTTGTATGCGTACATTGTATTCTACATACGATTTATAATTCATATTATAGCCTTTTTTTCCAATTTATTCAACTTGAATCTGATTTAGTACAAAATCTATCTACTTTTCCTTAATCTTTTTTCCATAACTTTTTGGATGATCATATCTGCGATCCATCCACATAAGAGCCCAATGATCAAACCTCCTAAAACGTCCGTTGGATAATGAACGTATAAATACATTCTTGAAAACGCGATTAAAACAGATACTATCAAAGCTCCTGCTACCATTCTCTTTCTTCCCGCAAAATACAGCGCACTGACCGATGCAAATGATGCAGCTGTATGTCCCGATGGGAAAGAATAATCCTTCAATGGTGTGACCAACAGCTGGACCGTCTGATTAATGCTATATGGTCTTATTCTTGCCACGATCGGTTTTAAGATCACATTACAAATGATCAAATCTGCAATTAATGCAACTGCCATGTATACTCCTGATTTTCTTGTTTTTGGTATCAGTAATAAAATGACTGTTAAAATGATCCATACGATCCCTGCATCTCCCAGTTTCGTAATAGCTACCATAAATCTGTCTAATAATGGAGTATGGATCGTTTGAAGTTTGTCTAAAATCTGAAATTCAAATCCCATAATGATCTTACTCTGCCTTTCTTTTTTCTATTATAACATTGATTCTTTGATTTTATAAAACATTGATACATAGGTTGTATCCTTAGATTCTAAAATATGCCGTACTCCTATTTCTCGAAGCTGCTTCGTTGTCTTTTCTCCAATACTGATACACGGAATATTCTCTATCCATTGTTGCTTTTCTTCTCCTATCTGATCAAAAAATCTTCGAGCTGATGATGCACAGGTAAAAGAAACACTTCGGATATCTTTCATTTCTGGAATTTCACTTAAAATCTTTCTATTATTTTCATACATGACCTTTTCTGTTACCTGACAGATCGGTGTAAGGGCTTTTTTTAATTTTTCTCCACCAGATATGCCTTTACAGTACCAGACCACATCCTTTGCATCTACTTCCTGTTTCATAAGTTCGGAAAGATTGATCTCTCCTGCTTCTTCTGGCATAAGATCTGCTATAATCCCATATTGCATCAAGACATCTTTTGTCTTTTTACCTACAACGACAATTTTTTTATCGAAGAGATCTCGAAGATCCAGATTCGAAGATTTCATCTGTTTCATAAAACCATGAACTCCATATCTACTTGTAAAAATCAGATAGGTCACTTTCGCTAATTCCTCTTTGGAAATCCGGTCATATCTATAAGAAATCTCTCCTGTCTGAAGTTCCTTGACCTTATATACATGATCTTTTAATATCTGCGCTAACTTTGATGGCTGATCTCCTATTTTGGTAACTAAATGACAGGTTGTATCTTCTGGTTTTTGAATCTGTTTTTGAAGTTTCACAACCTCTCCTACAACAATGACTGCTGGTGATGAAAGTTTTTCTTGCTTTACTTTTTCATGAATCGTATTTAATGTTGCTTCACACGTTTGCTGCTTTGTAGATGCTGCACTAGAAACAACTGCAACAGGTGTATTGGCATCCATTCCATTTTTTAATAGATTCGTTGTGATCTCTTCTAGTTTCGAAAGTCCCATTAAGAACACTAAGGTTTCTTCAGACTTTGCCATAGATGCAAAATTAAGATCAGATAACTGATTTCTTCGATCATGTGCTGTCACAACACGGAATCCTTTGGAGATTCCTCGATGAGTTACAGGAATCCCCGCAAGTTCCGCAGCTGCGATACAGGAGCTGATTCCTGGAACAACTTCACAATAAATTCCATGATCGGCTAAATATATGGCTTCTTCTCCACCTCTTCCAAAGACAAATGGATCCCCACCTTTTAAACGCACTACGATATCATATTGTAATGCTTTTTGTGCTAATAATTCATTGATCTGTTCTTGTTTCATCGTATGATGATGATTTTCTTTTCCAACATAGATATGTTCGCATCCTTCTTTTGTTTCATCTAATAATTCTTGTGGAATCAATCTGTCATAAATGACACAATCCGCTTTTTTTAAGATTTCTTTTCCTTTGACTGTGATAAGTCCTGGGTCTCCCGGTCCTGCACCAATTAAATATACGATTCCTGCCAGTTGTTTTTTGATATTTTTTACTGCCGTTTGTGCTAAGATCTCAGGGCATGTTCCATAAACTTTCGTATATGCCTGTTTACTTCCATCTTCATTTCCAAACATAGCATATAGTTCGTACCCTTGATCTGTCTTTTGACATCTGGCACCTGCCGGAGTATGACAACTGCCTCCCATTTGTTCTAAGAAATTTCGTTCTGCACATACTTCGTTCATTGTTTCTTCATCACAAAATACATCCAACATCTTTTGCAATTCTTTCTGATCTTCTCTTACTTCCAAAGCCAGAGCACCCTGTGCTGGTGCTGAGATCATGTCTTCTGGCGCCAGATATTGCGTGATCACATCTTCCATTCCTAGTCTTTTAAGACCTGCTGCCGCAAGAACGATTCCATCTAATTGTTGTTCCTCCATTTTTCGAAGTCTCGTATCAACATTCCCTCGAATATTTATAATCTGAAGATCTGGTCTTAACTTTAATAACTGAAATGCTCTTCTTTTGCTTCCTGTTGCTATCACAGCATCTTCTCGTAATTCAGACAGATGTTTCGCTGTTCGAAGGATCAACACATCTCTTGGATCTTCCCTTTTCCATACTTTTGTAAAAACAAGGCCTTTTGCCGGGGTTGACGGCATGTCTTTCATGCTGTGAACTCCCATATGGATTTCCCCAGAAATAATCTTTTCTTCAATCTCTTTGACAAACAGACCTTTTCCACCAATTTTATCCAATGGTTTATTCTGAATCTTATCACCTTTTGTTTTAATGATCTGGATTTCAAAAGTGTGTTCTGGATAAGCTTTCGCTAATTTTTCCTGAACATATTTTGTCTGAATCAGTGCAAGGCGTGATCCTCTTGATCCGATGATATATTTCATAGGTCATTTTCCTTTCTTTGTCTCTATCCCAAAAAGCTGTTCTACCATCTTCTTATAATCTGCTTGTTCCTGTCTTGTTTCTAAATGTTTTAATTCCTGAATCGGTTCTTTGATCATGCGCTGCAAGGATGCATTTAACACCTTCTTTAGAAGTTTCTGCTCTCTTGTTCCAAAATCTATTTTTCTTGATAAATATGAATAACTATCTTCCACGATCTCTGTACATTTTTCCTGCAAGGAGCGAATTGTTTCTTCCATTGGTGCCTGAAACAGCCACTGCATCGTTTCTTCTTTTGCTTTGCTAATCATCGTATTGCTTTGTCTGCAAAGTTCTTCACGTTCTGACTGATTTGCTTTAGAAATCTCTTTGATCGTATCTAAATTGATCAGATTTACCTTTGAGTCATCTGAAAGTTTTGGATCAATATCTCTTGGTGTTGCAAGATCTAAAAATGTAACTTGTTTTTCTGGCGTATAATATTCTTGTTTTACAACCACATGTGGTGCTGATGTTGCAGATACCACAATATCACATTGTTTCATAATCTCATATCTTTGTTCGTAAGAAATGATCTCAATCTCTTGAAACTCTTTCTGAACATTTCCTGCATGTGCCAGTGTTCTGCTGCATAAATAAATCTTGCCTGCTTCATATTCCTGCAGATAACGAAGTGCAAGAACTGCAGTATCTCCGCTTCCGATCACCAAGACCATTTTGTCTTTGATATCACATATTTTCTGTAATTCACAGATTCCGATATATCCAACAGATACTGGTTTCTCACTTATTCTAAACGTTGTTTTTACCTTTTTTGCACAAGTAATAGCATCTCTTACGACTTTATTTAGTTCTTTCTTGCTAAATCCCATGGTTCTTGAAAAATCCAATGCATCTTTTACCTGTCCAAGAATCTGATCTTCTCCTAGTACCATAGATTCTAATCCTGCGGTTACTTGAAACAGATAAGAAACTGCTTTATCTTCTTCGCAATGTCTGATATATTGCTCGATCTCTGCTTTATCGAACATATCACAGTATATATTTTGTATTTTTTTGATCTGTTGTTCATCATCAAAAAAATAATAAATCTCACTGCGGTTACAGGTCGATAAGATCATCACCTGTTCAACCCCGATTTCCTCCGCTTTATGAAAAAATTCAAGCTTTTTCTGATCCGTAAATGAAATTTCATCACGAATGGTAAGATCTGCATTTTTATAATCAATTCCTAGAAATCCAAACTGCATAGAGCCTCTCCTGCAAGTTTACATGTTTTCTCAATATCTTCTTCTGTATGTGCGTTAGAAATAAACATTGTCTCAAACTGAGATGGTGCAATATAAATTCCACGATCTAGTAAATATCCAAAATAATCTGCATACTGTTCTGTATTGGATGTCACAGCACTTTCAAAATCTCTGACTTTCTGGTCTGTAAAGAATACACTCATTAAAGATCCAATCTGATTAACACAAATATGTCCTTTTCCTGCTTCTCTTGCTGCATCAGCAAGTTTTCTTGTTTTTTGCTCTAGTCTTTCGTAAATCTGCGGATCATTTTTTAAGATATTTAATGTCTCAATTCCTGCCGTTGTTGCAACTGGGTTTCCTGACAGTGTTCCTGCTTGATAAACTGGCCCATCTGGGGAAATCATTTGCATGATTTCTCTTCTTCCGCCATATGCACCGATCGGCATTCCTCCACCAACAATTTTTCCAAGTGTTGTGATATCTGGCTTGATATTATAATACTGCTGTGCTCCTCCTAGAGATAGCCTAAAACCTGTAATAACCTCATCAAAGATCAATAATGATCCGTGATCTTTTGTAATCTCTCTTAAAAATTCGAGAAATCCTTCTTCTGGAAGTACTAATCCCATATTAGCTGCCACCGGTTCTACGATCACTGCTGCGATCTGATCTTTATTTTCATCAAATAGTTTTTGTACAGAATCTTTGTCATTGTATTCTGCGACTAATGTATTCTTCGTATCATCTTTTGGAACTCCGGCACTATCTGGAACAGATGTTGTAAGTGCTCCCGATCCTGCTTTTACTAACAAACTGTCGGAATGTCCATGATAGCATCCGCGGAATTTAACGATCTTATCTCTCCCTGTAAATCCTCTGGCTGCACGGATCGCACTCATAACAGCTTCTGTTCCAGAACTTACCAGACGGCTTACTTCCATAGACGGAATCAATTCACTGATCAATTCTGCAAGAATCACTTCCTTCTCTGTTGGCGCTCCAAAAGTCAAACCGTTTTCGCAAGATTCCATGACTTTTTTGATGACTTGAGGATGAGCATGTCCTAAGATTCCAGGTCCCCATGAACATACATAATCGATATATTCATTTCCATCGGCGTCAATAATACGGTCTCCTTTTGCAGATTCCATGAATCTTGGAGTACGATTTACCGCACGGAATGCACGAACTGGACTGTTTACCCCTCCTGGAATATGTACTTTTGCTCGTTCATATAATTCTTTTGATCTTGTATCTTTCATTTTATCTTTCCTCTTCTTTCAGCCATTTTGCAACATCAAGTGCATGATATGTAATGATCATCTTTGCACCAGCACGTTTTAATCCGACCATATTTTCCATAACGATCTTTTTCTCATCGATCCATCCATTGGCCGCAGCTGCTTTTACCATGGCATATTCTCCGCTTACATTGTATGCAACGATCGGAATATTGTATTTCATAGATGCTTCTTTCATAATATCCATATAAGCAAGTGCTGGTTTGGCAATGATCAAGTCTGCTCCTTCTTCGATGTCTTCCCCGATCTCTCTTAGAGCTTCCTGTCCATTTGCCGGATCCATCTGGTATGTTTTTCTATCTCCAAATCCTGGTGCAGAATGTGCTGCATCACGAAATGGTCCATAGTATCCTGACGCAAACTTGGCACTATAAGACATGATCGGTGTGTATACAAATCCTGCTTCATCTAAAGCTTCACGAATAGCTTTCACTCGAAGATCCATCATATCACTTGGCGCAATGATATCTGCCCCTGCTTTTGCATAACTTACAGATGCCTTTGCAAGAAGCGGAAGTGTTTCATCATTTAAGATCACTCCGTCTTTCACAAGACCACAGTGTCCATGAGATGTGTATTCACAAAGACATACATCCGCAATGATCAAAAGTTCTTCATACTCTTTTTTGATCTGGCGGATCGCCTTTGGCACAATTCCATCTTCAGCGTATGCACCACTTCCGACTTCATCTTTATGATCTGGGATTCCAAAGATTAAAATTGCTTTGATCCCCGCTTCTTTGATCCTGTTAATTTCCTCTGATAAACGATCCAGCGAATACTGATAAATCCCTGGCATAGATTCTACAGGATGTTTGATATTTTCTCCTTCTGTAACAAAGATTGGATAGATCAATTCATCAATTCTCACATGATTTTCTCTTACCATATCTCTCATATAGTTGCTTGTTCTTAATCTTCTTGTACGTTCCATTTTTACTGTTCCTCGATTTCACTCTGATATATATTTTTGAATGATTTCATTGATTCGTTGTTCTTCCAATGAATCAATATCCTCTAATCCGATTTGTAATAATTCTTTATAAAATGCCTTTCGTTCCTGTTCTGTGGCAATGCATGATTTTGCAAGCTTTCTCAGACTTCCCAAGATCTGTGCGAGTTGTCCTAATTCTTTATTCAAATCTGGTTTGATCTTTTCTTTTAAATACTGTGTGATCAACGGACTCTGCCCGCCACTTGAAAATGCAGCGACAACTTCTCCTTCTTTTACATAGGATGGAAAAATAAAGCTGCAATCTTCTTTCTGATCGACCGCATTGACAGGAATCTTTTTTCGTCTGCAGATCTGGCTGATCTCATGATTTGTTTTTTGATCATCGGTTGCTGCGATCACAAAATCTGCCTCATTAAAATCTTTCTCCATAAACGTTCGAAAGATTCGGCAAATCTGATCGATCTGCCGAATCTGTGTTATCATCTCTGGTGCAATCACGGTAATATCTGATTCAAAATCTTTTAAAACTTCAATCTTACGAAGTGCGATCTTACCACCGCCGATCACTAGACATTTTTTCTTCTTTAGTTGTACAAACATTGGAAAATATGCCATTATCTCTGTGTCCTATTTTATATATTCTTTTGCGATTTCCTTGATTCCTTCTGGATGTTTTAAATTCCACTGTGAAAAGTCAAGTCCTTCACTCTCAACTGCCTGTCCTAATTTTACCAAGAACTGTGGAATATCTTCTTCTAAAATGATCCCAACTTCTTCTCCCATCTTCTCTTTTCCCTGAAGATCAGATCCATTGATATGAAGTACAAATGCAGAATGAGCAACTTTATCAATTACTTTCATACTTCCATGGAATCCGATTTCTCCGATCTGATGTGTTCCGCAAGAAGACATACACCCAGAAATATGAATCTTAGGCAGTGAACCATCCTTTAATCCAGCTTCTCTTTCTGCTTCGATCACTTTGTGTAATAATCCTTGAGAATCTCTTAATCCAACCTGACAGATCGTTGCTCCGATACAAGATACAGATGTCTCAAACAACGTTTCTGCACCATCATCTGTCGCATCTAAAACTTTCTTTGCTTCATCTCCTGTCAGATTGATGATGTACATTGTCTCATCTGGTGAAATTCTTGCTTCCACTTCATACATATCTTTGATCACATCATAGATCTCTCCTAATTTCTCAGGTTTTGGACAGCCACCGAATGGGTGATAAGAAACTGCATATAATCCTTCCTGTTTCTGATCGATCACTCGTTTACCAGATACTTTACTTCCATCTCCCTGTTTCTTCACTTCAGAAATTTCTACATGAAGATCAAGATCCTGTCCGGATGCGAAAACTTCATCTAATTTCTCATGGAAAGCTTTGATATATCCTTCTTCACCTAAAGTCTCCTGCATATAACGCGTTCTTGCTCTTCCACGTTGTTTATAATTTCCATGTGCGATGAATGTTTCTCTCATTGCACAAATATAATAAAGAATCTTCTCTGGTTGTACATTCTCAGCAACTTTCAGTCCAAATCTCGCATTGTTACCAAGTCCTCCAGCACTGTAAATATCAAAGTTTCCATCTTCCCTTGCCACAAATCCAAGATCACGGAATGTTGCATGTGTCTCATTAGCTGGCCCGTTTGAAAATCCAACTTTTAATTTTCTTGGCATAACTTCTTTTTTGATAAATGTCATCAAATATTCTCCAGCTGCTTCGGCATATGGAAGAACGTTAAAATATTCTCCTTTTTCAACACCTGACAATGGAGATACGGTTACATTACGTGGAAAATCTCCACCTCCACCCATTGTGACAATACCATGATCTAATCCACCTTCCATGATTCCATAAATTGCTTCTGGCTGTAAGTTATGTAACTGAATCGTCTGACATGTCGTCAGGTGAACTTTATCTACATTATATGTTTTAATACTGTCTGCGATAAATTTTAATTTATCTTTTGTTAAATGGCCACCTGACATACGAAGACGGATCATACTTGCTTTTCCATCTTTCTGTGCATAACTTCCGTAACCACCGGAAAATCCTTTGTAATCTGCTTTACTTAGTTCTCCTGCATAAAACTGGTCTGTCTTTTCTTTAAATGCTGGCAGGTCTTGTTTCCATTCCTGTGGATTGATCGTTTCCATATGTAAAATTCCTTTCTGAACATTTTGTTTCTTTTATTATGTGAATCCTTATAAAATACTACATTTGTCTTATCATACCACATTTACATAATTGTTTGAATGATTTCTTTCCTTTTCTACAAGAAATGATTCGATGGCTTCTGCAAGGTTTTTATGTCCTTCTTCATTCATATGTTCCATATCTGCCTTACTTGGTTTGGCTACATCACTTGCTGCAAGAAAATCACATCCGTATTTCCATGCAATCTTTAAATAAGTCTGTTTTAATTCCTTGGATACTTTCACAGAATGCTGGTCAAATTCAAGATCAAATCCTGGTTTCCATACATCTTCTCCTAATTCGATCGGAGATACTAATAAAATATCGATCGCTGAATCAGCTTTTCTGATCTGCTGGATCAGTTTTTCGATTCCTTTTCCGATGCGATCTGCACTTGCATGGTTATATGTTTTGCAGTCATTGGTTCCAAGCATTAAAACAACCTGGTCAAGTGGTGCGTGTGTCTCTAAGAGCATTGGAAGTACTTTCGCTCCATTTCTTCCATCTCGTGTCGCATCGTCAAATATACTGGTTCTTCCACATAATCCTTCTTCTATAATTCGATATCCTTTATCGTAAAGCTTCTCTGCTAAAATTCCTGTCCATCTTGTTTCTCTATCATATCTTCTTGTTGTACCTGGGATCAGTCCATATGTATTGGAATCTCCAAAGCATAATATCTCTTTCATATCTGTCACCTTCTTCGTTATATTTCATATAATTCTAATAGGAATAATATGATTATAAGAAATATGAGTTTGATTGTCAATAGGTTTTAAATAGAAAAATACCCTATAGGATATAGATTTTTCCTATAAGGTATTATACGTTATTATTATATGAGATTAATTTATAAAGGTCTTAATCATTCTTCTTCCCAAACAATAAACTTACGATCACACTTAAAATGATCGTAATCACCATATCAGGAAGTGTATTTCCAAGGATCGTATCAACTCCCATTAACCAGCGATATGCAATAAATCCAACAACCCATACAAGCATGTTCTGGATACATACAGATTTTCTTGAGAAATCCTGATGAAGGATAAAGAAATCTGCGATCTGTACAGCGATCATTGGTGCAAAGACTGATCCGATCAGATATAAGAAATCTGTGATATCGTCCATCGGATAAACAATTGCCCCAATCATTCCGATCACTGTTGCCGCGACTGCGATCCATTTTCCATTGATATTCTTAGATAGGGATTCACTGGAAATTCCGGCAGACCAAGCATCTAAGAATGTTGTTGTTACAGTTGAGAATACGATAATTAATAATCCTGCAATTCCAAGTCCTGCTTTTACCATGATCTGTGCGATATCGGATTCTCCTGTAAAGATAGAAATTCCCATACCGATCACATACATCCAGCAGCTGACCAATCCATAAACGAT
>ERZ773248.2537-NODE-2537-length-10688-cov-13.623813_pt1 | contig 10688 bp, 10 predicted proteins | sample MGYA00580518_ERZ773248 | MGnify/ENA primary metagenome ERZ773248 (study PRJEB29015, sample SAMEA2737762) | human gut metagenome | biome: human gut; feature: human-associated habitat; material: faeces | place: China | collected 2012 ...
AGGCCTTAAAACAGCTGATTCATCAACAAGTCTATCATTTATAAAGTTGTAAACTGGTGTTCTATATACATTTTAAAATAAATTTTTATACATTGATCTGGGCAGTCATTCCCAGTACTTCTTCATTTTCCTTTAAGATCGGATTGATGACTTCCTCTAAGAACTCTTCTACCTGCTTTGGAGCACGTCCAACATAGCGGGATGGCTCCATAGCCTTCTTTAAATCCTCTAAGGACAGGTTAAATGCAGGATCTGCTGCGATCAGCTCTAACAGGTTGTTGTCCTCACCTTTTTCTTTTACGTTTCTGCCTGCTTCCATAGACAGCTGGCGGATACGTTCATGAAGCTCCTGGCGGTCTCCGCCTGCCTTTACAGCATCCATCATAATGTTCTCAGTTGCCATAAATGGAAGTTCTGCCATCATGTGCTTCTCAATTACCTTTGGATATACGACCAGTCCGTCTACTACATTTAAATACAGATCCAGGATACCATCAATAGCCAAAAATCCCTCTGGCACGGACAGTCTCTTGTTTGCAGAATCATCCAGAGTACGCTCAAACCACTGGGTAGAAGCAACTAACATTGGATTCATCATGTCACTCATTACGTAATTGGACAGGGACGCAATACGCTCACTGCGCATTGGATTTCTCTTATATGCCATAGCAGAAGAACCGATCTGGTGTTTTTCAAATGGCTCCTCTACTTCTTTTAAGTGCTGCAGCAGACGGATATCATTGGAAAACTTGTGGGCACTCTGTGCAATACCTGCTAAAACACTGATCACCCGGCTGTCGATCTTTCTGGAATAGGTCTGTCCAGATACCGGATAGCAGCCGGAAAATCCCATTTTCTCTGCAATTCTCTGGTCTAAACGGCGGCATCTCTCATGGTCTCCGTCAAAAAGCTCCAGGAAACTTGCCTGGGTTCCTGTGGTTCCCTTGGAACCTAACAGACGCATGGAACCGATCAGGTATTCCAGATCATCCAGATCCAGCTTCAATTCCATCATCCATAAGGTTGCCCTCTTACCAACAGTAGTTGGCTGTGCTGGCTGGAAATGGGTAAATGCCAGTGTTGGCTGGTTCTTGTATTTGTCTGCAAATTTAGCCAGTTCAGCCAGTACATTTAATACTTTCTTTCTGACTAACTGCAGCGCCTCAGTCATAATGATCAGATCGGTATTATCTCCTACATAACAGGAAGTAGCACCTAAATGGATAATGCCTTTTGCTTTCGGGCACTGTACGCCGTATGCGTACACATGGCTCATAACATCGTGACGGACTTCTTTTTCTCTTGCCTTTGCCACATCATAGTTGATGTCATCTGCATGGGCTTTCAGCTCATCGATCTGCTCCTGTGTGATATTTAATCCCAGTTCTTTTTCTGTCTCAGCCAGTGCGATCCAAAGCTTTCTCCAGGTCTTGAATTTCATATCCGGTGAAAAAATGTACTGCATCTCTTTGCTTGCATAGCGCTCAGAAAGAGGGCTTACGTATTTATCATTACTCATTGGTTTTTCCTCCTGTGCCTGCTTACCAGGCGTTTTTTACTCATGAACCCCACGCTGACGCGCTCTGCTGTCTGTTCCACAGACGGTTCATTCGTTAACGGTTTGTGAAAAACAAATGTCTGCTTCGCAGCCCCTTGTTTTTCCCTGCACTCGTTATAGTATAACATAGCTGCGTCATCTAAACAACCATCTACTTATCATAGCTGCCGCGGATATCCTCTTTTGGCGGCTCGATCGGATAGTCACCACTGAAGCAGGCTGTACAGATTGGCTTTTCTCCTGCCATTTCATACAGACGATCCATTTCCAGATAGGATAAGCTGTCTGCGCCTAAAAGATCACGGATCTCTTCTACTGTACGGTTATGTGCGATCAGCTGGTCTTCTGACGGGATATCTGTTCCAAAATAGCATGGATGAAGGAATGGCGGGGCACTGATACGTACATGGACTTCTTTTGCACCTGCGTCTCTTAACATACCTACGATCAGGGCACTGGTGGTTCCGCGGACAATGGAGTCATCGATCATGATCACACGTTTTCCTGCAACTGCTTCTTTTAATACATTCAGCTTAATGCGGACTGCTGATTCACGGCTGCTCTGTTTTGGCTTGATAAAGGTTCTTCCTACGTAGGAATTCTTTACAAAGGCAGTTCCGTAAGGAATGCCTGACTCCATAGCATATCCAAGTGCTGCTGCATTTCCGGATTCCGGAACACCCACTACCAGGTCTGCATCCACTGGTGAATCCATTGCCAGGAAACGGCCGGCCTGGATACGGGAATGATATACGCTTACTCCGTCAAATACACTGTCCGGTCTAGCGAAATAAATATATTCAAAAACGCATCTTGCTTCTTTTCTATGATCTGTAAAGCACAGTTCCTTATTAGAAGCAATACCGTCCTTTGTAATGGTAACGATCTCACCTGGCTCTACGTCACGGATAAATTCTGCACCGATGGTCTCTAAAGCACAGGTTTCAGATGCCAGAATATAGGAGTTATCTCTTTTTCCGATGCAAAGAGGCTTAAAACCAAATGGATCTCTGGCTCCGATCAGCTTTCTTGGACTCATTACTACCAGTGAATAAGCTCCCTTGATCTTTTTCATTGCCTCTGCTACTGCCAGCTCTACAGTAGGTGTATGGATACGGGCTCTTGCAATATGATAAGCAATAACCTCAGAGTCAATGGTAGTCTGGAAGATAGCACCGGTATACTCTAATTCATGGCGCAGCTCAGGCGCATTCACCAGGTTTCCATTATGGGCTAATGCCAAAGTTCCTTTAACGTAGTTTAATACCAAAGGCTGTGCATTCTCTCTGGTACTGCTTCCTGCTGTTGAATATCTTACATGGCCTACACCAATATTTCCATGGAGAGGTTCGATCACATCTGGTGTAAATACTTCGTTGCAAAGACCCATTCCCTTATACGCGCTTACTTTTCCTTTTGGGCCTTTTGTATCACTGACTGCTATACCGCAGCTTTCCTGTCCCCTGTGCTGGAGAGCAAACAGTCCATAATAAATTGTGGAGGCAACATCGTTTCCATCAAAATCGTAAATGCCGAAAACGCCGCATTCCTCCCGCACTTCATCTCCTCTGATATCAAAGTCCATCTGATTCTGGTTCATTGGTCTTTCCTTTCCGCTTTCGCCTTTTATGTATCCGGATACTGTCAGGAATACATTTTGCAGTGACTGCTTTTTCTTGTTTTGATCATTTATAAGTCTAATCGATAAAAGAAGTCATTTTCAGTAGAAATTATAATACACGATTTTAATGAATACAAGCAAAGTGCTCATTAAAATTGCTAATGAATAAATCTATCCACCTCTAATCAGTAATTTTTTGCTGTTTTTCTTCTTCCCGTATCTGGTAAAATAAAAGCTTTCCTTCTTTCAGAAAAAAAACTGCCCCTTCTTTTAGGACTGGTTTTCCCCATACTGCATCCGTCTTGTTCTTCGAATCATCTGTATTTCTTTCTTTTTCCAGTTTATATAATTCCTGAATAAGATCTTTTTTTATAAATACTTTTTTGCTGATACAGATCTCCTGCCAGCTGCCCTGCTCCCTATAAGAGGACATACACAGCACAGACACCAGAAACAGCACACAGCCCACCTGCCATTTACAGGACCTTCTTTTCTTCCAGGCTCTTATTCCCGCCCTTCGCATCTTCTTTAAACATCTTAAGGCTTTTCTTTTTTTCATGGGTTCCTTTCCCACGCACTCCAGCTTTATTATAAAAAATTTTTATCTTTCCTTCAAGAGTAAACGGTGATGCAAAAAAGGCAAAAAACTGTCAGGAAAAAGATTTTAGTCTTTCTCCTGACAGTTCTTGCTGAAATACACACGGGAAATACATCTAAAGCCTATCTCATTATCCTATAACTTACCGGCCTTCCAAAGCTCCTGCTGCATCGGAAGCACCGCGGCTTAAATCATCTGTAAGATCATCAATAAGCCCTTTACCGGTAGTCTCCGTCTCTCCATTGGTACCACCGGTCAAGGTGCCGTTCTCTCCTTCTTCCCAGCCGGATGCAGCATCTCCCGTCATACCATTTTCACCGGTTTCTGTTCCGGTTCCTGTTTCAGCAGCCGCTGATGAGGTGGCCCTGTTGTTTGAAGTCTCATTCATATTACCGCTTTTCCTTCCTGCACAGGCAGTAAGGGAAAGAGATAAAAATACCAGCATACATGCAAATAATAACGGTCTGATCTTTTTCATAAAACATTCTCCTTTCATTGTCATGTACTCTTAGTATGTGAAATCAAAGAATGCTTTATAGTGTTAAATTTTTCCATGCAGGATCTATAGCTGCACAACGTCACTCATATCGTACAGCCCCGGTTCTTTTCCAGCTAAAAATTTTGCTGCTTCCAAAGCGCCTTTTGCAAAAATAGCCTTGGAATAAGCTGTATGATTAAAAGTAATGACCTCATCTTTTCCTGCAAAGATCACGTCATGGTCTCCTACGATAGAACCACCGCGGACAGAAGCAATGCCGATCTCTTTTGGGTCTCTCTTTTCATGGACACTGCTGCGGTCATATACATAGTGATACTGATCCCCTAAAGCTTCATTCATGGAATCAGCCAGTGCAAGAGCTGTTCCGCTTGGCGCATCTTTTTTCTGGTTGTGGTGCTTTTCCACGATCTCTATATCAAAACCAGCGCCTGCCAGCACCTTGGCCGCATCCTGGACCAGCTTTAATAAAAGATTGACGCCTAAAGACATATTGGCAGAACGCAGTACAGCTGTTTTTTCTGCTGTCTCTTTCACTTTTTTGATCTGTGCTTCAGAAAGCCCGGTGGTGCAAAGTACCAGGCCCAGCTTCTTTTCTGCGCAGAAATCCATAAGGTGGTCTGCAGCCTTTGGAGAAGCAAAATCCACCACTACGTCTGCTTCTTCTTTGCACTCCTCTAAGGATGGATATACTGGATATCCATTTTCTTTATCATTTTTAAGATCAATACCTGCAACAATGGTAAGGCCGTCCATATCCTTTGCCATTTTGGTGATGACCTGACCCATAACGCCGTTGCAGCCATGCATAATAACTCTGACCATTTTTCTTTCCTTTCTCCTGTTTGAAGTTTTATTGCCCTTTAAGCATTTCTGTCCAAATCTTCTTACAGCAGTCCGTATGCCTGTAATTCCTTCTTAAGAACCTCCTGATGCTCAGGTTCCATTTCTGTAAGAGGCATTCTTAAAGGTCCGGTCTCTTTTCCTAACAGATTCATAGCTGCCTTGACCGGAATCGGGTTTACTTCGCTGAACAAAGCATGGATCAGCGGGATCGCTTCTAACTGGAGCTTTGCGCTGTGCTTTACATCACCTGCAAAGTATGCTGCGCAGATCTCGTGTGCCTGTGCCGGAGCTACGTTAGATAATACAGAGATAACGCCTTTTCCGCCTAAGGATAATAACGGAACGATCTGGTCATCATTACCTGAATACAGATCAATGCCGCCATCTGTTAAGTTCATTAAAGTTGTAATAGCAGAAAAATCACCGTTTGCTTCTTTTACGCCAACAATGTTATCTACATTTTTCCAGAGATGGGCAATGGTAGCAGGCTGGATATTTACACCGGTCCTTCCGGTAATATTGTAAAGAAGCATTGGGATCTTTACAGAATCTGCAACTGCGCTAAAATGAGCGATCAGCCCCTTCTGGGTTGCCTTATTGTAGTATGGGGATACTACTAACAGACCGTCAGCACCGTTCTTTTCTGCTTCCTGGGACAGATAAACTGCTGTCTCTGTACAGTTAGAACCCGTACCTGCAATTACCGGGATACGTTTCTTTGTAACATCACATACGAATTTAATAACTTCCAGATGTTCCTCATGGGTCATCGTAGAAGCTTCTCCAGTAGTACCGCAGGCAATAATAGCATCCGTACCTCCAGCGATCTGCTCTTCTACGATCTCCTCTAACTTATCGTAATTAATCTCTCCGTTTGCCTTAAATGGTGTGATCAGTGCTACACCAGCGCCTTCAAAAATTGCCATGTTCTGTTCTCCTTCTCTTATTCTCTAATCTATTAATGTTGGAAACACGTAGTACGCGTCCCCGGATCCAACAGAGTGTTCCTATCGCAATGTATTCCTGAAAAATTTCCGGATCACATAAAAGAAAAGGAAGGGCTGAGGTAAATGTCAGCTCTTCCAACGGTTTCGCATCTTCACGAATCTGCTCTTTCGGTAGCTCTCCATCCACCTGGATGACAGTCACAGAGCTCTTAACCCTGTGCCCAGAAAAGATTCTCTCAGGTTTCCTCTTTTCTTCGGCGCTTTTCCCTTTCACCAGACCTTCTTCTGTGCCTGTCACATCCGGCCAGTTACTCTTGATCAGCGCAACCTCTACTCTGTTTCATGTTTTTAATACTAGCATCATCAACTGAATATGTCAACTGTAAATCCTGGTTTACAAGATGATTTTCAGTTATGATCCCTATTCAAAATGCTCATAACGGGTCTGGATCTTAGTGATCTCATCTACGTATTCATCCAGCTCCTGCGGATATACAGTTCCTGTCATGATCAGCTCTGCCTCAGATTGTCTTGCCTGACAGATCAGGGTCTTTAACTCTTCCAGCGAAATGATACCTTCATCCAGAATACCCAGGATCTCATCCAGGATCAGGATATTACACTCTCCTGTAACCAGTACCTTTTTTGCAAAATTCAGGCCATTGCGGATATTGATCCTTGCTTCATCCTTTTCTTCCTCTGAAAGCTGGTCAAAAAAGATAGGTGATTTTTCAAACCGGAATAATTTAAACTCCGGTTCCAGCCGTTTTACGATCTCCATTCCTTCTGTTTCCATGGAGCCCTTTAAAAACTGTACCATGATGACTGTTTTCCCTTTTAAAAGAGCGGTAACACCTCTTCCCAAGGCACTTGCCGTCTTCCCTTTTCCCGGTCCGCAGATCACCTGTATCAGATTTTCTTTCATCATCCTGCACCTCATGTCTGTTCTCTCATGTGAGCAATTTTCCAAAACCACTCTAGCACAATTTATGTAATAATGCAAATATTTCTTACGATTTCCAGTAGATTTTCCTTTATAAATATGAAAATTTACTTAAATTTCATCACACTCCAGCTTGCTGATGGACACTTCATAAGCAATGCGCTTCTCGCACTCCGTTTCCGTGATCTTCTTTGTGTACTCACGGCTCTGGACTCTTCCCCAGATACGCACCCTTGTTCCCACCTCAAATCCGGAAGCGAAACGGGCATTGCGTCCCCAGCTGATGCATGGGATATAATCTGATTTTCCATAAGGACGGTTCACAGCCAGCAGCAGATCTGCGATCTCTCTTCCAAGAGGTGTTTTCCGGTAGATTGGCGCCTTGCAGATATAACCATCTAAAAAGATCTGGTTTGTCTTTGTATAATCGGTAAATTCTTCCATAAAATGGATCTCCCGTACAAATACAGATAACATCAGACGGTTTTTGGTGCCTTCGTGACGGTTATAGGAACGGAACTGTCCAATGGCTTCCATGGTAAGGCCCCTGTAGTCCTTATGTACATCCACAAGCCGTTCAGAAACCATTAAGGGGATAATATCCGCCTGCTCGCTTAAACGGTTTACAGACAGCTCTACCATGTAGAAGCCTTCTCCAAAGACCTCATGGCTGAACGTAAAGTCTGATACGATCTCTCCGATCACGCTTACCTTGTTGTTTTCGATCATTTTTTCTGTCATAGTACTTCTCCTCTTCTTTTCCATTTTTATTAGGGCTTTGCTCTACATAGATAATTTATGAAAAGATGAAAAGAAATAGACCGGATATGCACAAAAATCCACCTCTGTTTTCCGACATAAAACGACAGGAAAAACAAAGGTGGATTTAATAATGTTTTTGGCGGGTCCCAAGTTCAAAAATCCGCCTGCAAGCAAGCTTGCATCAGATTTATGACCTTTTTACCCTGGTATCTTTTCAAATAATTTCCAGATCTCGTCCAGTACAATGACACTGCAGGATACGCCTAAGATCTTTCCCCAAAGCCCCATCGACAGCGGAACTGTTTCAAATACAGCACCTCCGATCTGTGTGATGATGATCTGAAGGATCAGGACCAGCAAGAATACACCAAGCATCAGTTTATTGTTCATCAGATTTTTATACATAGGTGTATGATCCAGCTCACGGCAGTTAAAAGCATTAAACAGCTGAAATACCACAAACATGGTAAATAATACCGTAGGCTCCTGCTCCGATGAAGCGCCTAAGAAATTGGTAAAATGCTGAAGCATAAATATGGCAGAGATAAAAATACCATTTACAAAAATACGACTTAGCATAGACTTTGAAATAATATTTTCATCTCTTCTTGTAGGCGGACGATTTAAAATATCGTCACGGATGGGTTCCAGTCCCAGTGTCAGTGCTGGCGGTCCATCCATGATAATGTTGATCCACAACAGTTCAAGAGCTGTAAACGGCGTCTCAAAACCTGCTAAAATGGAACAGACTACAACTACTACAGATGATACGTTTACAGTCAGCTGAAACTGGATAAAGCGCTTAAAGTTTTCATAGATCCCACGCCCCCATTGCACAGCCTTCATGATCGTAGAGAAAGAGTCATCCAGAAGGACAATATCACTGGCTTCTTTCGTAACTTCCGTACCTGCAATACCCATGGCAATGCCTACGTCTGCATTTTTGATGGCAGGGGCATCATTTATACCATCACCAGTTACCGCCACTACATTTCCCTGCGCTTTTAAAGCCTTTACCACACGCATCTTTACAAGAGGAGTGCTTCTGGCAATAACCTGGATCTTCTTAAGAGCCTGCGCCAGTTCGTCATCGGACATAGCTTCGATTTCAGATGCTTCTACTGCAATGTGGTCTGCATCCAGCATATGAAGCTGGTCTGCAATAGCTCTTGCAGTTAAAATATTATCGCCGGTGAGCATTTTCACCTCAATACCAGCTTTGCGGCAGCGGCCGATAGCGCCGTAAACATCCGGGCTTAGTGGATCAGAAATAACCACAAAGCCATCATAGACCAGGTCTGTTTCTAATTCTTCCTGGGACTCTTCACCAGTATAATGATCCAGTTTTTTATGTGCAAACGCAAGGATACGGCCTGCACAGCTCTGGAAAGAAGTTATCTTCTCTTCAATTACCTTCTTTTCCTCCTCCGGCAGGCTGCTGGAAAGCTTCAGAATCTTTTCCGGATTTCCCTTTACATAAAGCATATAGCCTTCCGGAGTGCGTAAGATAGTGCTCATATCCTTTTTCTGGGAAGAAAATGGGAAAATATGGACAATATCTGCCTCTTCTCTTTTCTTTGTATAATCCCAGCCTGCTTTTCTGGCTGCCACTAAAAGAGCGCATTCTGTAGGATTTCCGATAAAACTGTCTTTTCCTTCTTCTGTGGTTACATTTGCATTGCTGTTGATACAGAAGTTTTCCAGAAGACAGACATCCGTAAGCTTCTCCGGCTCTAACATTTCTCCTTTGGTATAGATCTGCTGTACTGTCATCTTATTTTCTGTAAGAGTCCCTGTTTTATCGGAACAGATGATATTGATACAGCCTACGGTCTCACAGGCAATCATTTTCTTTACCAGAGCGTTCTCCCGGGACATTTTAATAATATTTAATGCCAGCGAAACCGCCACGATCGTAGGAAGTCCTTCGGGAACTGCTGCTACGATCAGCACAATGCTGGTGATAAAAGCATCAGATACAGTCTCCCAGTTCATAGTATGGGACATGGCAAAGCCAATGATCTGAATAGCAAATACTACAAAGGCTGCTGCAGCACCTAAAACTGTGATCATTTTTCCCAGGCGGTCCAGTTTTTCCTGAAGAGGTGTAGTATCTTTTTCAATAGAAGATAATTCTTTTGCGATCTGTCCAAACTCTGTGTTGTTTCCTACCGCAGTTACCACTGCTTTTCCTGTACCGCTTGATACAAAGCAGCCGGAATACAGCATGTTCCTGCGTTCTGCCACTGGTGTGGACCTGGGACAGACAAAATCTGCCTCCTTTGCTGCCGGAAGGCTTTCTCCTGTAAGAGAAGATTCATCTGTGCTAAGGTCATTGCTCTCTAATAATCTTGCATCTGCTACCAGCTTATCTCCTGTTTCTACTAAAAGGATATCACCTGCCACAATGTCCTTCTGGGGGATCAGTTGAGGCGCGTTATCTCTTAATGCTTTTACCAGTGTATCTTCATTGATGCGGTTTAATGCCTCAAAAGCTTTGGCACTTTTCCCCTCTGTAACAATTGTGATCACTACAGACAGCGCAATAGCTGCGAAAATACCGGCACATTCCAGAAAGTTATATTCTCCTCCTGTCATATAGCGGGCAATATTTACCCCTAAGGTGATCACTGCAGCAAAGATCAGCATCAGAAGCATAGGCTCTGTGGAAGCATCCCAGATCTTTTTAAGCAGAGATTCATGGCTCTCACGGATAAAGGTATTGGAACCATACTTTTTACGGGACTGCTCTGCCTGTTCTTTTGTCAGGCCGCTGCTGCCGTCTGAATGTAGCTCGGAAAGTACCTGTTCAGGCATCTTGGTGTATGCATCTTTCATGTTTTCTTCTCCCTGTGATTTTTAATGTACTCTCGGAATCTTTTTGTACTTGACTTTGTGAGAAGATTTTTTGTCAGTT
>ERZ773248.2546-NODE-2546-length-10660-cov-3.440830_pt1 | contig 10660 bp, 8 predicted proteins | sample MGYA00580518_ERZ773248 | MGnify/ENA primary metagenome ERZ773248 (study PRJEB29015, sample SAMEA2737762) | human gut metagenome | biome: human gut; feature: human-associated habitat; material: faeces | place: China | collected 2012 ...
TCTTTGGAGTTGCTGCCAGCATTGGTTTTTTTGCGTTAAAACCATGGGCAGAATCAACATTTCAAAAGAATCCAGATAAGATAGAAATTCCGAAAGATGAAGATACCCAGAATACGCCATCAGAAGATACCCAGACAACGCAGGAAGAATTTACGATCGAAAAGTACAAAGAATTGAATTCACTTCTTACGCAGACCGCTTTAGAGGCGAAAAAGAGCGTTGTGGAAGTGAGTGCGGTTCATGAAGATGAAAATTTACTTGAGGAAGATAGGGGCGCTGATCATAAAGTATCGGGAGTGATTGTTGCAGATAACGGACAGGAGCTCCTCATATTGACAGAGATGGATGCGCTGTCAGATGCATCAGAATTGCAAGTGAAATTTGTAGATAATACAACGTGTACGGCGACAGTGAAAAAGAAGGATGCAAATATTGGCATGGCGATTGTCGGAGTGGACAGGAGTCTGATAAAAGATACAACATGGGACAGAATCAAGGTCGCCGAACTTGGAAATTCCAATGTGCTGAGTCAGGGGAAAACGGTAATCGCACTTGGCAATCCGTTTGGATATAGTGATGGAATGGGAATTGGAATCGCAAGTTCCGTTCAGGAAAGCGTTATGCTTGCGGACGGAGAATACAAAGTGATTGTGACAGATATGCCCAAATCAGCAGAAAGCAGCGGAATATTGTTTAATATTGATGGCGCCGTTGTCGGAATTATTGCACCAGATTTGGGGGCAGACACAGGTGTGCTGTCTGCGTATGGAATTTCGTCGATCAAGAGCGAGATTGAACTGATGTCGAATGCGAAAGAAGTTCCGTATATCGGAATAGTTGGCACGATGATTACAGAGGATATCGCGACAGCTCAGAATATTCCGGAAGGATTTTGCGTGACAGAGGTGGAGGCGGACTCACCGGCAATGAAAGCGGGAATCCAGAATGGAGATATTATCACTCATATAGATAAAAAGAAAATAGAGTCTGTCATTGGGTATCACAGTACCATGATCACACAGGATGTGGGCACGGAAGTTACGCTGACAGGGCAGCGCCGAGGTGCTGAAGAATATGTGGAGATTCATTTTACTGTTACAATCGGAATAAAAGAATAGAAAGAGGAAAGATATGAGATTTATTAATACATTACATGAGGGAGAGACAATCAGAGGAATCTATTTATGCAAGACAAAACGTACAGCGGAGACAAGAAATGGGAAACCATATGATAATCTGCTGCTTCAGGATAAGACAGGAACTTTAGATGGGAAGATTTGGGATCCGAATTCAGGTGGGATCGCTGACTATGATGAGATGGATTTTGTGGAAGTGCTCGGTGAGGTAATCAGTTATAACAATAATTTACAGTTGAACATCAAGCAGCTTCGTAAACCATATGAAGACGAGTACAATCCAGCAGACTATATGCCGACGACAGAAAAAAGCGTAGATGGCATGTATGAAGAACTGTTATCTTATATTGGGAAAGTAGAGAATACATACCTGCATCAATTGCTTGAATATTATTTTGTAAAAGATGAGGCGTTTATCAAACGTTTCAAAAATCACTCGGCAGCAAAGAGCGTGCATCATGGATTTGCAGGCGGACTTTTGGAGCATACGCTGAGCATCCTGAAAATGTGTGAGTATTATGTCAGCGCATACGAGATTTTGAATAAGGATTTATTATATACGGCAGCAATTTTCCACGATATTGGGAAGACAAAAGAGCTGTCAACATTTCCGGAGAATGATTATACAGACGACGGGCAGTTGCTGGGACACATTGTGATCGGTGTTGAGATGATCGGCGAAGGTGTGCGTACGATTGAGGGATTTCCGGAGAAACTTGCGAGCGAGTTGAAACATTGTGTAATTGCACATCATGGCGAACTGGAATACGGTTCTCCGAAAAAACCGGCGCTTGCCGAGGCGGTTGCATTATGCAGATGCGACAGATGCGAAATTGCAGACATTGACGGAGATCTTTAAAGAAAAAGAAGCAAATAAAGATTGGCTTGGATATAATCGGTTGTTTGAGTCAAATTTAAGACGGAGTAGTATTTAATTTATTTATTTGGGGACGTAGTAAAATTCAATTTTACTACGTCCCCAAATTGAAGTTGAAGGGAGAAAATATGAAGAAAAACGAGCTGATAACGTTGAAAATAGAGGATATTGGAGTAAATGGTGAGGGAATTGGAAAAGTAGATGGCTACACTTTATTTGTCAAAGATGCGTTGATTGGGGACAGGGCTGAAGTGAAGATTACGAAAGCGAAAAAGAACTATGGTTATGCGAGGTTGATGCAGGTGTTGGAGCCGTCTTGTGACCGTGTGGAGGCGAAATGTCCGGTTGCAAGGCAGTGTGGTGGATGCCAGATTCAGGAACTTTCTTATGAAAAGCAATTGGAGTTCAAGGAAAAGAAGGTGCGTGGCAATCTGGAGCGAATTGGAGGATTTGCACCAGAAGAATTAGATGAGGTGATGGAGCCAATTTGCGGAATGGAAGAGCCGTTCTATTATCGTAACAAGGCGCAGTTTCCGTTTGGAACAGACAAACAAGGGCATATTGTGACAGGATTCTATGCAGGACGGACGCATCAGATTATTCCAAACACAGAGTGTGCTCTTGGCGTAAAACAGAACAGAGAAATTTTGGAAATGATTGTGGATTTCATGAACATACATCACATTACAACATATGACGAGACTACCGGAGAAGGACTTCTTCGCCATGTGCTGATCCGCTATGGCTTTCGGACTGGGGAAATCATGGTCTGCCTCATCATAAATGGGGATAACTTCCCGAAATCAGAAAAATTGGTGGATAAATTGCGTGAGATTCCGGGCATGACAAGTATCACATTAAATGTGAACCGCGAGCGCACGAATGTGATTCTTGGGCGGGAGATAAAGGTGCTTTGGGGACAGGCGTATATTACCGATTACATCGGCAATGTAAAATACCAGATTTCGCCGCTTTCATTTTATCAGGTCAACCCGGTACAGACAGAAAATTTATATGGACAGGCTTTGGAGTACGCAGGACTTCACGGAAATGAGACTGTCTGGGATTTATATTGTGGAATCGGCACGATTTCCCTCTTCCTCGCACAGAAAGCAAAACAGGTGTATGGCGTGGAGATTATCCCGCAGGCAATAGAGGATGCAAAAAGAAATGCAGCGTTGAATGGTATTGAAAACGCGCAATTTTTTGTAGGGAAATCAGAAGAAGTGCTTCCGCAGTATTATGAAAACTATGCAAAAGAGCATGGTGGTGAGAAGGCTTATGCAGATGTGATTGTTGTGGATCCACCGCGAAAAGGATGCGACGAGACGCTGCTTGAGACGATGATACAGATGCAGCCTGAACGGATCGTGTATGTGAGCTGCGATTCAGCGACATTGGCAAGAGATCTGAAGTATCTGTGTGAGAATGGGTATGAGCTGAAGAGAGTCAGGGCGGTGGATATGTTTGCGAATACGGTACACGTCGAGACTTGTGTGTTGCTACAACGAAGAGCTATGTAGAAATCCTTAATTTTAGGCACTTTGCGAAGCATTTCGTGTTTTCACCAGAGGGGAAAAATAGTCGCGATAAACACCTCAAAAACTATTTTGATGTTTCGGTGGTTGTTGATATAGGGTGTGGGAACACAACAAATTAAATACTAATTTCAGGGATACTTGTTAAATATCCTACAGAATTTAATTGTCGAAAATATAGAGAGAATATTAAGTGCGAATGTCTAGTAAACATAGATTTTCTATGGGATTCGCACCAAAAAATAGTTCATATTTAGGTTGAATATGAAATTGATAGTGTGATAGACTTGTAATTATAGAGAAAAATTAGTAGAATTAGCAGAAAGTTGAACGATTGTAACAGAAAAATTAGTCAACATTGCTGTCGCTCCCTTCACGGGGAGCGTGGATTGAAATTTTGTTAATGGTTGCATTGTTTCAAAAAGGTTTAGTCGCTCCCTTCACGGGGATGAGGTGTTTAAATATTTGAAGATATATAGAGACAGTCTGTCAGACGAAACGGAGATCAAAGACGTAGAAGAATTGTTAAAGTATTATATCAATAATAGAGAAGGTCTGATAGCGTATCAGTCACAAGGATTAAACTTACCGGAACATCCGGATGGATTGGAATACAGAAACATGGGAACTATGGAAAACCACATCTGGAGCGTGATTGCAAAACGAATGAAGCACAGTCATACCTGCTGGAGTAAACGGGAAAATCATCTGGCAAAGATTCTTGCAAAGAAATGCGGTGGAAAGTTATACGAAGTAACAGAAAAGTCAAAGCATGCCATATTCAAGGAAGAGACCGTGGAAGAAATTCTGATGGCAGAGGAAGTGGCTAAAAAAGTAGGAAAAGGATACGAATACCCTACCATAGGTCACATGGTAGGATTAGAGGGTAAAATAATAGGTGAACGCAAGAAACTGTTTGCAATGTCAGGATTTTAGTAAACAACTGTCAGAGAGAATGATAAGAATAAAGTGACAATTGCGAGGCTTTCGTAAGGCGGTTGGTGCTAATTTCTGCCACCAAGCGAAGTGTTTGATCTGAAGGTGAGATTTCGCGAATGGTGGATAAGAGATGTACGAACCGCGTATAAAACGTAGTGTGTCGCAAATGTTGTCATTCATGCTGACAGTGTAAAGAGAATCTGTATGAAAAAAAGTGCCAACGATTACTTGACAGTAACACTTATGTGTTAAAATTGTAAAAAGAATTGACTTTTTGTAGAGGAGATGCTAAAGTTTAAGTAGGCCGTAGGGAGGCAAGGGTAATGCCCTAATCCAAATATCCTATTAGCGGGATTAAGAATGGTATATCCATTCTTTTTTTTTACCGAAAAGAGGTGATTTGATGGCAAATATAGAACCGCCAATAACACTTGAAGAACAAGTAATGCAAATGAAAAAATATGTTTCGTTTAGACAGCGTAAGAAAATGAGAGAGTTTCTTGAGTATGTAGGTTATTTTCGTGCGAGTAGATATGGAAAGTTTTTGCTGTCAAGAGTTGGTGTGACAGGTGCCAAATCAAAAGAGGATGCATTATTTGCTTTGTATAAGTTCGATGTGGAGCTTAGAAGAATATTGAATTTTTATTGTAATAGGACAGAGGTACGCTTTAAAAGTGCATTATCTAATGCCTGTTCAATAAAACTGAATAGTGGAACTTTTTATTTGGATAAACAGTCATATACTCCTTCACAAGGTGAAAAGGATGCGAAGAAAAGAAAGCAAAATATAGCGTTTTTTAATAATTATTTCTATAAAGATATTCTTGATAAAGAGAAAAAACTGCGCAAGGATGTACGAAAATATCCTGAATTGAAAGAATATAGAAAAGGTGGAAATAGACAAAATAATAAATTGCCAGTGTGGGTTGCGTTTAGTTATTTTGAATTGGGAACAGTAACGATGATGTATAATTACTTGCGTGGTGATTTTCGAAAAGCAATTTTAGCATATTCTTTTGCTAAAACAGATTATGCAAAGAGAGATACAGAAGTTACGGATACATGGTTGGATGCCGTAAGAAATCTTAGAAATTACTGTGCTCATAATTCTATGTTAGTAGGTATGACTTCGTCGGTTGTATTATTAGACTCAAATGATGATACAACTTTATTACAGGCAGACAATGACTTATTTTCGAGAATCTATGCATTAAAGAAATTGGTTCCAACTGCTGATGTTGATAATATGAAGAATGATATTAAAAAATTGATTAAGGAAACTCCGGTAGATGTATATTTATTGGGAATTCTTCCGAGTAATTGGGAAGAAATTTATGACAAAATAGTTGAATTTTAAAATAGCATAAAGCATATACTATTTATGGCCGTAGAGAGGCATGGGTAATGCCCGAAACCAAATATCTCATTAGCGGGTAGGCAGTCAGAGTGGTGGCTGCCTATTTTTGTAGGAATAATGTTGGAACAAGAGTATAATTATATTGGGACAATTATTGGATGAGTTGCTATAAAACTTAAAAAGAAGTTTGTTAGATATAAGGAATTAGGAAAAGAAGTAAATTAATAGGATTTTAAAAGAAACATGTTGTTGTGTCGGTGGCACTTGTACAATTAGTATTAGACAAGGAGAAAATTTGGCTTAGTGCTATTAATCATGTGGATTACGATATAGATGAAAAGAAAGGATTGGGGGCAAGAGGTATATTATGAAAGAACGAGAATTATTTGAAATTACGTATTTACCACTTCACATTTCTTTATTAGCGTTGGAAGATGCAAAGTTGCCGAAATACCTTGGTTCCACATTAAGAGGAATTTTAGGACAGGCATTATATAAAACAAATCGAGAAGTTTATAAATTTTTGTATAAGAACGGGAAGCAATGTAAGGATAAGCAGGATATTGTAAAGCCATATATCATAATTCCACCAGTAGTTTGTGGAACAGAGTTATTCGTGAAAAAAGGCGAAGAATTAAATTTTGAGATTTTGCTTTTAGGAGATGCGATACAATATGCTTCCGCATTGATAGCTGCATTACAGAAAGCAGAACAGTTCGGAATGGGAGCGCAGAGATACTCGTTTCGTTTATTTAGGATTATTAATATTTTGGAACAAAGGGTTCTCTGGCAGACAAAAATGTATTCTGTGGCAGAAATAAATGCAAAGAAACTGTCATGTCTAAAGTTAGAAACTGTTACCGGAGTAGTTGTGAAATTGCAGACACCACTTCGAATTCGGCGAGGTGGGAAATTGTTAATGCATATTTCATTTGAGACGCTGATCAGAAATATTACGAATCGAATTGTAATGATTGCAGAACGATATGGCGGATGGGTAGATTATGATGAAGTTAAAAATATTCAAATGCTCGCGGCAGAAGTGCAGACAGTAAGAGAAGAATTAGAGTTAGAGGTTCTGGAGCGCTATTCCAACCGGTTGCATGGGAAAATGGATTTTAGTGGTTTGATTGGAGAACTAGAATATGCGGGAGAACTGACGCCGTTTGTTCCGTGGCTTGCGACGGCAGAAGTGTTGCATATTGGGCGTAATACGACATTTGGAATGGGAAATATTCAAGTGTATTTTATATGATAATGAGAAAAGGAGTAGATGTGATGGATTCGAAAACAATTGAAAAAATCAAAGAGAACTATAAGAAAATGGAAAAGAATTATGTAAACCAGTTGTTTTTTCAGACAACACATGGAAGTACGATTGGACGCTATAGGGAAAAGATTTGGGAAGAAATGTTCGAGTCAATTGTACCTAAAAAATTTGTGATTGAACAATCGGTTTTTATCATTGATTCCAAGGGAAATGTATCCAATGAGGTTGATTTAGCCATTTTTGATGAGATGCATACACCGTATGTTTTCCGATATGGAGAAATTAAGTTTATCCCGATTGAGGCAGTGGTGGCAGTAGTGGAATGCAAGAGCACTTCTATGGATGAAAAGTTGTTGGAAAATTGGATAAATAGTATAGAGCAATTAAAAACTTCCAATAGATCCGTTGTTCGGACTATTAATAGAATTGTGTGTGGAGAGAAGGAACCAGTATCGACACAAACTGCGACTCGGCCGTTACGTATTTTATGTTGCTTAAATCAAGAATATAAGAATTTACAAGAAATAGTTGATTTTGATGTGGTTATAAGGGCGGGAGAAGAAAAATTAGACATCGAATGGTCTTCAAAAGCAGAAAATCTGTATGAGTGGTATACAGAACTAAATCATGCACAAGAAGAGAAAACTCTTAAGGAAGAAGAAAAGCAAGAATCAGTTTCTTTGCAAAAGGCAAAAGACCAAAAGTTGGATGATTACGAAGTGAAGTTTGGAGAAGAAAAGTTATCTTTAATGACATTTAATTTCCAATTCAATCAAGTCTTGATGCTGATTAACAATCCAATGCTATTTCCACATATCGCATATGCCGAGATGTTTAACGGGAAAATTGGCGAGGAGGCTAAAAAGGAAGGGGAATCATAACATGAAAAAACAAGTTGTTGCGTTATCTGTAGAAAAGGTACAGACATTTTTGACGGAAGTAATCCGCTCGCATGTGCAGGAAAAGCAGACAGAAGACGCTACTTTAAAAGGAATTGTAAATTCTTCTAATCAGATTTCGAAAGATTTTTTTGAGTCGATTGAAAAGAAGTTTTTGAATGTTGAGAAAAAAATATTATTGAAATGTTCGGGCGTATACATTTTTAAATGTGATTTGCCGGAAAACGAGCTGGAAAACAGATTGAATGAGTTATTTCGAGAATATTACATAGTATCTCAGGGACAAAAATTACTTCGTTGGTATTATTTTCCTTCTGAAAATTGTAATAATCTTAAGTCAATTGAGAAATCGAAGGCAGCTTTGAAACAGACCCAAAACTGGGGATACATTATAGAAAAAAATCAGGATATTCTGTTTCAATGCAATCAAGTGTTGGAAGCAAAAGAAAAGGGCTATGAAAAGGAATTCTTAGACGTATTTTCAGAGGATATAAATGCATTGAAAACTGAAAAAAATACGGAAGGAAAAAGATTTCGGATTGCCGTTATCAAAGCGGATTTGGATGGAATGGGGGCAATGTTCAAGAACATTAAAGAGTATGATACATACCAAAAGGTTAGTGAAATTCTCAACGAACATGTTTCTTTAGAAGGACTTTATAAAGCGGCGAGTAACGATAAGCAAAAGCGGAAACAGAGATGGCTTTTTCCGTTTTATATTGCAGGAGATGATATTTTCTTTGCGGTAGCCGTAGAAGATTTGATTTCAGGTATTAACGTATGCAAAAAATTGATGCAGACAATTAATGAAAAGCTGCAAACGAGTGGTATTTCGATACCATTGAGTCTAAGCATTGGAGTGACGATTACCTTTAATAAGGAGCCGATTCGTTATTATATGCAAATGGCAGAAGAGCAGTTAAAGACTGCAAAAAAGTGTTCAGGGCAGTTTAAAGGTTCTTCAGTAATGAAAATTTCTATTGGAGATCTGGTATTTATCAGTGCTGATAAGAAGAAAGAAGAAGGTTCTCAAAAGCAGCCGTTTTCTAGTTGGGAGGAGTTTTTAGAAGATTTACGGCTTTTGAATGAGATAAGAGATGATAAAGGTAAATGCAGTGAAGTACTCGGAAAGACAAATTATTTCTATACGTTGCTGGAGGATATTTCAAATGAAGCAGTGCGTGAGAATGATGTAACCTATATCAATCATGTTTTGTATCATTTACTGCCGGATTATTTGGAATCTTCTGACAAGAGACTTCGGGAAATGGAGACGCGTCTGAATTATAACCTGATCAAACAATTGTATGATGAAAACAAAGAATTGAATGTTAAAGAAAGAAAACAACATTTTGAAAAATATTTGCGGTTGATGATATTGTTTAGTGATGTACGTTTCCGTATTTTCAAGAAAAAAAGGAAAAAGAGATGGAAACAAAATGAAGAACAGTTATACAAATTATTATTTAAGAAACCGAGGACATATTTATATCAAAAATGTTTGAATGGGAAAAATCCTGAACTGACAGAGATTTTTGTAAGGGAAGTATCTCTAAAAAGGAGAAAAGGATATCGATACCTTGTACTGGAAACGTCAATGTTTTATCGATTGAGAAATGTGGAATCTATACCAGTAGAAAAAGCAGCGAATATGATAGAACTGCGTAATTCGTTCACAAAGGAGGAGATTCGGCAGGCGAATTATGCAAGGATAAAGAATCAGAAACTTCCAAGGCGCTTGTATTTTGATAAGGAGAAATTTAAGGATCTTGCGAATGAAGAGAATTGGACTCCTGAATTTGTGGATTCTTTGATGTTATTTTATCGATATAATGAATTGGTTATGGAAACGAGTAAAGTGGAACAAGAGAAGGAGGAACATTGACATGGGAAATGCGATAAAAATAAGAGTAAAGACACTGGCAAATCTGTTCGTAGGAGGAAATCCGAGACCGTTCGAAATCGGAGGAATTGATCAGTGGACGGCAGTAGATGAGGAAGGATTTCCATGTATTCCGGCATCTTCATGGAAAGGCGCAATTCGTGCAATTGTGCAGGCGGATGATAGTGATGTGGCAAAAGAGATTGCTCAGTGGTATGAAGAGATGTTGGAAGCAGAAAAACAGGAAGCCCAAAAGTGGATTGAAAAGTTATGTTCGGAAGAAAGACAAAGAGATTATCAAGAAGAGAAGGAACGGATTGAAAAGCGTTATACTGAGGCAATAGATGCGGCATCGGCATGTTATCTTTTTGGAATCAGAGAGTTTAATAATACACCGAAATTGCTATTTAATGATTTGAGATTGCGGGAAGAGTGCCGTGACTTGAAAAAATGTTTTTCAATTGATGCAAAAACATCCATTGATTGTAGTGGAACAGAACCAAAATCCAACCCTAGAACTTACAAAGCAGTCAGAAAAGGCATGGAATTTGATGGGGAAATTGAATTCTATCATTTTGATGAAGAAATATGTCAAAAGTGTAAAAAATATTTGATTCAAAATTTGGAAAAGTTTAATGATGGTATTTATCGACTTGGCGGTTCAAAAAGCCGTGGTTATGGAAAAATTCATGTATCGATTTTAGAAGATGGGAGAGAGGACAGTGAAGAATTATAAAGTGACATTAAAATCTGTTGGACGGA
>ERZ773248.2558-NODE-2558-length-10617-cov-3.055577_pt1 | contig 10617 bp, 8 predicted proteins | sample MGYA00580518_ERZ773248 | MGnify/ENA primary metagenome ERZ773248 (study PRJEB29015, sample SAMEA2737762) | human gut metagenome | biome: human gut; feature: human-associated habitat; material: faeces | place: China | collected 2012 ...
TGTATATTGTACTTCGCAGGAGCTGGCAGATATTGAAGCAGTTGAAAAAGCGGGTGTTACAGTTTATGCACAGATGGTTCCTAACGACGAGAAAAAAACATTCCGTTCTTATCTTCATTAATTAGAAGGAGGCTAAAGCAGTATGGAAATACAGGTATGGCAAATTATTGCACTTACAATTTTATCATTGATTTTTATTTGGGATAGTCTTATGACGGCTGTTTTTGATGGGAAACCAATATTCGCAGGTATTATAGCAGGTATTATCATGGGGGATATTACGACCGGGCTTGCGGTCGGGGCAACTTTACAGCTTATGGTACTGGGAGTAGGAACATACGGTGGTTCCTCGATGCCGGATTATGTGACTGGAGCGATTGTCGGAACTGTTTTTGCAGTGACATCAGGTCAGGGAATAGAATTTGGTATCGGTCTTGCTGTTCCTGTAGGACTTTTAATGGTAAATCTGGATATTTTTGGAAGATTTTGTAACGTATTTTTTGCAAAAAGAGTAGAGGCAGCAATTGAGAAATTGGATTATGGCGCAATCAAGCGTAATATCTGGTATGGTTTGATTCCGTGGGGGCTTTCCAGAGCATTTCCAGTATTCGTTATGTTGATCTTTGGAGAAGACATTGTAAATACACTCGTAGAGAATATGCCAGAGTGGCTGACCGGAGGTTTGAGTGTTGCAGGTGGATTACTTCCAGCAGTTGGTATTGCGATCCTTCTTCGTTATCTGCCGGTTAAGAAATATATTTCTTATCTGTTGATTGGATTTTTTGCGGCAGCATATCTTGCAGTACCGATGTTTGGTATCGCAATTCTTGGAGCAGCAATGGCGGTGATTTCATTCCAGCAGAATTTGAAAGACAGCCAGAGAGTAGTTGTGGCAAATGCCGGAGTTTCACAGGAGGGATTGTTAGATGGAGAATATGAAGACTAATGAAACAAAATTGACAAAAAAAGACATAAACAGTTTGAGCAGAAGATGGATCATGGGATCCCAGGTTACATGGAACTATGAAAGACAGATGGGGGTTGGATATCTGTGGGCAATGCTTCCGATTATCCGAAAGTTATACAAAGATCCAAAAGATCAGAAAGAAATGTTGAAGACACACGTTCAATTCTTTAATACAACTCCTCATATGGGTGGATTTATTCTTGGTATTGATGCCGCAACAGAAGAGCATGAGGGCATGAAAGCCAAAGAAGCGGTGAAAGGTCTGAAGACAGGTCTCATGGGACCGTTTGCCGGTGTAGGAGATACTCTGTTTGGTGTATTATTCCCGACAATTTTTGGATCCATTGCAGCATATATGGGACAGGAAGGAAATATGGTAGGAGCAGTTATCTGGCTGCTTGTAAATATTGCAATTCTTATTTTCCGTACATATTCAGCAGGCATTGGATATCGGGAAGGTTCTAAGATTATTACATCAGCAAAAGATAAACTGGATGCGTTAACAGCGGCGGCAACTCTTCTTGGTATTACGGTAGTAGGAGCGTTGATCGCTACTGTTGTAAAAGCAAATGTGACCGCTACATTTGTAAGTGGAGAGATTTCAGTAAAAGGACAGGAAATCTTGGATCAGATTATGCCTTGTCTCATTCCGGCAGCAGTAGTTGGTGGTGTTTACTGGTTGCTTGGAAGAAAGAAAATGACATCATCCAAAGCGATTTTGCTAGTTATGATTTTGTCCATCGTATTGCATGCGGTAGGAATTCTAGGTTAGTTTTGAGATGTGTAAGGAGAAGAAACAGTATGGCATTTGAATTTTTTGATAAAGCAAAAGAAGTTATGAAAAAATTGGAAAATACGCAGCAGGAGAATATTCACAAAGCGGCGCTTTTGATATCTGAGTCGATTCGAAGTGGTGGAATTCTTCAGGCATTTGGAAGTGGGCATTCTTATGCGGGAGCTATCGAAGTATGTGGGCGTGCAGGTGGTCTGATACCGTCTAAAGTAGTGCGTGATCATTCGGAGGGAATTTTTGAGAGTGTGGAAGGAAATGCCTATTATCTGATGCGGCAGGTGGACGTGCAGCCAGAAGATGTGTTTATTATCATTTCCAATTCAGGAAGAAATCCTTTGAGTATTGAAATGGCTGAGTATGTAAAGAAAAAAGGATGTAAAGTGATTGTAGTTACAGCGCTTGAAGTTTCTAAAGCATCCACATCACGTCATTCCTCAGGAAAACTTTTATATGAATTTGCAGATGTAGTTTTGGATAATCAGTCTGAATTTGGAGATGCAGCTCTTGAAGTTGAAGGGTTTGACAGCAAAGTATGTGGAACATCTTCATTTAGCACGTGCCTTCTGCTTCAACAGACAATTTATGAGGCTGTTAAGGACATGGTTGAAAAGGGATATGAACCTCCGGTATTTAAGAGTGCTAATATCGACGGAGGAAGAGAATTCAATCAGATTCTGGAAGAGAGATATGGAAATCGTATCTGGCATAAATAAAAAATGGAGAGTATGTAAACCGTCTGATTTACTACTCTAATGGACGGCCGTCACATATACGAGATGTGGCGGCTGTTTTTTGAACCGTTCTTGCAATTTGGGAAAAAGATAATTATACTAAAAATAATGTAAGTGTTTACAGGGATGCCAGATGAAAGGTGACCGGGGGAAGAAAAATGAAAAAGAAAACGCATGGAAAAAAGAAGGAAATATATAGAAAATTGGAGAACTTACCAATACGGATGGTTCTTACAATACTTTTATTTCCATTTTTTTTGCTGTTACTTATTTGTTGTGTGGCCTTTTATAGTTCTGGTACGAGAGAATATACAGGGCTTGTAAAAAAGAATGCAAAAGCGGTTGTAGAGCAATGCCGTAATTCTCTAAATCAAGATTTCATTGAGATACAGGATAATGCAGACGGACTTGTGAGTCAAAGGGCATTCTATACGATGAAAAATAATATTGAGGAAGGGAAACCTCCGATTGAACCAGTAGATTACTTGCAGATGACATCCAGTTTTACGTCCTTTTTACAGCACTACTCAACATATATTGATACAGTTGGACTATACCTTTCTGATAATTCGATTTATTATATTCAGTCGAATACAGGGGCTGAACAAGACATCATGCGAAATCTGGATTATGAAGAATTGAAAAAATATGCAAATAGTTGGATGTGGGTTGTTGTGTCAGATGTTTTACCTCAGAATGTCAGTGAGCTTCTTCCTTATAATTTGGCGTTGATTTATCCACTTGGATCAGAGAGAAGTCCGGTACAGGGATGTCTCTGGATTGGAATTAGAAATGACACTTATTTAAATACAATTGCAAGCAGTAAGGTTACAATCAGCAGTAAAATGAATTTACTTCGGAAAGATGGAATTTTGATTTCAGAAAACGATATACAAAAATCAGAAAAGGATTTAAGTGCAGAAAATCTTACAAAAGTAGAAAATAAAATAAAGCATATGAAAGAATCAGAGATTGCAGAGTTTGATCTTGAAGATTTATATGTTGTATATTCGCCACTTGTTTTGGGAGATATGGGGATTTTGACAGTAATTCCTAAAAATGAGCTTTATGTAGATTTTACTACGTATAAATATGTTTTTATTTTCTTTATTTCTGCAGCAATCGTTATATTTGTGATCTTGTATTTTGTGATTCCACGGTATTTTTCAGAGCCGGTTACAAAATTGCTGAAGCAGATGGAAAAAATCAGAAAGCCAGAAGAGTATCAGAAAATACAAGTGAGTGGTTATTCAGAAATCAGTGAGATTGGAAATGGTGTCAATGAGATGATGGATCGGATTTTGGCACTTACAGAGTCGATACAACGAGAGATGAAAGCAAAACAGGCAACACAGCTACAATATTTGTTTGCTCAGATCAATCCTCATTTTCTTTATAATACACTGGATTGTATCAAGGAACTTTGTCTTTGCAATGAAACAGAAAAAGCAGGGGAGATGATCAATCAGCTCGTTATTTTCTATCGAATTGGTGTAAGCAAAGGAAAGTCTTTTATTTTACTGGAAGAAGAATTGAGGCATGTATCAGCATATCTTTCTATTTTGCAGACAAGATTTGAAGATTTTCAGTTTGAAATTCACGTAGCAGAGGAACTGAAAAAATCGGTAGTACCTCGGATGATTTTGCAGCCAATTGCAGAAAATGCATTGTATCATGGGATTCGACCATACAGAATGGATGGAACGATCCGGATTTGTGCAGAAAAATGTCAAAATAATATGAAAATTACAGTGAGTGATGATGGGGGAGGGATCCCAGAAGATGTATTGATGAAGATAAGCAAATCTTTGGATGAACCAATATGTGATTATTCAAAGGAATCATATAATGTATATGGTTTGAAAAATGTACAGGATAGAATACAGATTGCCTATGGAAAAGAGTATAAAATTTACGTAAAGACAGAGACAGATTGTGGAACAGATGTAATGCTTACTCTTCCGTATGAGGAGGTGCACAAATGACAAAAATTATGTTTGTGGATGATGATGCGATCATTAGAAGAAGTATTGCGAATAAGATTGACTGGAAAGGGCATGGCTGGGAGTTGGTTTATACAGCAAGAGATCCGATGGAAGCGCTTGATTATTTAAGAGATCATCAGCCGGATATTATTCTTACAGACATAAAGATGCCGGGAATCAGCGGGATTGAGATGGCATCGATTGCTATGGATTACTATCCGGGAATTAAATTTATATTTATTTCTGGATACAAAGATTTTGAATATGCACAGCAGGTTTTGAAATTAAATGCTGTTGATTATCTGACGAAACCTTTGGAGCAGGAACAGTTGATCAGTGTACTTCAAAAAGCAGAGGATCTATATAAAAAAGAGAAAAAAACAGAGGAGATTTTAAAAGAGAAGTATCCTCAGTTAAAAAGAAAGTACATTTCAAAACTGATGCGGGAAAATTTTCAAAACATGGACACCTCTTTTTTTGAAGAATTTGATATTAATATAAATAACGGATATGGAATTGTTTCATTTGTTGAATTAAATTTTTCAGAAGAAATTTCTACAGAAGAGAAGAAAGAACGAGTCGAGAAGATATGCGGCTCACTGGAAAGTATTTATTATGGAAGTATTTTCTTTTGCATGGATAATCTTCAAATTTTTACGATTTATACAGATAGTACGGCAGAAGACGAAACCATGTTCTATGAAAATCTGATAGAAATGGAAAATATTGTAAAAGATCTTGTGCAGAAAAAACTAGGCGGAGGAAGTGCCGAGTTTGTCTATGGAAGTTTGATGTATTCTTTAAATGATCTGTATTCCTCTTATCAGAGTGCTCTACAGAAGATCAATTCAGATGTAGATCACTTACTCTTAGAAGTAAGGCATTACATAGAACAGAATTATTCAGATTGTGATCTGTCTCTGGTAAAAATTGCAGACTATTTTAATGTGAATCACTGTTATCTTACCAGTATATTTAAGAAAAAATTTGATATCAATTTGTATGATTATATTATTCGAGTAAGAATGGAAAATGCAAGCAGGCTTATTTTAAAAAGCGAGTTGAAGAATTATGAAATTGCCGAGGCAACGGGATATAAAAATCCGCAGTATTTCAGTATGAGCTTTAAAAAGTATTATAATTGTACGGTTACGCAATACAGAGAAAAAAGGAGAGAATAAAAGAAGTAAGCGGATATTGATAGAAAACACTCTGACAATGAAAAACAGGGTGTTTTTTTCTTGCTGAAAAATATAGTTTCTATAAATTTTTATATGAAAGATTTTATAATAAATCTCTAAACTTATTTAATGTACGAAGAAGTAAAAGAGTGGTTTAATAATAACAAGTTGAGAAAAGAGAGAAAGGTGTGGTGAAAAAATGAGTAGGAGGCGGCAAAAAAGCGCTAATATGATCAAGCAAAAGATGGTGTGGACTCCATATTTATTGATCATGCCGGCAGTGATTTTAATTTTTGGAGTAATGCTCTATCCGTTGTGTAAGACATTTTATCTGGCATTTCAGAATTATAATCCCGCAATGCCGTTTGCAAATGGTTTTGCAGGGATTGACAATTTTAAGAAAATTTTTACAACAAGTGAATTTTATTCAGCTTTGTGGGTGTCATTGAAATGGGTTGTAGCACTGGTATTGTTACAATTGATTTTCGGAATGATCGTTGCACTTATTTTAAATCAGAATTTTAAAGGACGTGGATTCTTCCGTGCATTGGTGTTTGTGCCATGGGCAATGTCAGGTGTTTTAACAGCAGTGCTGTTCAGCCTGATTTATAATCAGAATTATGGAGTTTTAAATGACATTTTGTCAAAGATTGGATTGATTGATGAACCGGTAGCATGGTTAGCGAATACACACCTCGTTCTTGGAGCAGTGATTGTGGCAGAACTCTGGAGAGGAATTCCATTTTTTGCAATCAGCCTTCTGGCAGCGATGCAAGGGCTGCCGCAGGATGTATATGAAGCTGCGAAGGTGGATGGTGCAAATAAGTGGAATACATTCCGTTGTGTAACATTACCACTGTTAAAAGATACAATCGTTCTGACAACATTACTTCGTACAATTTGGGAATTTAACAGTGTAGATTTGATCTTCAGTCTGACGAATGGAGGTCCGGTTGGAAAGACAACAACTTTGAGTATGTTGATTGCAAATCAGGCGCTGACAACAAATAATTATGGATATGGTTCTGCAATATCCGTAGTTAGTTTCCTGATTTTGACAGTGATTGCTATTATTTATATGAAAGCATCAGGATTTGCGAAAGGGAGTGAGTCATAAATGAAAGAGAAAAAAAGAGACATTATATTTTTAAGATGGCTTCCATTGCTTCTGATCTGCGTTTATGTTGTATTTCCAATTTACTGGGCAATCAATACAGCATTTAAAAATGAATCGGAGATTCTTGGTAAAACCGTGACCTATCTTCCGAAGAATGCAACTGCTGCGAATTTTGTTGATGCATGGACAAACGTAGGGTTTGATAAGTACTTTTTTAACAGTTTAAAGGTCAGCGGAATTTCAGTTATCTTTATTGTGATTATTTCTATTATGGTTGGATATGCGTTAAGTCGTTATAAATTCAAATTCAAAATGGCATTTTTAGGTTTACTGCTTGCCGTACAATTTATTCCAGCAGCGGTGTTGCTTGTTCCGTTATTTAACATTTTCAATGGATTAGGGCTGGTTGGAAGCCACATTGCATTGGTGTTAGTAAATGTCACTTTCCAGACACCATTTTGTTGTGTTTTGATGAGAGGTTTTGTGGAAGGTGTACCATATGCGTTGGAAGAAGCTGCAATGATCGATGGATGCAGCAGAATGAAAGGTGTGTTTAAGGTGGTAGTTCCAATGCTTGTACCTGGAATTATAACAGTAGCTGCTTTTGCATTGATCGGTTGTTGGAATGAATTCTTGTTTGCAATGATGTTCTTAAATGATCCGGCAAAATATACGGTGCCGATTGGGTTGAAGATGATGCAGGGAGAATACGGTATTCATTATGGAGCAATGGCGGCAGGAGCAATCATTGCGATGGCAATTCCTGTTATTTTGTTTGCATACTTACAGAAGTATCTTGTAACTGGTATGAGTTCTGGTGCGGTAAAAGGTTAATTCCACAGCAGGTGGTTTGACAGATTGTGAATCAATATTAAATTTAAAATGGAGGGAAAGCGATGAAAAAGAAAGTATTAGCAGTATTAATGACAGGTGTTATTGGTATGGGACTGTTGGCTGGATGTGGAAATGGTTCATCCGAAGAGAAAAAGGGCAATTCAGGAAATGGTGATGAAAAAGTAGAAATCACATTTTGGGATAACTATGCAGATACAATTCATACGGAAGTTTATGAAAAGATTATCAGTGATTTTGAAAAAGAAAATCCAGATATTTCAGTAAAATATGTTCCGCTGCCATCCGACCAGGCGAAATCAAAATATGATGTAGCAATCCAGGGAAATACGACTCCGGATTGTGGTGTGATCTATCAATATTGGATGAATGATTTTGTAGTGCAGGATGCACTGCTTCCATTGGATGAGTATACAGCTGATGATGACTCTTTGCTTGATACATTTGTAGAGAGTATGAAATCTACAGCCCCGGATGGAAAATATTACAGTCTTCCATTCTATGTAGTTCCACCAGCATTGTGGTATAACACAGAAATGTTTGAAGAAAAAGGTGTTAAAGTGCCGACGACATGGGATGAAGTATTTGAGGATGTTCCAACGCTGACGGATAAAGAAAAAGGTGTTTATGGATTTTCAATTCGTGGCGGTGCAGGAAGCTCTCAGCAATTAGAGCAGATGCTGTATCAGTATTCCGGAATTACAGAGATGTTTGATGAAGATGGAAAATCTACAATTAATGATCCGAAACATGTAGAATTCCTTGAAAAATTTGCAGCACTCTATAATAAATATACACCGGAAAGTGATATTACAAATGCAAGTACAGAAATGATTTCAGCCTTTGATTCAGGTTCAGCTGCAATGATCTTCCACAACATTGGATCGTATGGACAGCATAGAGATACTCTGGGTGAAGAAAAATTCGGTGCAGTTGTGAATTTAAAATCTGTAGATGACACAAACGTTATGGTCTCCAATGGTGTTGCCTCCCTGTCAGTATTTAAAAATTCAAAACATCCGGAAGAAGCATATAAATTCATTCAGTACTTGACAGAGCACACAGCAAACAGTTATTTCAATGAAACACTTGGTTCTATTCCGACAAACAAAGAGGCGCTTGCAGATGAATGGGTACAGAACTCAGCGCCAGTTAAAGCAGCGGCAGATATGCTACTTGATCCGGAGACAAAAATTGCGACATTGCCGGTAGAAGTGACAGGATACTTTGATTTGCACACAAACACATTGGCCAAAGATTTCCAGAATGTGCTTCTTGGAAACGAATCTGCAAAGGATTATCTGGATAACTGGGCAAATAAGATGACAGAACTGAAAAAAACATACGATGAGAACGTAGCAAATAAGTAAGAATATTAAAAAAAGAGCAACAATATCAGAAATAGGAGGTCGAAAATAAAATGACCTCCTATTGTACTAAAAACAAGAGAGGAATTACCTGAAGATGGAATTGTTACAAAAATTAGAGCATCCGGAAAAAGAATATACACCGATTCCGTTTTGGTTTTTGAATGGAGATCTAAGCGAAGAGGAATTACAACGTCAATTGGAGGATTTTGCAGTACACGGAGTTTACGGAGTGGTTCTACATCCGAGAATGGGACTGCCGGCAAGGATTAAATATCTGGAGGAATCCTTTTTTTATTATATTCGTGTAATAGTGAAAAAAGCAGCAGAATTGGGAATGAAAGTAGTGCTGTATGACGAAGGAATGTATCCGTCAGGTTCTGCATGCGGTAAAGTAGTAGAAGGACATCCGGAGTTTGCAAGTGAAGGAATCGGTCTTGTGAAAGCCCAACAGCCTGGAGATGAAATCCTTGCACAGTTTGAAGATGGTGTTCTGGTTGCTCGTAAAAGTGGTGGAACGCTGCGTGGAATTCACTGGGGAGAGGATGATGGTGAGCCATTTGCACCTTTCAGTGCAGATATTTTAAATCCAGATGCGGTAGAGCGTTTTATTTCTCTGACACATGAGGCTTACTACAAAGAATTAAAACAATATTTTGGAAATACAATCATAGGATTTTTTACAGATGAACCAAGTATTCTCGGAAGAAATTCAGAACAGGGACAGCTTCCATGGACGCACAATTTTGCAGAAGAATTTACAAAAGGAGGAGGGACACTAAAAAATCTGGCAGCAATGTTCCGGGGAGAAAAGAATAAGGATACAGAATTGTACGAAAGAATGATTCTGAGAAAAGAGAGCGAAAATTACTATGGGAAACTTTCTGCTTGGTGTGAAAAACATAGCATTGCGCTGATGGGACATCCGCACCAGAGTGACGATATTGAAGTTCAGAAATATTTTCATGTACCAGGACAGGATCTTGTACTTCGCTGGATTGCGCCTGAGACTGGTGGAGTAGCAGGAATGGATTCTACAATGGGAAAATGTAGTGCTGATGCAGCAAGATTAATGGGGCGGCGACGCAATTCGAATGAATGTTTTGGAGCCTGCAACAAAAACAATAATCCATGGCAGCTTTCCGGCGGTGATGTGAAGTGGTATTTGGACTGGTTGGCAGTAAGGGGAGTTAATATGTTTATTCCTCATGCATATTACTATAGCATTGAAGGAAGAAGAAAGGATGAGCGTCCACCTGATGTAGGCCCTAACAGCATATGGTGGAATTATTATGAAAAATGGGCGACATATATGAAGCGGCTTGCATTTATGATGACCGATTGTAAGCTATATGCTTCAGCGGCAGTTTTATGCCATAACCGGGATTTAAAAGCAGAGGAAGTCAGACCACTTTTTGAAAATCAGATCGGATTTCAATATCTTCCGGAAAGTGTATGGAAAGATTGCCGAATAGATGAGCGTGGGTTTTGGTATAAAGAACAGTGTTATCAAACGGTTGTTGGAGATGTTTCTAAGTTTCCGGAGGCCAAACATATGGGACTCAACAAAGCAGTGCCAGATTGTGTATGTATCCCGTCAATGCCCGAATTACGAGTTATGCAC
>ERZ773248.2577-NODE-2577-length-10506-cov-2.874557_pt1 | contig 10506 bp, 10 predicted proteins | sample MGYA00580518_ERZ773248 | MGnify/ENA primary metagenome ERZ773248 (study PRJEB29015, sample SAMEA2737762) | human gut metagenome | biome: human gut; feature: human-associated habitat; material: faeces | place: China | collected 2012 ...
TCAGCTCCTCTTCAGCACCTCCCAACAAACCCCCCTGTCCGACCAGGCAGAACGGTTTCTCCGCTTTATTGATCAACGCGGCAGCCGCTTTAATCCGATCCTGGTTGATATCCGGTTCCGGCTGATAGCTGCGGATATAGTCTACTTTCTTATATTCATAATCCACAAATCCGACCTGAGCATCCTTTGCCAAATCGAGTACAACAGGCCCCGGCCGTCCGGTAGAAGCGATATAAAAAGCACGTGAAACAGCCCACGCTATCTCTTCCGGCTTGCGAATCTGGTACGCCCATTTGGTGATCGGTTGCGTAATGCCGATCACATCGACTTCCTGGAAAGCATCTGTTCCAAGCAATGGAGAAGGGACCTGTCCGGCTATGACCACCATAGGAGTGCTGTCCATCAGTGCATCGGCAATGCCGGTGATGGTATTTGTTGCGCCGGGTCCTGAAGTAACCAACGTCACCCCTACTTTACCGGATACACGGGCATACCCTTGTGCAGCATGCGTCGCCCCTTGTTCATGACGCACCAATACATGCTTCAATTTATCCCTGTAATCGTACAAACTATCGTAAATAGGAATCGCTTGCCCGCCGGGATAACCGAAAATCGTATCTACTCCTTCAGCTATCAGTGACTTCAGCAAAGCTTCCGAACCGGTTATCTTCTGTTTCTCCATATCTCTTTATTTTAGTCTTGTGTTTAATCTTCTACTACTCTCACTCCACCCTTATCGGCCGAACTGACCATCTTACCGTAAGCTCTCAAGGCTTTTGAGACGACACGCTGGCGATGAGGCGGCGTAAAGGCTTTTGTGCCGCGGGCTTCTTCCGCTTTACGGCGTTCTGCCAACTCTTCATCGCTTACCTTCACATTAATCGTACGTTCAGGGATATCAATCTCGATTATATCGCCGTCTTTCACCAGTCCAATCGCTCCTCCTGCCGCAGCTTCGGGAGAAATATGACCGATAGAAAGACCGGAAGTACCGCCACTGAAACGACCGTCTGTGATCAGCGCGCACTCCTTGCCTAAATGACGGCTTTTTATATAAGAAGTAGGATAAAGCATTTCCTGCATACCCGGACCACCCTTCGGTCCTTCGTGTGTGATCACCACCACATCGCCCGAGACGACTTTTCCACCGAGGATGCCTTCGCAAGCCGCATCCTGCGAATCGAACACTTTCGCCGGACCGGCAAACTTCCAGATGCTTTCATCCACACCGGCCGTCTTGACCACACAACCGTCCAGCGCGATATTTCCTTTCAGGACAGCCAGGCCGCCATCTTTGGAATAAGCATGCTCGATATCACGGATACATCCGGCGGCACGATCGGTATCCAGTTCCTTATAATAGGTTTCCTGCGATCCCATCCGAATGCTGAAACGATGGGCGGGAGCACTCTTGTATTTCTTGACAGCCTCGTCCGTCACATTCGGCGAGGTGATAGCAAATTTATCCACGGCTTCGGCAAGCGTCATTCCGTCCACACGCTTCACATTCCCGTCTACCAAGCCGTTTTTCAGCAGCTCGTTCATGATTCCCATGATACCACCGGCACGGTTCACATCCTGGACGTGGTAGGTGTGCGTGTTGGGAGCAACCTTGCAGAGGCAAGGAGTCTTGCGGGAGAGCATATCGATATCGTCCATCGTGAAGTCCGCCTCAGCTTCCTGCGCGATGGCGAGCAAGTGGAGAACCGTATTGGTGGAACCACCCATTGCAATATCCAATGACATGGCATTCAGGAAAGCCTGACGGGTGGCGATACTGCGGGGAAGAACAGACTCATCACCGTCACGATAGTATTTATAGGCATTTTCTACAATCTGCCGGGCAGCATCGCGGAACAGTTGCGTACGGCCCACATGCGTAGCGACGATCGTCCCGTTGCCCGGAAGTGCCAGACCGATCGCTTCGTTCAGACAGTTCATCGAGTTGGCCGTAAACATACCGGAACAACAACCGCATCCCGGACAGGCATTCCGTTCCACCTGTGCGATCCGTTCATCGCTGACCGAAGTGTCGGCCGATTCGATCATGGCATCGATCAAATCCAGATGGCGGTTATCCAGCTCACCGGCTTCCATCGGACCGCCGGAGACAAAGATAGTCGGAATATTGAGCCGCATGGATGCCATTAGCATCCCCGGAGTGATCTTGTCGCAATTGCTAATGCAAACCATTGCATCGGCTTTGTGGGCATTCACCATATACTCGACGCTGTCCGCAATAATATCACGCGAAGGAAGCGAATAGAGCATTCCGTCGTGTCCCATAGCGATACCATCGTCAATAGCAATCGTATTGAATTCGGCAGCAAAGCAACCCAACTTTTCAATCTCCGCTTTTACCTGCTGCCCGATCTCGTGCAGATGGACATGGCCGGGTACAAACTGGGTAAATGAATTCACAATGGCTATAATCGGTTTACCGAACTGCTCTTCTTTCAGACCGTTGGCACGCCACAAAGCGCGAGCCCCAGCCATGCGTCTGCCCTCTGTGCTGTATGAACTTCTTAACGGATTCTTCATCATATTATTTGTTGTTTTCGAACGGCTCACGAACCGCCCCTATTTTCTTATCCTAAATATTATTATATTAAAAAAGCCCTTCTCTGTATGGAGAAAGGCTTAAGAAATATCTTTATATGACTTCACAATTTCTTGCACACCTTTCTCCTTACCTGCTAATGACTAGAAGGACCACCACGAGAATAATATGCAATACATTGTTCATCATCTTTTCTTACATCTTTATTATTGTTTGATGCTGCAAATGTAGAACAATAATTCATACCACCAAAGAAATTAAAAGAAAAATATCAATTTATCTTACATTTCTCAAGCAAAGAAACAAGATAGGCTTGCAGTTTAACACATCCTTCCAATCTTCCATTATCAAATCCGAAATACCTGTCTGGATTGTTTCCGCCTAACTTTTCATATGAAAGAATATACGAGTAGGCTTCACCTTAAAGATCTGCTTTCACCCTGTCTCGTACAGATTTAATTATAACCTCTTACGTTTTTGCCCAAGGCCGAAAGCCTTTTTGCCTAATGGCAAAAGCCTTTTCGACCTTGGGCAAAAAGATATTCGACGTAGGTCAAAAGCTCTATGGCTTTATAGCCTGACGATAAAAGTATGGCAGTTGCCACTCTATGATACTTTTCGTACCCGACTCATTTACAAGTGTCAGTTATTTACATTTATAGACAACCTATAACAGGATTTTTTAATACACAGTCAATCTATTCAGGACGAGACAAAATTAAAAGTCCGGTTGTGTAACTACCCAAATGTCGGAATCGAAACAGTTTCTAAATATAATTCGTATCTTTGACCCCGATCAACAGACTGAACTTATAGAGATAATGAAACAATACAACTTTGACGAGATCATCGAACGTCGTGGAACCAATTGTGTCAAGTACGATCTTCTAAAGAAAGACTTCGGTAACGAGAACCTTGTTCCACTTTGGGTAGCCGACATGGATTTCCGGACACCAGACTTTATTGTCAACGCAATCAAGAAGCGTCTGGAGCATGAGATTTTCGGGTACACATTCGATTCGGATTCCTATTATAACAGTATCATCGAGTGGGTACATTATAAACATAACTGGAAAATCCAACGCGAATGGCTTAGTTATATTCCCGGCATCGTAAAGGGAATCGGTTTCGTTTTGCAATGCTTCACCAAACCTGGTGACAAAGTAATTATCCAGCCACCGGTCTACCATCCTTTCCGCATCGTTCCGGAAAACATGCACCGTGAGGTTGTCTACAACCCGCTCAAAACAGTAGACGACATTTACGAGATGGATTTCGAGAATCTTGAATCGGTCATCGATGAGCATTGCAAAGCCCTGATCCTTTGCAACCCTCATAATCCAGGCGGTGTCGTCTGGAAAAAAGACACACTGGTCAAGTTGGCCGAGGTTTGTGCCAAACACAATATACTCGTTATCTCCGATGAAATACATGCAGAGATGGCTTATCCGCAATATACGCATCATCCGTTTGCAACGGTTTCGGAGACAGCCGCCAATTGCAGCATTACTTTCATGGCTCCGAGCAAGACTTTCAACATTGCCGGAATCGTCACCTCCTACTCGATCATTCCCAATGCGGAAATACGCGAAAAGTTCTATTCCTTCATGGAAGCAGGAGAATTCAATGCCGGGACGATCTTTGCCTATACGGCAACAGAAGCGGCTTATACATACGGAGCCGAATGGTTGCAACAGATGCGGATGTATATCACTGAGAATGTCCGCTTCGTAGATGAATATTGCAAATCCAAACTCCCGAAGATCAAAGTCTATCCCCCTCAGGCATCTTTCCTTGTATGGTTGGATTGCCGTGACCTGAAACTAAGCCAGCCTGAACTGGTAAGCTTGTTCCAAGATAAAGCCGGCCTGTTGCTGAACGACGGAAGCATGTTCGGTCCCGGAGGTGAAGGGCATATGCGTTTGAATATCGGCTGTCCGCGTTCCGTCCTGTCTTCCGCACTGGATGCTTTGAAAAAAGCGATAGATAAGAAATAAAGCCGTTTGCCTATTTAATTATCCAGAGATTGGGCAGACAAGTCGGAAATTATGCGTAAATTTGTTGCCATTTTATTTATCATAAATACAATTACAAATGAAAATTACAGCAAATAAGTTCGTTGCAGTTACTTACGATCTGAATGTAGGCGAAGGCGAAGAACGCGAATTGATGGAAAGAGCAACAGCTGAAACACCTCTGAAATTCATCTTTGGTACAGGCGCTATGCTCCCCGCTTTTGAAGACGCTCTGAAAGGACTGGAAGTAGGCGACAAATTTAATTTTTCCATAACTCCGGCTGATGCATACGGCGAATATGTGGAGGAACACGTACTGGATCTTCCGAAGAATATTTTCGAGGTAGACGGCAAGTTCGACTCGGAAATGATCAAAGAAGGCAACACGGTACCGATGATGGATTCGAACGGCAACCGCATGAACGGTTCTGTCTTGGAAGTAAAAGAAGATGTTGTCGTTATGGACTTCAACCATCCGTTGGCTGGCGAAACATTGCATTTCAATGGTGAAGTTATCGATGTACACGAACCGACAGCTGAAGAAATCGCAGCCCTCACAGCTCCGGCTGGTGGATGCGGTTGTGGATGTGACGACTGCGGAAGCGGTTGTGGCGACCATAACCACGAAGGTGGATGCGGATGTGGCGGATGCCATTAAAGAATTGACAATTGACAATTTTAGCAAGGGTGAATACATTTGGAAACATATACAGGCTGACCTCTTTCGGAGAGTCGCACGGTCCCGGAATCGGAGGCGTAATAGACGGATGCCCTGCTGGTATCGAACTAGATACGGCATTTATCCAAAGTGAACTGAACCGCCGTAAACCGGGACAGTCCAAAATCACAACCCCACGCAAGGAAGACGACGAAGTACAGTTCCTTTCCGGTATTTACGAAGGAAAAACGACAGGGACTCCGATCGGTTTCATCATCTGGAACAAGAACCAGCACTCGGCGGACTACGATAATATGAAGAATGTTTATCGTCCTTCCCATGCAGATTACACCTACCAGACCAAATACGGAATCCGCGACCCGCGCGGAGGTGGACGTTCGTCTGCACGTGAAACGATCGCCCGTTGCGTAGCCGGAGCAATTGCCAAACTGGTTCTTCGCCAGAAAGGTATCCGGATACAAGCATTTACCTCACAGGTCGGGAACATCAAACTTAACGGCTCATACACGGATTACGACTTGGACAAGGCGGAAGATACGGCCGTACGTTGTCCGGACCCGGCGACCGCCGAAAAAATGGAGGCTTTGATCGCCGAAGTGAAATCCAAAGGAGATACGATCGGCGGCGTAATCACCTGCGTAGCACAGGGAGTTCCCATTGGTCTGGGCGAACCGGTATTCGGAAAGTTGCATGCGGCATTGGGACATGCGATGTTGACAATCAATGCCGTAAAAGGGTTCGAATACGGTGACGGTTTCGAAGCGGCCTTATATCGTGGCTCGGAACGGAACGACCGTTTCTTCAACGACAACGGACACATCAACACCCATACGAATCATTCCGGTGGCATACAGGGAGGTATCTCGAACGGGCAGGATATTTATTTCCGTGTTGCCTTCAAATCGGTCGCCACTATCCTGATGGAACAGGAAACCGTCAATACGGAAGGTGAAGACACGATCCTGAAAGCCCGCGGACGCCATGATCCGTGTGTTTTACCTCGAGCTGTCCCTATCGTCGAATCAATGGCAGCAATGACACTGTTGGATTTTCTGCTTATGCAGAAAATCCGAAATTGAGAATTGACAATTGACAATTAAATGTATCAGACAATTATCAGATTGTATTTTTAATTGTCAATTGCCAATTATTCATGGTGATAGGGTTCATTATTCAGAATTGTCATCGCCCTATAGAGCTGCTCGATAAAGATCAGGCGGATCATCTGGTGGGAGAAAGTCATTTTGCTTAAGGATATTTTCTCGGCGGCGGCTTTATAAACAGCATCGCTGAAACCATACGGACCACCGACAACAAAAACCAAGCGCTTCGGGACTGTATGCGTCTTTCTTTCTATATAGGTGGAAAACTGCACCGATGTAAATTCTTTTCCTTTTTCATCCAACAAAACCAAATAGTCACCCGGCTGTAATGCTTTCAGAATCAAATCTCCTTCCTTCTCTTTTTGTTGGGATTCGGAAAGATTTTTGACGTTCTTAATATCAGGAATCACTTCCATTTCAAAAGGGATATAATGGACTAGGCGGTTCTTATACTCATTGATCGCTTCCACAAAATAGCCGGCATCCGTCTTGCCGATCACAATCAGCGCAATTTTCATTCGTTTACATTTTAGAGATTGAGGGTGCTAAATTACAGGAAAAAATACATACCTTTGTACGATAATACTCACAAAAAGAGGAGAAAGCTTATGAAACGATTATTTTTAACGTTGGCATTGGTTCTCTCGGTTCTGAGTGTAATGGCTGCCGACATAGTTCCTATATCGAACGCTTTTAAAAGAGGCAACGTCTCGTCGCTCAGTGGATCAATGGACAAGGAAGTCGACATGGCCCTACCGGGTTCATCCAAAAAGTGCAACGCAAACGACGCTGTTTCAATGCTGAATGCCTTCTTCGGAGGGAACAAGCCGACAGGATTCACAGTCGTTCACCATGCTGATAAAAAAGAGACTGGTTTCTTTGTCGGTAAACTACCTACTTCATCCGGTGAATATCGCGTAAACGTGACATACCGTGCAGAAGGAAACAAAGCGATTATACAGTCTATCAGAATTGAATAACAAGATCTTATGATTTATACCTTGTCGCATATAAATCATAAATCATAAATCATAAATCAACAGTAACATGAACGTACAAGAGACAAAAGAACAACTGATTGCGGAACTGATCCGCCTGGCATTCGCAGAAGATATAGGAGATGGCGACCATACGACTTTATGTTGCATTCCGGCTACGGAAATGGGGAAGAGCCAGCTGATCGTGAAAGAAGACGGCGTATTGGCCGGTGTCGAAATGGCTGAACGTATTTTCCACACATTCGATCCGGAGCTGAAAATGACGACATTCATCCATGACGGAGCCGAAGTGAAGAAAGGCGATATCGCTTTCGTTGTCGAAGGGAAGGTACAGTCTTTGTTGCAAACGGAACGCTTGATGCTCAACGTCATGCAACGCATGAGCGGTATTGCCACCACGACACGCAAATATGTCAAGGCTCTGGAAGGAACGAAAACACGCGTGTTAGATACGCGTAAGACGACTCCGGGTCTGCGTATGGTCGAGAAAGAAGCGGTTAAAATCGGTGGCGGTGTCAACCATCGTATCGGGTTGTTCGATATGATTTTGCTGAAAGACAACCATGTGGACTTTGCCGGCGGTATCGAAGCGGCCATCACACGCTGCCATCAGTATCTGAAAGAGAAAAACAAGGATTTGAAGATTGAAATCGAGGTTCGTAACTTCGACGAGTTACAGGAAGCAATGCGTGTCGGCGGTATCGACCGTATCATGCTGGACAACTTCAATATCGAGAATACGAAGAAAGCCGTCGAAATGGTTGCCGGACGTTACGAGCTGGAATCTTCAGGTGGCATCACATTCGCCACGCTTCGCGATTATGCCGAATGCGGTGTGGATTATATCTCAGTCGGAGCCCTGACACACTCTGTCAAGGGGCTGGATATGAGCTTTAAGGCTTGCTAAAGACATTAAGGCGGGCGGATCTCGTCTCTACGAAATACGCGTCACGACGCCCCCCTCTAACAGGTATTGCTGATTGCTTTCCGGGCATGTGGCGATACCTTTTTCATTAAAGGAGAGGCGATGCCCGTATTCGCTCACCCAACCGATCTGACGGGAAGGATTGCCGACAACCAAAGCGTATGGCGGAATATCTTTAGTGACCACGGCCCCTGCGCCGATCATAGCATATTCGCCGATCGTATGGCCGCAAACGATCGTTGCATTCGCACCAATAGAAGCTCCTTTGCCGACATGTGTTTTCAAATATTGGTCTTTACGGGAAACGGCACTGCGGGGATTGACCACATTTGTAAAAACGCAGCTGGGTCCTAAAAAAACATCATCCCCACAAGTCACGCCGGTATAGACGGAGACATTGTTTTGTACCTTCACATTATTCCCTAAAACCACCAGAGGAGAGATCACGACATTCTGCCCGATATTACAATTCCGACCGATTGTGCACCCCGGCATAATATGGGAAAAATGCCAGATGAGTGTGCCGTCTCCAATTGTGCATCCGGGATCGATAACGGCTGTTTCATGTGCCTTATAAGTTTCCATTTACTTATATATTAAGAAGATTGTCGGTTTCTTGCTCAAATCAGGAACCTTTCCGGCCCATTCTTTAACAGGACGCGTATGGATATATTCATCTTCGCAAGTGATATTCGAAGCAATACACAATTTGGTCGAAGGACGGCACGTGCGGATCAACTCCTCCGCCAATTTATTATTGCGGTAAGGCGTTTCGATGAACAACTGCGTCTGGTTCTCCGAATAAATGCGCCCTTCCAGCTTCTTGATCGCATTCGTACGCTGTGAAGCATCGATCGGCAGATAGCCATGAAAAGCAAAGCTCTGCCCGTTAAAACCGGAACCCATCACCGACATCAGGATCGAAGAAGGGCCGACCAGCGGAACCACCTTGTAACCTTTACGCTGTGCAATAGCCACCACATCTGCCCCCGGATCGGCAACCGCCGGGCAGCCGGCCTCCGAGATCACACCGACCGACTCGCCTTCCGCCAAAGGAGCCAGATAAGCGGCAACGGCTTCGGCCGACGTATGCTTGTTCAATTCATAAAAGACAAGATCGTCAATCACGATCGAAGGCTCTGTCTTTTTCAGGAAACGGCGTGCCGTACGTACATTTTCGACAATGAAATGACGGATGGAAAGGATAACCTCCCGGTTGTATTCGGGAAGGACCCGGCGATGTTCGACGTCGCCAAGCGTGACAGGGATGAGATAGAGAGCGGACATGAATTTATGATTTATGATTTATGATTTATGATTTATGACCATGATAAAAAAGGCGACATGGCCATAAATCATAAATCATAAATCTTAAATCTTACGCAAAAGTAGTATTTTTGCCGAAAACAAGCGAAAAGAGATGGCACTTCCGATAGATTTTATCACACGTACCCGCGCATTGCTGGGAAATGAGTTCGACAGTTTCGAAGCGGCGTTGCAGGCCGATGTCCCTGTCAGTATCCGTATCAACGAGAAGAAAGGCACTCCTGCTCCGTCGACGACCGGTGCGCCGTGCGAACGGGTGGCCTGGTGCGAGACAGGCTATTACCTGCCCGAAAGGCTTTCGTTCACCTTCGACCCGCTCTTCCATGCCGGCGCCTACTACGTACAGGAAGCGTCGTCCATGTTTCTCGAACAGGCGATCCGCAGTCATGTGAAAACGCCTGTCCGATGTCTCGACCTATGTGCAGCTCCGGGTGGTAAATCAACTCATCTGGCGGCGTGCCTGCCGGAAGGGAGCCTGCTGGTCAGCAATGAAGTGATCCGTAGCCGGAGTCATATACTTGCGGAAAATATCGCCAAGTGGGGAAATCCGAATTGCATCGTGACAAACAATGATCCGAAAGAGATCGGCTGCCTTACGCATTTCTTTGATGTGATCGTCGCCGACGTACCCTGTTCCGGCGAAGGCATGTTCCGCAAAGATACCGACAGCACAGGCGAATGGAGTGTCGCGAACGTCGCGCTCTGTGCCGGACGCGGACGCCGCATCATCCACGATGTCTGGAACGCACTGAAGCCCGGTGGTCTGTTGATCTACAGTACCTGCACCTACAACATGGAGGAGGATGAAGAGAATATCCATTATATAACGGAAGAACTGGGAGCCGAAGCACTGCCCATCCCCGTGAAGGACGAATGGCAAATCACCGGCCCGCTCAAATA
>ERZ773248.2582-NODE-2582-length-10494-cov-2.184500_pt1 | contig 10494 bp, 4 predicted proteins | sample MGYA00580518_ERZ773248 | MGnify/ENA primary metagenome ERZ773248 (study PRJEB29015, sample SAMEA2737762) | human gut metagenome | biome: human gut; feature: human-associated habitat; material: faeces | place: China | collected 2012 ...
GAGCTGTTGTTTCAATAAGACTGATTACCGGCTGTTGCTTACAAATCTCTGTAATTATTGTTGTAGCAATTGTTCCGAGCATACGAATAGACGTTACGCCAATTTTATATGCAATATCCTTAGTTGCATTCCAAATATTATCTTCTCTGATTTGCTCAAGGAAATCATAACCGTACATTGTTATATCATCAATATAACCACTTATAATATATCTCTCGGAGCTATAATTAACATCCACCAATCTTATATAATTGATTTCCGCTAATTTTTCAATAGAATATTGCACATCAAATTTATCATGCTTTGATTCCAGTTCACTTGAGATAGTACCGATATTAAAACGCTTATGTTTTAGCCCCATATTATCGTCTGTATAGGCAAGATTATTCTCTAAAAATAATAATATGTCTCTCATGCAGTCATAGTTTAATTTCATAATTTTTATCCCCTTTATAGAAAGTAGGTGTTAATATGTTCGAAAAAAGTTTTCAAAAACAAGCAATAAACACTGAGCAGAATTTTAAAATTGCGGATATTGCTGCATATATTCACAGACAATTACTCCGTGAAAACTGTACGCAGGATGAGTATTACAAAATTTTAAAAATGGTTGAACAACGTCTATTCAATAAATCAGTTTATGCTCCTCTTATTTTTGAAGAGAATGATTAACTAAAAATCACTCTTACAATTATTACAGTGCCACTGTTTACCTACCTTCTTACTGCTCAGTCCAAAGAAACTAACTGATGCCATACGTGATATGGTTGATACTTTCTTTACATTGACTGATCCGCAGTAAGGGCAGGTAACTTTGCGCATTGATTCTGCTGCTTTAGCTTCCCGAATTGGATCTGGATCAGGTAAAACAGGCTCTCTGTTAAGAACATTATCCATTACTATTCTAGCTTCATCAAAACCACAATCGAAGTGTTCCATAAGCATTTGGATACATTTTAGTTTATCTTTTGCATCTGTTGTTGCGCTTAGTTCTTTGTAAAATTCAGTACCTTTATCACTTTCTTCAACGATTTTCCCCATTAATTCATAAGCCGTCATTATATATTCTCCTTTATAAATTATTTTAGTTTATCATAACACAAATCATTAATAAACGCAATTAAAGACAGTAGGAGAGTCTTTAAAAGTCGGAGAAATTTTAAATGATTTAAAAAATGTAGGAGATACAACTAAAAATTTAGGCGATGGTTTTATGACTGCTGCTACGCAAGAATATAAACTAATTTCTTCAACTAAAGGTTTTTCTTTAGAAGCAGTCAAAGCAGCACTTTCTCAAACGGATTTAAATGAGAATGTTATCAGAGGTGTGCTTGCACAGCAAGGTCTTGAAGATGAATTATTGGAGACCGCAACCAAAGAAGTTATGGCTGCCGCTTCCGCTAAGAAACTCGGCGAATCAGAAGGCATCGCTGCTGTTGCAACAAAGGGATTAAAAGATGCACTCAGAGGACTTGGTACTCGTATTAAAGAAATTTTAATACTTCTTGGAACAACACCAGTCGGTTGGTTAATTGATATTGTAGCAGGTCTTGCTATCGCTTCCGCTGTATATAAGAAATTTAACACTTCTGCAAAAGAAGCAAACGAAAATATGCAGAATGCGTTTGATGAGTCTAAAAATCAGATTAAGTCCGTTAAAGAACAGAAAGACACAGTTGATCAGTTAAGTGAATCTTATGAGAAGTTGTCTAAAGGTGTGAATACATCTACGAATGAGAATATTTCTCTCAGTACAGATAGCTATAAAGAATACCTTGACACTTGTAACCAAATTGCTGACATGTATCCGGATCTTGTGACTGGATATGACGCTCAGGGTAACGCTATTCTCTCACTCAAAGGAAATGTAGACCAGCTCACAGAGTCCTATAAGAAAGCACAACAAGAGGCTTATGCTACTGCTTATCTTGGATCAGAAGATGAGAACGGTAATCGTACTGGCACAGTAAAAGACCGCCAGAAAGCATTTGAATATTCTACAGATACATTTGATAGTGATGATAAATTCTTTGCTAAATGGGGTTCTTTGATGGTTGGTAATCAAGACCGTATTGAGCTTACAACTAATCAGTATAAAGCAACATATGAAAAGATGCTGAAAATGTCTGATGATGAATTAAAAGCATTTATCACAGATTATAGTGCAAATGGTTCAAATTATGCAAACACATTCGCAGATACTATTGCTGACGGAACTCATGAAGCCTTTGATAAAGTTAGAATGCAAGTTCAACAGGATTATAATGATTTATTATCGGATCAGAAAGAAATGCTTTCTAATGAACAAACAGCACTTGAAGGCTATATGAAAGGTGTAACCGATGCAAGTGGTGATGCATTAGCTTCTGGTTATGACAAGCTAACAGAAAAACAGCAGAATCTAGCTGCTTCTCTTCTATCTTCTTTAGATATGGATACAATGCAGACATTTGAGGATTCTGGTAACTTTGAAAAGGCTGAACAAAAATGGGTAAACAACTTAGTATCTTCTGTTTCTAATATGTCAGCAACTGCAAAGAATGCATATGACAAATTACAGGATTCTATTGCAAATCCGGATGATCTGACAAGTACAGCTATCGAAAATATTGACGGATATCTCGATACTCTCTCATCAGAACTGGACATCTCCAAAGACAAACTCAAAGAGATTTTTAATCTGGAAGACATTTTTGATACTCAAACCTCTTTTGATAATCTTGTAAAACAGTACCTTGGCGAAGATACATTTAATGAGTTGTCTAATGGTGCTAAGAAAGCTGCTGAATCTGTAGATGAATACGGTAACGCTATTAAAGAAGCTGGCAAATCCAGTGCCGAACTGCTTGCTTCTCAGCAGGCACATCAGGAAGCAATGGAGACAGCCAATAAACGTCTTCGAGAACAGAATAAAGAAAATACAAAAGCAGAGCAAGAACAAGCGCAGGAACAACAGGAACAGGCTGAGAAATCTGCTAAAGCTCATGAAAATGCCATGGTTATTGCTAATGCTCGTCTTCGTAAACAGCGTCAGGATGAAACTAAACAACAGCAAGAAGATCAGAATAAACAAGTTGAGAACGCTAAAAAGCAGATTGATCAGATTGCTAATAGTGCTTCTTCTTCTCATAAAGAAGTAGCGTCCAATATTCAACAGGTATGGGATGAAGCTGATAAGTCCGTTGCTCAGAGCATGGATAACATTCGACAGAGAAACAAAGATATCATCAATTCTGATGAAAATATCCAAAATGCAAAACAGACTGGAAAAGAATTAGCTGATTCACTGGTTTCTGCTTATAAATCATACAATGACTTACAGATAGAAGGTCATAAAAACGATTTTGAGATTTCACAGCAACAGAGTGATAATGTAGATAATTTAAAATCAAAAATTAAAGAACTTGGCTCTGCTTATATTGATCTACAGACACAGGCGCACTCTAGCGATGATGAAATTTTACAACAGCAGAGTGATAACATTACAAACGCCAAAAGTAAAATTAAAGAGCTTGCTAAAGGTTATTTAGATCTACAAACTGAAGGACATAAAAATGATTCTGTAATTTCACAGCAACAGTCTGATAATATTGATAAAGCAAAGTCAAAAATCAAAGAACTTGGAAAAGGATATATTGATCTACAGACCCAAGCTCATAAAAGTGACACGGAAATCTCTAAACAGCAGAGTGATAATATTGATAAAATCAAGAGTAAATTTAAAGAGTTAGGACAGTCCTATGTTTCAGCTCAGATAGAAGCTCATAAAAATGATTCTGAGATTAATAAGGCAAATACTGATATTTTCAAAAATTTAGGCGAGTCAAAAGTAGCTCAGAATTTTAAAAATGCAGGAAAAACATTTGTTAAAAATAATAAAACAATTCAATATGTCAAGGATACTGCTAAGGATCTTTTAAATGCTAATGCTGCTATTCAGAAAGCCAACGATAAAACAGCTCAATTATCAGCGGCAAACAGTTCTACTAAAAATGTGGCTGGTGCTGGAATTTCACAAGTTATTTCTGCGCAGGAACAGTTAGAAAATACTAGAAAGAAAAATGCTGAAGCTGAACAAGCACGTCAGACCGCTCAGAAACAGGCGAATGAAACTCTCAGAAAACAGAATGCGGAGAATGCCAAACAGGAAGATGCCCAACAACAGAAATTAGCTGAATCCAAACAGAAGCATGACGAGGCTATTGCTAAGGCAAATGAAACTCAGAGAAAACAGAATGAGGAGAAACAGAAAACATCTGAAAAAGATGCCAGACAAGAACAGCATTGGCTTACGCAACAAGAATTAGCATTAAAGAAACGTCAAGCAGCAGAAAAAGACGATGCCGATGCAGAACAATGGTTATATGATAATTATAAAAATATGAGTGTAGCACAAATGAAAATGTATGAAGAAGCCGCAAATGGATCGTCAGGTGCGGCAGAAGCTATGAAAAAGTACAATGAAGCACTTAAAAATAATGCTTTAAATACATTTTCTATTGACATTGCAGACGTTACAGAACATATTAACAATCTAAATACCGCTCTTTCAGAATCAGCTTCTGCAACAGGACTTACTGAAGATAGTATCAAAAATTTGAAAGCAATGTTTTCTGGATTGGATGAGTATGATGAAGCTGCGTTATTTGAAAACACAGCTAACGGTGTAAAATTAAATCGTGAAGAAGTCGAAAAGTTAAATAAAGCATACTATGATACAAAAGTAGATGGTGCAGAAGAACAACTTACTATTTTAGCAAATAGTTATAATGATTTAACGGAACAGATTAATAATTGTAGTAACGCATCAGAATTAGCAAATTTATACGCACAAAGAGATACTGTACAAGAGCGGATTAATGATGTACAACAGTTAATTTCTGAGTATGACGGTCTTACATCTGCTTTCAATGAATGGCAGAATGCTCAGAATGAAACAGCTCCTAGTGCAAATTATGATTCCATGTATTCTTATCTGGAAACTGCAAATAAATTGGCAAGTGAAGGTAAATGGGGAGATCCTGCACTACAGAAGTTCCTGAAGTTACTTACCGGAGAAGACATGTCTGAAAAGACCGGAATGCAGTTAAAGGAGGTTTGGGAGAATTTAGACAAACCTATTCAGAATACAAGTCATAATTTGATGGAATTCCTCACAGAAGGAAGTGAAGGTTCCCAAGCATTTATTGATACGCTTCAGCAGATAGATGATAAATATGTGCAGCTTGGAGAAGACGGAAGTATCTCAATTAATATTGATGATATGGATGATCTTGCTAAGAAAATGGGAACAGATGTAAGCTATGTTCAGGTATTACTTGATAATTTATCTGAATATGGTTACAAAGTTCATGTAGATAGCACAGACCTTGAGTTGACAAAGACAAAAGCTGAAGAAGCAAATGAAGCTTTAAATGAATCTCTCAAGCAAAAAGGTCAACAGACATACACATTCAATTTCGATGCTGATAAAGATAGTATTAAAGGCGAAGTTGATAAAGCCAAGGAAATGTTTGACAGCATCAAGGCAAGCGGTGATACTGATGACTTGCAACATATTTCTGTTATTTATACTCAGTTGTTAGCACAGAGAGAGGCATTACAACGCCCCCTTATCATGCAGATTAAAACAGACGATTTAGATTCCACTCAGCAAAAAGCTATTACTACTTTCCAAACATTACAGAATTGTATCGATGGATATCAGGTAGCAATTGAGACTGGCACAGATACTACTGATTTAAGAGCCTCTATTGAGGAAACATTAGATAGTTTTGACGGTGTTTCGAATGATATCAAAGAGAAACTTGGTATGAATAGTCAGGCATTTAAAGACGCTGTTGCGACACTCAAACAAAATATTGCGGATGGTGTCGAATTAGACCCTGGCTCTATTTCTACTATTGAAGAACAGTTTGCAAATATTGATCCAGAAATTCTTGCTAAAATCGGTATTGATACAGGTAGTATGGATGAAGCTATAGATTCCACAACTCAAGCATTTCAGGATGCATTAACAAATGTACTTGACGGTCTACAGATTTCTTGGGACTGGGATACCATGAGTGTGAAGATTACTGCTGATACAAGTGATCTGGATTCAAAGGTGGAAAATGCGAATGATGAAGTTGACAATATGCATGATGGTCATAATACTCTTACGTCTGACAATACTGATGCCATGATAAAGGAACAAGAGGCTATAGATAAAGCCGAAGAATTTAATGGAAGTACTTATCAAGCAAAAATGAATACCGTTGCTGATTCAACGCAGGCAGATACATTGATCGGTAAGTTAAAAGGCTGGTTTATGAAAATTGGAGCTGGTATGTATCAGGCTACGGTAAAAACAAGTTCTAGTGGGTCTACTCCTTCGACTGGTTCTAACAATAAGCCATCTACAGGAAAAAATAAAAAGGGCGTAGCTAAAAGTGGATATGACAAAATTCACGGAACTGCATCTGGAACTTTTCATGGTTTTGCTGAAGGAACATTCCTCCGTGGATATAAGAACGGCACAGATGTTACTATTCCAAATAATCAGACAGCTTTAATTAATGAAGTTGGAACTGAAGCTGTATTACGCAATGGTATACTCACAGAAGTACCTGGTGGCGCACAGCTTATTGATTTGAAAAAAGGTGATATTGTATTCAACCATTTGCAGCTAGAGCAATTAAAACGCAATGGTTATGTTACTGCTAATGGTGGTCATGGTCAACTCATTGGTGGATTTGCATACGGTACGTTGAATGGAATTGCCGGATATTCTGGATCTGGTAAGAAATACAAAGCGGGTGCCATTGGATCAAAGTTAATAAAAAATCAGAAATCCACAAAAACTTACGGTGGTTCATCTTCCTCTAGCTCAAAATCCTCTTCTGGTTCCAAATCAAAATCTTCTGGATCTTCAAGCAAAAAATCTTCATCCGGATCATCCAACTCATCCTCCTCATCTTCTACTGATTCATCTTCTGATAAAGAAGAAACAAAAGAAACACTCAATTGGATTGAAATTAAGATTTCAAGGGTAGAGCGCATTATCAAGAACCTCGGAAAGACGGTTTCAGCGACATATAAATCATGGTCAGAACGTAATAACGCTCTTTCTAGCGAACTCTCACAGGTAAATTCCGAAATTTCTATACAACAACAGGCATATAACCGGTATATGCAAGAAGCAAACAAGGTCGGATTGGACGCTGGTTATGCTCAGAAAGTCCGTGACGGGAAAATCGACATTGAAACTATTACCGATGATAATCTGAAACAGAAAATTGAGGATTATACCAATTGGTACGAAAAAGCTTTAGATTGTTCGGATGCTATTCTTGACCTTAAAGATGATTTATATGATTTAGCACAGACTAATTTTGATAATATTACAAAACAGTTCGAGGAACAGTTAGATGTAATTACTCACTCAGTCAATATGGTTGAGGGATATATAGATCTGGCAGAAACCAGAGGATATTTAGCAAGTACAGATTATTATGACAATCTTATTAAATTAGAAACTCAGAATATTGGTACTTTGAAAAATGAGTATGACAGTCTTGCTAATACTCTCACCAATATGACAAACAGTGGTCAGATTCAGAAATATTCAGAAGCATGGTATGATTTATACGGTCAAATTTGTGACGTTGAGGAAGCTTTGCAGGATGCAACAAAAGCATTGGCTGAATATGAATCTAAAATGCGTGAATTGAAATGGACTTATTTTGAAACTCAGCAGAATTATATCACTAACTTCACAGATGAAATGAGCTGGCTGAATGATTTGTTAGAGAAACAAGGTAAACTTATTGATGATAATGGAAACATGACAAATCGCGGTACTGCTTCTATGGGGCTTCATGCAGTTGGTTACAATACACACATGTCTCAAGCAGATGATTACGCAAAAGAAATCCAGAAAATCAATAAGGAATTGGCGAAAGATCCATTCAATACAATTCTGATTGATAAACGTCAAGAGTATTTGAAAGCACAAAGAGATTCTATTGATGCAGCATATGATGAAATCGATGCAGCTAAAAGTCTGATGAAAGAAGGATACGATGCTCAGATTGATGCGTTGAATAAGTTAATTCAAAAGAAGAAAGACGCGATGGATGCTGAAAAATCGTTATATGATTATCAAAAATCAGTTAGTGAAAAAGTTAATAATATCTCCTCTCTTGAAAAACAGAGAAAAGCATACGAGAATGATAATTCAGAAGAAGGTATGGCGAAACGTCAACAGTTAGACAAGAGCATCAAAGATGCCAAGACCGACTTACAGGAGACCGAATGGGAACAGCAAATTAGCGATGTTCAGAATATGATGGATACGCTTGCCAGTGACTATGAGGAATTTCTTAACCAGAGGTTAGATGACATTAACTTCATTCTGAATACAATGCTTGATTCTGCAAACCAGAATTCAGAAAGCATCAAAACAACTCTTACTGACGCAACAGCGTCTGTCGGAACCACGTTGTCAGAGACAATGAATACTGTATGGACTTCTAGTACAGGACTGAACAGTATTGTAACAAATTATGGCAATGGATTTAATAATGCTCTCACTACTACTAACAAAGCATTAGCAAGTATCGAAGCTATGATTAAATCTATGGTTCAGGAAGCACAGAAGAAAGCTGCTGAAGATGCTGCGAAACAGGCTGCTGCCGCTAAAGCTGCACAAGCACAGACTCCAAAAATAAACAGCACATCCAATAATAACAACAATTCAAACAAGTCTAATTCGAATGGAAGTTTCTTTATTCCTTTTAAGGATTCTTATCCGAAAGGAAAATTAAACATCCAAAATTCGATTGTGGATTTTAGGTTAGTCCACGCTAAACGCATTAAACTGCGGGAAACTCCCCACAACCCTATTTCGCTACAACAGAACTGGAAACGGTAAATGTGAATGCGGTATATGTTTATAACATAACAGCTTATAAAAGTAGAAACCATAAAAAGTAAATAGGTTAGGGACAACCGAGTGTGCAAGTCACTCAGACGCAACGAAACTCCTAAGTCGTTATGATATGGAGGACGCTCAACGACTATAATATGCGATTTTATTTTAAACATAATATTGAAAATAATTAGAATATAGTATATAATAAAAAAGCAAAAGAAAAAAGGTGCTATCCGTAATACAGACAGCAACCTGAAATTAAACGATACTTATTTTAGAAAGTAACTGTTCAGTTTCCTAGTCTGAGGACAGTTACTTTCTTCTATTTCTACCATTCTCATATCCTAGTTTATAGGAAATTCTGCATACTACACCAAAGATGGTGAATATAGCAGCAATATCTGATAATGACAATGAAATGACCAAAAGCAATTACCTCCTCTTCCTAGATTCTCAAATGTTGAGTTTCTATGTAAACAAGGCTTGTACTCCTTGGAGAAGATTACTGTCCTATACTATCTTAGATAATACCTATAAATTATTTTACTATATATTGACATATTTTGTCAATTCTAAGAAAATAGTGATGTTTAAATTAAAATATTGTATAGTCTAAACCCCTAATAAATCGGGAATACCGAGGGTATAATTGAGACTTAAATATAAGGATTTCGACAGCTCATTCTCTGCTCGTTCCTCATACTACAAAGCTATGGGCAACGGAGACAGATATACAGGATCAGCATCCCAGAATATTAAAATGCTAAATTGGATGAAACAAAACGGATTCTCTACAGGTGGAGAAATTACTGATCTCATCGGACATACAAAAGACGATGGATGGGCACTCGTTGGAAAGAAAGAGACTATTATTGATCAGCAAGCAACTCAGAACCTTAAAGATGCAATCCAGATGCTTAATCCGTTACAGAACTTTATCAATTCTATGACAACGGCAAATATACCTAAAGTATCAAGCACAATGTCACAGAATTTTGAAAATCATATTGATGTTCAGATGAACTTCCCGAATGCTAAGAATTACGAAGAGATTAAAAATGCTCTACTCGTTGATAATAACTTCGAGAAGACCATGACACAGGCTATTTTAGGCGGTGCTATGGGGCAAAATTCATTGAAGAAACGAAGTATGATTAAATAAACTCAACTTACAGGACAGAATCGTTTTATAGCGGTTCTGTCCTATTTTTATGAAAGGAATAAAAGGATGAAAACGGATTTTTCGATAGATATTAATCGTAAAGTTGAATTGCAGGATGAGATTATAAAAAATTTTGAAGAAGAAAAAATAAAACTTCTTAACACGATTGAATCTTTAGAATTTGAAAAAGGTTTTGACAAAGAAATGAATCACAATGCTTTTGATACGGCAAAAGCATTGATTCAGACTATGGAGAAACAAATTCATGAATTGAGTACTGCAACAAATGATATAAACCGATTAAAAGAACAATATAAAAGATGTCTCGAACAGGCTGAAAAATTAAAAAATAATTATCAAATAGCCATAGATACCATTATTTCTGAAATCAGAACAGATCTGTCTATGGATAATAAGC
>ERZ773248.2602-NODE-2602-length-10416-cov-4.224013_pt1 | contig 10416 bp, 8 predicted proteins | sample MGYA00580518_ERZ773248 | MGnify/ENA primary metagenome ERZ773248 (study PRJEB29015, sample SAMEA2737762) | human gut metagenome | biome: human gut; feature: human-associated habitat; material: faeces | place: China | collected 2012 ...
AGCACTTGACTTTTAATCAAGTTGTCCGGGGTTCGAATCCCCGCACGCTCACTATTAGATAAGAAGAGACAGAGTTTTAGAGAATTTAGAACTCTGTCTCTTCTTATGTCATAGGAAATTTCGATGAAATCCCCTATGATATAAAAAGACATCAATGGAAAAAACAAAATTTACCAAAAAAGTAAAAAAATATATTGAACATACAAAAAGAAACGAATATACTAAACATATCACATATGATCAATTGAAGGGAGGAAATACGTATGAAAAAATTACTCACAAGGCTGTTCATTGCAATGCTGATATTGACATTTACTCCAACAATGAACACTCAGGCAAAGGCAAAGATCAAATTGAACAAAACAAAGATTTCTTTACAAAGAGGGAAAACTTACACCTTGAAAGTAAAAGGAACAAAGAAAAAAGTAAAGTGGTCAAGCAACAAGAAAACGATCGCAACTGTAACAAGAAAAGGAAAAGTTACAGCCCAAAAGCCAGGAACAGCAGTGATCACAGCCAAGATCGGAAAGAAGAAATACAAATGTAAAGTAAAAGTATGGCAGAAAACAACAAAGAAACCGACAAAGACTAATACAGAGCCGAATCCGATAGGGACAAGAGTCAATCCGGCTGATCCAAGAACAGGAATCACATTAGATACAACAGGAGGAACCGTTTACTTCAAACTGACAGAAACTTTAAAGGGACAAGAAGCAGAAAACCGATTATTACAGATGAATCAATCATTAGAAGAAATCAAACAAGGAGAATATGAACATACAGGAACAACCTTAGTACTGTTTGTTTATGATGTGCAGGCCGTGAATGGGTTTGCAGCTTATCCATTAAATGGTCTGGATATCATCAATTCTTATACACTATATGATGGAACATGCTCGAAAAATATAAAGAATATAGAAAGTTTCTATTTATCAGAAGGTTATGAAGCAATGATACCAACAAATCTGAACTTATATACAGGAGCAAGCAGTAAAATGTACGAAGCCCTTTGGATACCAAATGAAATGACCTCATTTAGTAACCAGATATATACAAAAAATCTTACACCATATTGGGTGAGATATCAGTTTTAAAAGAAAGCTGCATCATTCATATATAAACAATCTGTTATAGCCAAAAACTATATCAAACTAAAAGAAATACATATTTTACAAAATCCTAATACACTGTTATACTAGACTCAATCAGTTGAAACAATACAATATAAATAACAAAAAAATAGAAAGAGTATGAGGTGAAAAGTATGAGAAAAGGAACATTAAAAAAAGCATTAGCATTAGCACTGACAGGAGCAGTTTTAGTCGGAGCATTCGCAGGATGCGGAGCAAAGAAAGATAGCGGTGATAAAAAAGAAACAAAGAAGATCGTTATTGGAGCAAGTCCATCTCCACATGCTGATATCTTAAAAGTAGCGAAGAAAGAATTAAAGAAAGAAGGATACGAATTAGAAATTAAAGAATACTCTGATTACGTACAGCCAAATACAGCACTCGAATCTGGAGATTTAGATGCAAACTATTTCCAGCACAAACCATATTTAGATGACTTCAACAAACAAAAGAAGACACATTTAGTATCCGCTGGAACAATCCATTATGAACCATTTGGAATCTTCCCAGGAAAGACAAAGACATTAAAAGCATTAAAGAACGGTGCAACAGTTGCAGTTCCTAACGATACAACAAATGAAGCAAGAGCGTTATTATTGTTACAGGATCAGGGACTTATCAAATTAAAAGACGGAGCAGGATTAACAGCAACAAAGAAAGATATCGTAGAGAACAAAAAAGATTTAGCAATCAAAGAAATCGAAGCGGCTCAGATTCCAAGATCATTAAAAGATGTTGATATCGCAGTTGTGAATGGAAACTATGCTTTAGAAGCAGGATTAAAAGTCAACAAAGATGCATTAGCAACAGAAGACGCTGATTCTATCGGAGCTAAAACATATGGAAATGTTGTAGCAGTGAAAAAGGGAAATGAAAAAACTGATGCAACAAAAGCACTGATCAAAGCCCTAAAGAGTGATACAGTGAAAAAATATATCAATGACAAATATGATGGAGCTGTTGTACCACTGTTCTAAGAGTACAAGATTGCTATAAACCATAAATAATTTATGGAAGTAACAATAAATTATTGAAAAAATCAACTGAAATTGTTATGATGAAGCTATTGTCTGTCAGGAAAACTGATAGGCGATAGCTTATCTGATTTTACAGGATAAGAAAAAAGTCCGATGAAGTGATCAAAGGACAATGAAAAATAAGAAAGGATAAAGTCATGATTGAATTAAAAAATATAGATGTTACCTTCCAAAATGGCAGTCATGAATTCAAAGCGGTTGATAATGTAAGCTTAAAGATCAACAAAGGAGAGATTTTTGGAATCGTAGGACCAAGTGGTGCTGGAAAGAGTACTCTGGTACGTGTGATCAATTTGTTACAGAGACCAACGAATGGAGAAGTGATCATTGAAGGATCAGATATTACAAAGTTTAACCGAAAACAATTAAGAAAAACAAGATTGAATATTGGAATGATCTTCCAGCATTTTAATCTGATCAGTGGATCAACGATCGCGGAAAATGTTGCATTTTCATTGTATGCCAATAACTATCCAAAGGATAAGATCAAAGACAGAGTGAAAGAACTCTTAGAGATCGTACATCTTCCAGAAAAAGCAGATGCATATCCAGCAAACTTAAGTGGAGGACAGAAACAAAGAGTTGCGATTGCAAGAGCGTTAGCGAACAATCCAGATATCCTGTTATGCGATGAAGCAACCTCCGCATTGGATATTGAGAATACAGAAGAAATCGTGGAATTATTACGAGAGATCAATGAAAAAACACATATCACGATCGTATTTATCACACATGAGATGGATGTAGCAAAGAAATTATTTGATCGTATTGCGTTTATGGAAGATGGAAAGCTGAAAGAAGTTACAGATATCTATTCTGCCTTTGCAAATCCTAAGTCAGATATTGCAAAGAGTCTGGTACAACGCGTATTAAATGTAGAGGTTCCAGAGGGATTAAAAGCAAAAACAAATGAAGAGATCCTTCGTTTAAGTTATACAGGAGATGATTCTTATGATCCTGTGATCAGTGTTGCTTCTAAGAACTATGATATTACAATGGATATCATCAATGGGAAAGTCGATTACATCAGGAATAAACCATTTGGTATGTTGATCGTGATCCTTAGAGGAGAAGATGCAGAACGTAAGAAAGCATTAGAATACATTAGTAAGAATGTATATAAATTAGAGAGGTTAGGAGGAAGATAATATGAATGAAACATTAGAGATCATCCAGTCAGAATTTGCTCAGGCATCTTTTGAGACCTTTGAGATGGTATTGATTTCCATGATCGCAGCAGCAATCCTTGGAACGATCTTAGGACTAGTATTACATCTGGCATCGAATCCGATTTTTTATAAAAACAGGGTAGTTAATGGCATTACAGGAACGATCATCAATGTGATCAGGTCTTTACCATTTATCATTTTGATCATTGTATTACAGCCGTTGGCAAGACTGGTTGTAGGAACAATGATCGGACCAATCGCAGCATCTGTATCTTTGGCAATCGCAGCAATCGCATTCTATGCAAGACTTGTGGAAGGTGCATTTAGTGAGGTTGATAAGGGTGTGATCGAAGCAGCGATTGCAACAGGAGCAAGTATGCCTCTTATTATTCGTAAGGTTTTATTTGTAGAAGCAACACCAGCACTGGTTCGTGCTTTAACTGTAACTTTTGTTAGTGTGATCGGATATTCAGCAATGGCTGGAGCTGTTGGAGGCGGTGGAATTGGTAATCTTGCGATCATGTATGGATATAATCGTTATCAGACAGGAGTATTATTAGTAACAGTTGTTGCACTTGTCATCATCGTTCAGGTTGGACAATGGATCGGAGATAAGATCGCACTGAAGCTTACAAGAAAATAAGATCAGCCAAAATATAAAACAAAAATAAGAATTTTTCATATCAAAATAAATATTTTCTTTTCTTCTGGACAGAATATAAGTATCAAGATGTTAAAGAGAAAAGGAGATACAAGATGAAAAAGACGTTAAAACTTACGAGTCTTTTGTTTACACTGATCCTTGCAGTATCCGTTGTATTTACTGGATGTGGCAACGGCAGAAAGGATTCTACGACAAAAGGAACAACAGAAAATAATAATGCATCAGCTACAACGGAAGATAATCTGGTAGACGATGCTGAGGATGCCGTTGATGATGTGGCAGATGGAGTTGGAGATGCGGTAGATGATATCGCAAATGGTTTTGACAACTATGACGATGCACATGATTATTTATTAAACCGTCTGCAAAATGACGATAAAGATGGTAAGTATGAAGTTCGAAATGAGACAAAAGACGAACAGGAATACAGGGATGGAGCCAGTGGATATCATTTTGAAATCTATGATACATCCGATGATTCTGGGAAAAAATACGGAGATTTCTATGTAGATAAAGATACAGGAAAGATCTACAAACGAAATACAAAAACAGAGAAATTAGAAGAATATAAGAAATAAAAAGAAGGCACAGGGGTGTTAATCCTGTGCCTTCTTTAATGCATTTTTGATCGCTTGTTTTAATAATGTATACGTATACTGGCTTTGCCCGTCAAATTTGATATCATCAATATTTTGAACTTTGGGAAGTTGTTTATTGATCTCATTTAGAGAAGGTTCGATCAGAGGATACATTGTTTTGATCGATTTATTTAAATGTTTTAAAGAAATCGATTTTGCTTTGCCGTCCTTTACCGTGACCGAAAGTTCTAATTCGTTTTCTCCAAGTTTTAATGGAGAAGAATAGACACCTTGTGTGTAACCGGAAGTTTCTTTTGTTTTCTTTGATTTATGGGAAGGAACAAACATAAAGATCAAAAGTAAGATCAAAAGTATTCCAAGTAAGATAAAGATTCCGGTGTAAATAAGTTCCCGTGCTTTCAATACGACAATTTTCGTTTTTGATGACATAGTTATCCTCCTAAAAGATTCTATCTATAGTTTATGAATGGAATGAGATATTTAGAACATCTTTACGGAAAATAAAGGATAAGATATAATGATAGAAAATGGAGGAAATGATATGGCATTACAGTTTATACTAGGGTCTGCGAGATCCGGAAAAACAGATTTTATTTATGATCAGATGATCAAAGACTCCATGGAACACGAAGATGAGGAGTTCTTTTTTATTGTGCCGGACCAGTCAACGCTAAATGCACAAAAACAACTGGTCACAAGACATCCACGTCATGGAACGTTTAACATTGATGTGGTGGGATTTTTCAGATTAACTTATCGTGTATTCGAAGAATTATCATATATTCCGAAAGACCTTTTGGAAGATGAAGGAAAATCTATGGTGATCCGAAAGATTATGGAGCAGCATAAAGAAGAATTAAAAGTATTTGCGTCCAGCATGAAAAAACAGGGATTTATTGATGAATTAAAATCTTTTTTTGCAGAGGTCTATCAGTATGACGTGTCCATGGAAGATTTAAAGAAGATTACAGATGGGATGAAAGAAGAAGGATTACGCTCAAAGATGGAAGATATTCTTCTTGTGATGGAGAATTTTGAAGATTATATCAAGGAACGGTACTTGATCTCTGAACAATTGTTAGATGTTCTGGCACAGAAAGTGGAACGATCAGAGAAATTAAAGAATGCAACATTCTACCTGGATGGATTTACAGGATTTACGCCGATCCAGAGAAAAGTACTGGAAAAGCTATTAAAGATTGGGAAAAATGTATATGTTGGACTGACTTTAGATGGGCGTTACGTGAGAAGTCAGTACCGTGAATATGAATTATTTGCCATGTCAAAGAAAGAAAAATATGAACTGATCAAACTTGCGCAGGATGCAGGAACCCCGGTGATGTCAGATATCATCTGTTGGCCGGATGAGAGAGATTCTAAGGAATTACGCCATCTGGAGCAGAATATCGAGCGTTATCCATATGAGATATACAAGGATGAACCAGAAGATATTAAAATCCGTTGTTTTATGAATCCAAGGCAGGAAAGTAGAACAGTGGCAAATGAGATTGAACGATTTGTGAGGGAAGAAGGATATCGATATAAAGATATTGTTGTATTAACAGCAGATCTTGATAGCTATCAAAATGAATTGGAAAAAAGTTTTGATGATCTGCATATTCCATATTTCGTAGATGTGAATCGAAAACTGTTAAATAATCCATGTATAGAAACACTCCTTTCTGTTCTGAAGATGATCCAGAAAGATTTTTCATATGATATGGTATTTCGTTATTTAAAATCAGGTTTCTCGAATTTTACAATGGAAGAAGCAGATTTTCTGGAAAATTATGTGCTGGCTTGTGGAATTCGTGGATTTGCCAGATGGAACCGTCCATTTGCATCTAAGTTATTTTCCGATGAAGATGTTGGAAGAGCGGAAACCTTAAGGATTCGTTTTATTGAGGAAGTTGGAACATTAAAAACTGGATTAAAGCGAAGAGGCAGTACGGTCAAGAGAAAGCTTATCTATCTATATGAATTTCTGGAAACATTGGATGTTGAAGGAAAGATGGTAAAGAAACAGGAGATGTTTGAGGCGTCAGGAGATCTCATTGCGGCAGCAACCTATGCAAAGGTTTATGAACAGGTCATTGACCTGTTAGAACAGATGGCAGAGATTTTGGGAGAAGAAAAGCTTTCTTATGATGACTTTTTAAGTGTTTTGGAAAGTGGACTGGAAGAGATGCAGATTGGTGTGATCCCGCCAAGTCTTGATCAGGTCATGATCGGTGATATGAAACGAACGAGAACCGAAGAAGTAAAAATCTTATTTTTCCTAGGTATCAATGAAGGTGTGATTCCTGCAGCCAATGACGGTGGAGGGGTTGTCAATGACCATCAAAGAGAAGTGCTTGAAACTTATGGAATAAATCTGGCGCCTGGCATTAAACAGTCTGCTTATATGGAACAGTTTTATTTGTATCTTACGGTGTCAAAACCAACCGATCGTCTGTATTTATCCTATCGCATGATGGATGCAGCAGGAAATAATAACCGTCCGTCCTATTTTATTGAAAGGATTCAACGCATTTTTCCAAAATTAAAGGTTACGATGCAGGAAGAAGAGGTGCAGACGGGCTATACAAGGGAAGAAGCGTTAGATCAGATGATTCTTTGTCTGCAGGAGATGGAATTTGATGAAAGAGACGATGATCCGGAGAAAATGAAATGGATGCAGACGTTATATCATGCTTTAAAAGAGTTGGAACCTGTGGGTGATTATGTAGATGCAAGATTTTACACCAATCAGGCATTGCCATTGAGCAAGGAACTGATTCATGATCTGTATGGAGATACGATTTCAGGAAGTGTAACGAGAATGGAGAAGTTTGCCGGTTGTGCATTTTCTCATTTTATGCAGTATGGGTTAAGACTTCGAAAACGTCTGGTGCATGAAATTCTGCCGACCGATATGGGAAAAGTTTTTCATAAGACGATGGAATTAGTTGGAAAGCGCAGTGATTGGAAGTTTGCGGATGATGCATCAAGAGATGAATTTGTAGAACTGATGGTCGAGCAGGCAGTTACGGATATCCAAAAAGAATTGTTTGAGAGCAGCCACAGAAATGAATATGTCCTGGAGCGGATGAAACGAATCTCTAAACGAGCGGTATGGGCGATGGAACAACATATCAAGAGGGGTGATTTTACACCAGAAGAATATGAGATTGCCTTTGGAGAGGAAAATCATTTAGATTCCATGACGTTTGCTTTAGAAGATGGAGAGAAAATGTTCTTTTCTGGAGTGGTTGACCGTATGGACAGTATAGAAGATGATGAAAATAAATATTTAAAGATCATCGATTACAAATCAGGTAAACAGAAGTTTGATTTTGCCAAGATTTTTCATGGATTGCAGATGCAGCTGATCATTTATATGAACGCAATGATGGAATTATACGAAAAGAAAACAGGAAAGCGGGTATATCCGGCAGGAATGTTTTATTTTCATATGGATGATCCGATCGTCAATGTAGAACACGAGAATGAGGCGGAAGATAAGATTTTAAAAGATCTTAAGATGAGTGGCGTCGTCAATGAAGATTTTCAGTTGATCGATCATATGGAACATACGGGATCAGAAGGATATCTGACACTGCCGGTCCGTGCAACGAAGAATGGATATGACAAGAGATCTTCTGTTTTAAATACAACACAGTTGTTCAATCTGGGAAGAATTGTGGAAAAGAAAATGACAGAGCTTGGAAATTCATTGATGCATGGAGATATTTCTATAAAGCCATATGAATATGAAGGAAGAAAACCTTGTGAGTATTGTGAGTTTAAGAATATCTGCGCCTATGAAGATGGTGTTGATCAGGTAGAGAAGATTAAGAAAGTATCACTAGAGGAGGGAAAACATGCCTTGGACCAAACAACAGCAGAAAGTCATTGATCAAAGAGATGCTGACATCTTAGTATCTGCTGCGGCAGGTTCTGGAAAGACGGCGGTACTGGTAGAACGTATTATACAAAAGATCACGGACGAAAAACATCCGATCGATGTGGATCATCTGCTTGTCGTGACATTTACGAAAGCAGCAGCAGGGGAGATGAAAGAAAGGATTATGGCGGCACTTGATGAAAAGGTGCGGGAATTTCCAGGAAATCAGCATTTTGTTAAGCAGCTGTCATTGATCCACAAGGCACAGATCACAACGATCCATAGTTTTTGTATGAATCTGATTCGTGATTATTTTTATGTGCTTGGTATTGATCCAAATACAGTACCGGGGGATGAAGGAAGATTATCTGCAATAAGAAAAGAAATATTGGATGATCTGTTGGAAGAAGCTTATGAGAAAAAAGAAGAAGATTTTATCAATCTGATCGAATCTTATTCTCCAGGAAAAAATGATAATATCATCAGTGAATATATTTTAAAGTTATATGAAAATGCAAGAAGCCACAGGGAACCAGAAAAATGGCTTGATCAGGCAGAAGAAAATATTTCAGTAGAGACAAAAGAACAGTTTGATCAGGCACCATTTATGAAGATCATCTTAAGAGATGCAAGATTTTCGATAGATGGTGCATATGATACGATTCAGGAAGCATTAGAACTGGCACTTTCTCCTGGTGGACCATATTTTTATGAAAAAACACTGCGAAAAGATTTAGAGATCATCATAAAGATCAAAGAAGCACAGACATTTTCTAAATTATGTGAAAGCTTTGTAAAGATGGAGAAACCACGACTTTCTGGACGTAAGAAAAAAACAGATGAGATTGATGAAATGCTTCAGGATCAGTGTAAGTATGAAAGAAATCAGGCGTACAATCTGCTTGATGATCTGAAAGCAGCATATTTTTATGAAAATGAGTCAGAAATTTTTCATGAATTAAGAAGGATTAAAAGTCCGTTAAAAGGATTGATCGATCTGACGAGAGAATTTATGATCCGTTATGATGAGAAAAAGAAGAATGAAAATATCATGGATTTCGATGATATGGAACATTTTGCGCTGGAACTTTTGATCGATCATTATGATGAGGAAGGCAATCCAGTGCCAAGTAAGATCGCAAGAGAAAAGTCCGATGGATACGAAGAAATCTATATCGATGAATATCAAGACAGTAACTATATTCAGGATGCGATTTTAAGGAGTGTATCCAAAGAATCCACCTCGTCCCGGATATTGCAGAGGACTGACCGCTGATGGTCAGCAAGGCGTTCATTGTCCTGCTCCATGCGGTCATACTCTTTTTCGTAATCATCGATATCCTGCACATTGGTTTCGATGTACTCCTCAATCTCCCGACGAAGTTCCTCTCCGGCGTAGTCCTGCACCGCATCCAGCAGATCCCGGATCAGGCAGGAAACGGAATACTTAGCCTCGCCGCCGTTGATGCTCTTTGCTTCAAAAATGTTTGCGAAAGAGATACGGCACGGAATCACGACCTTAGTTGCACTGGAAATCTTGTTAGCCATAATAAAAATCCTCCATCAATCTGTTTTTGTGTATTGCTGCTGCCCTCAGTCGAGGACAGCAAATTCATCTTCCGCAGTCTGCAGATCGACTGCCTCTCTGAGGTCCGAATCCGGGACAAGTGCCAGCTTACCGGGCGGCTTGACCACATACTCTCCCAGAATCTCCTGGAACTTTTTCTTCCCCATGAGCTTTTCAAAGGCTGTCAGGGAGATCAGCTCCGTCTTATAAATATCGGTATATCCGGCCTTCTCTGCCGCGGCCACCACCGATTTCGTATCAAGAAACTGTCTCTTGCTCCTGCCCTCGACCACCTTATAGCCGGACCATATGACGCCGTGGTTGATGGCTTCCGAGGACACATAGGCAAAGATGGCGTCGATCC
>ERZ773248.2612-NODE-2612-length-10391-cov-7.027670_pt1 | contig 10391 bp, 18 predicted proteins | sample MGYA00580518_ERZ773248 | MGnify/ENA primary metagenome ERZ773248 (study PRJEB29015, sample SAMEA2737762) | human gut metagenome | biome: human gut; feature: human-associated habitat; material: faeces | place: China | collected 2012 ...
GGATACCCAAGCGTTACCGTATACCCGAGCGTCACCGGATACCCAAGCGTTACCGGACTGATCAAGGTTCTCTTCTTTCTCTACAAGGCCACCCAATTCTCCTTCTTTTACGTCACCAAACGACACAAGAGCCTTGATTCTAAAGAGCTTCTTTCCTAAAAAAGTTACAAATTCGCTGGTTAATTCAAATTTTTTCATTTACATTTCTCTCCTTTTCGTCTACAATTTAACTGATTTAATTTCTTGAGTGCTCGAGGGTTGCCGCCCTGTGACAGCACTCATTTTTAATACCCAAACACCAGATACCACGCCAGTAGCACCAAGATAAACCCGATCACCATCGCACCAGCTCTGATCCAATAAGGCTTGTACTTTGGTTCCGGCAGATCTACCGATACGGAGCGGATGTCCCAGCTATTTAAAGTATTTGTATGCTGGGTGGTGTCGCAGCGGTATGTTCCTTTTATTGTCACAATATCAATCCTCCTAATCTCCGCTTTTCTTCCTCTGTTATCTTTAATGCCTTACATATCAACCTTAATTCCCGCAGGTTAAATTTGTTTGGATCTCGTATTTTCGCGTACAGGGTGCTTTCTGGTATCCCTGTAAGATTGGACAGGTCATCTATTCCCATGTCTTTAAGTCTTCTTGCATTGTCAATACTGCCACGCAATACTCTGTTTTTTATTTCGTTTTCGCTAACTGCAGTTCTTGGCACAATATCAGTCCTCCAATACATACGATGTTAAATATTGTCTTTTTTCTCGTTTTCTTCTTCGCTCTCATGCTTTTTTCGAGACACCATAGCCTCCGCAAAGCCGAGAAAATACCCTTTATTCATGTCCGACATATCCGGCAGTGCTTGCGCCACTTTTCTGATGATTTCTTTCTCTTTTTCGCTCATGTGTACCTCCTATGCTACATTCAGGAATTTATTGATAAAATACTGCTGTCCTTTGCCGGTTACTTTTGTGGTTTTGTTAATCCGAACGGAACCATCTGGATTCATAGCTGTTGTCTCTTTCACTTCAAACAGCCCTAAATTCATAGATTTCTGTGTGGGCGAGTTCCATTCCGTTCCTTTTCTCTTACTCAGATATCCATTTTCACGCAACCACTCAAATAAGCGCTTCTGCCCTGTTTCGACGCCGTTCTGTTTCAAAATCTTCGCCAGATCGCCGATTAAGATGGATGTATGACTGGTAGCGACAGCATCCGCGAATATCGCTTTCGGCTTCATTTCCTCAATTTGCGCTGTCTGCTCTTCGATTGTCTTCTGCGCTTCTAAGACCGCCAGTGCGAGGAGTTCTTTGCCCTGTGGAATGTGTTCTTTAATGATGTCTTCCATTTCGTGGAATCGCTTGATGTATTTTGCTGTGAACTCTGTTCCTTTAATTCCAGTAAGCTTATGAGCAATTAACTCACACCCGTCTTTTGTGATTAAGTAGCACGGCATCGTTTTATTTTGTGCTGTCGTATACGTGGATTCTGTAAAGAAATCGGTGGGCTGAATTTTCAGCTCTCCTAATTCAGATACATATACACGAATATCGGCTAACAAATTCTTGTGTTTCTTTCCAACCATCTCAGCCACTTCCCGGCTGTCTAATTTCTGTTGTAATTCGTTCAATACCTTTTACCTCCTATTTTTATTGCCATCGTAACCTCCGTGGCGGGATTGCTTTCTTTTTGTTTATCTCCTATACTGTAAATACAGGGCACTGCCATGCCTGAGTATTACGAAAGGAGCGATTTTATGAGACGTTGTAATTCACCATTTAACGGCAATCGCTATGTGCTTAATAAAAACACTGGTGAAATCCATGATTTAGACCGCGAAACCTCGTGCTGCCGCATAAATGATATAAAGTCCGAACATATCTTCAATTGCAGTTCCTATGAGGAAGCTGTTGTTTTTTCTTCCATGCTTGACATCAGAAGAAACGGATGTGCTCACTGCATGCCAGAGAAAAACAACGGATAACCATTAAGAGCTGCTTTTTTTAAATGAGGTAGCTCTTTTTCAGGCATCTCCTCTTCAAGAAGTTCTGCAAATGCTTCAGGAGTTTTTTTGACTTCGATCAAGCCAAATACCATATTAGAAAACTCTTTCTCTCTAGTAATGGATTTCAATACATCGAATTTTTTTATCTTTCTATCCTTATTTTCTTCGTCAAGGCCTATAAACTCATCGATATATTTTTCGATACGTTCAACCCCCTGAATTTCTTCGCGCAACTCTTCTGGTTGTTCAAGAATTTTTTTCACAGCATTCCTGATTAAATTCTCCGTATTTGCCTTCTGAATTTTGATGTCATCTTCACACTTTTTGATGCGATACAACAAGCAATCCCATTTTTGTCTTGAAACCCACATCTTTCTCACCTTCCTTTCTTTAAACTCTGTCCTCTGCATTTCCGGGCTTGGAACCGGCTTCGGCTGCATTGCAGTGCCGGGACGTATCCGGCGGTTTATCAGAGCTGTTGTCATTTTCTTCAAGCCCAAGATCAATCAACATATCATTGAATTGATTGGAAATCTTTAAAATAAATTTTGTTAAAATAATAAGAGATTTCACATTCCCACGATCTGCTATCTTCCTGTGAGCTGATAGCAGATTTTTTATAACTGTCTTTCTAATGTAAAATCCAAATTCTTCTTTTATTTTCATTTCCATTTCCTCACTTTCAGTTTTTGTTTGTGTTGTTTGAGTTTGTAAACTCATAATACATCCGTTTTTAGAGTTTGTCAACCCTATTTTTTAAAAATTTATTCGTTTTTTGAGTTGATAAACTCATGCAGTTATGATATAATGTACTTTGCAAGGAGGTGATAGAATGGAAATGTTCGAGCGAATAAAACTCCTCCGGACTGAACAATTACATATGACACAGACCGAATTCGGTGAAGCTCTTGGCGTAAAAAGAGACGTTATAAATAATATTGAAAATAACCGTTTGAAAAATCCAGAGAAACAGGAACCGATTTATAGGTTGATGTGCAAAAAATTCAATGTAAACGAAGAATGGTTAAGAACCGGAAACGGTGAAATGTTTATCCCGTTGACAAGAGACCAGTTGATTACAGACTTTGCTGCTGATCTTATAATGGAAAACGATACATTTAAAAAGAGATTAGTAGAAGCTCTTGCAAAGCTGGATGAAAGTGAATGGGATGTCCTGGAAAAGCTCGCAGAGAGCTTAATTAAAAAAGACTAGGGTTTCCCCTAGCCTAAAAGCTTTATGCAGAATCGGTACACAAGTTCCAACACCTCAATATTGTTGGACTTGTTGACCAATTCGATGATAAGTTTTTTGTAGTCCATTTCGCAATCCCCCTAACTGCAAAAACACTTGTTCGAAATCCCTGAACATATAATACTATCTCAGGAGACAAAAATCAATATTTTGTTCGAACATTTGTTCTGTTATTTTATGGCAATATTTTGCCCTCTATTAAGTAAACAGTTAAAATTCGGGAAACTTACGCGAAAATGGACAATCGTCCCAGATATGGGACAGTTATTTGTATGGAGAGTCGATAAGGTCTGAAATTCGGACTTTTAAGCCCTTGGCAAGTATTTCCAAATTATCAGCGGATGGTGATACCGCACCATTTGCGATGCGGCTGATCGTGGATTTTGGTATCCCTGTTAATATCGATACTTGCCGAACTGATAGATTTTTATTAAACATGATCTTATCGAGTAGTATCTTCATAATATTTTAATTGTAGTATATTCCAGAGTTGGAAACTACAGGTAAATAATGGTAATGATATAACCGCTTCGGCGTTTATATATAGAGTAAAGTGGTGTTAGTGCGCATAAGAAAGTGAGGAAATTATGAAAAAGAAAATTGTAGCAATGTTATTAGTAGGAACTATGGCATTATCTATTACGGCGTGCGGTGGAGACACTGAATCTTCCAAGGAAAGTGAGACAAAAACAGAATCAACAACAGAGCAAAAAGAAGAGTCAAAAGAAGAAGCGCAGCCAGTTGATGACGGAATCATAGATTTTACAGCAGAAAAATTTAATGTAAAATATGTAAGACATGAATTTGCAAACGATTACGAAGGAAATAAATGTTTGCTTTACTACTACACTTTCACGAACAATTCTGATGAAAATGCAACAGCTGGAATTGCGGCAAATGTGCAGTGTTTCCAAGACGGCAGTGAGTGCGAAATAGGAATCATGGCAGAGCAGAACGACTCAATGAACAACTACGCCTTGAACGAAGTACAGCCAGGTGGAACTGTTGAAGTGTGTCAGGTGTATAAATTAAAGAGTGACACAGAACTCACGATTGAAGCATCTGATATGATATCGTTTGATAACAAAAAAGACACTCAAAAAATAGCGGTGCAGTAAAATAAAGGCATTGAAAAGGTGTGCAGGGGAAAGATATGGGATTTCGTTTTAGGAAGAGTGTGAAATTAGCTCCTGGAGTAAAATTGAATATAGGAAAGAAAAGTGTCGGGATAAGTGCTGGAAATAAGTACGGAGGCATTTCTTGTAACACAAGTACTGGAGCAAAAGGGAGAACGACATTATACGGAACAGGACTATCATATCAGCGGAAGATAGGTGGTAATGCAGTTAATGATACAGATACCAAAAATGAGAAAACTTTAAATGCAACCACATATCTAATACTTTCTATCTTTCTCGGAATGCTCGGTGTTCACAGATTTTACAGAAATCAAATAGGTATAGGAATACTATACTTATTTACAGCTGGATTGTTCGGGATAGGATGGATTGTTGACATTATAAACGCGATAAGATTATACGTTTATTTGAAAATATGACAAAACAAAACCGCCCCTGCGCCAACAGAGACGGTATACATATCCGAAGATATGCGATTGAAATCCACGAATATTGTATCATCTTCGGAAACAGCTTGCAAGCGGAACATATGTTTTGCGCTGGCTGTTATTTTTGTACTAAAATTTAAGGAGATGATGATATGGCAACAGCAAAACAGCTACCATCTGGAACGTGGAGATGCCTTGTGTATAGCCACAAGGAGAAATTATACACGGAAGATGGGGCACCGATTATTGACGAAAAGACAGGGAAGCAGAAAGAAAAGAGAATCTACGAATCCTTTACAAGCTCCCTCCCGGGGCGAAAGGGAAAGCAGGATGCAGAAGCACAGGCAGCCACATTTCTTGCGGAGCGAGAATTTAAGCAGCGCCCAGAAAATCTAACCGTAAAAGAGGCCTTTAAACGGTACATAGCCGCGAAAGAAAATGTGCTGTCAGAAACCACATTGCGCGGGTATGAGACGATTATGAACAACCAGATTACAGATATTGCAGAAATCAGTATACGCAAGATCACACCAGAGAATGTGCAGATGTGGATCAATAATCTATCCGCAAGACTATCGCCAAAAACCGTAAAGAACGCCTATGGACTTTTTATCCCGGTAATGTCTATGTATGCCCCAGATCGGACATTTAAAACCACCCTCCCTCAGTCGGAAGAACTAGAGTATTATACTCCATCCGATCAAGATATAGTAAATCTAATAGAGTACATTAAGGGAACAGAACTTGAAAAAGCTGTGCTTCTGGCTGCTTTTGGTAGTCTCAGACGAGGGGAAGTGTGCGGGCTTGAAAAAGAGGATATAAACGGTAACTCAATCCGCGTCAGGATAACAAGAGTACGCGGAAGAAAAGGAATGATTGAGAAATCACCTAAAACGAAAAAGAGTTATAGATACATTATTTTCCCGGAATTTGTTATACGGAAATTTGATGATGTGGAGGGGAAGCTTGTTAAAATGCATCCAGAAGATATATCCAAAAAGTTCGGGCGCATACTGCAAGCCGCAGGTATACCAAAATTCCGATTCCACGATCTTAGACATTACACAGCATCGATCATGCACGCTATTGGGATACCAGACCAGTACATTATGAAGCGCGGCGGTTGGAAATCTGACCAGATACTAAAGAAGGTATACCGAAACACGATTGATGCAGAAGACAAGAAATTTATCGATAAAGTAAACTCACATTTTGAGAACATGCAACACGAAATGCAACACGTAGAAAAAGAAGCTTGAATTTACGCGCATTTTAAGCAAAAATGTGAGGGTTCGACTCCCGCCAGGTCCATTTGGAAAAATTGTAGGAAATGCTTGATTTTCAGGCATTTCCTCTTTTTTGATAAGTGCTATTTTTGAGTACAATTGAGTACAGCCTTTCAAGGAATATGTACCATAGTCAATGCCATACAATCCCAGTAGTTGGATTTGTCACTTTCTCTAAATTCCATTTTGAACCTCCCTCATTCTTAAAATCCTTATTGTTTGTAAACGACTGCAAATTCTTCACATACAACTTTCATAGCAGGCGTAAATTTCAATCCAGCTTCATTCAAACATTCCGTAAAGAATTTTTCGTGAACTTCTCTCCAAAAATCTAAGGATTTATCCCCCTCACCTTCTTTGTATGCGTGTTCTGCTGATACTTCATAAAATGGGACAATGGTTACTTTCTTAGTTTGAATAATACAAACAGCATTGTCTTTAGAGTCCAAAATAACACTATACGCTCCTATTGCAGGCAGAGGTTCGTTTTCCAATTCGTACAGAGGATAAGCTGAAGCGGTAGCAGTTTTTTCGCCAGTTGCAACTAAATGAGCCAGCAAATCCGCTTCCACCCCAAAAGCCCATGTCTCGTAATGGCACTCGACAAAGTTATTCTCCATAATAAATGCTTCCCAAAGTTCTTTCCCTGACATAAGACATCCTCCATCAAATTCAAATTTGAAAACCATAAAATTAAAAGAACAGCCCGTCGGTTTGTGGAAACAGCGGCACTTGCGGTATCTAAAAGGTTTCAATTTTCCTTCCCGATCTGCTTGATCATCTGATTCACATATGTACTTAGCCCTGCTGTCAAGATTCCCTGTACAATTGCTGTAAATACTGCCATTGCAATTTCCTGTCCAGTGCTTGTCGGACAAGATGCAAAGACCCATACCGCACATAACACAATCCCGATTCCACCCAGAATAAGCGGGATATACTTATCTCTTACCGCCTGAGATTGTTTCAATCCAATTCCAATAAAATACAGGACCACTGCCACCATGAGTAATTCAGGTTTTACATATTTCATAATTTCTTCCATTTTACCGTTTTCCTTTAAACAATACGGATTTCTTTATTGTATGCACAAAGTTTCCCTTGGTTACCTGCTATCCAGGCAACAGCAATATTAGTTCTCAAAATACACTCCGAATCAATACCATATAGCAAACCGTTCCTCCCGTCACACTCAACAGAGTATTTCCTTTCCAGAAATGGAGTCCTGCTGTCACAGCAACCGCAATAAGCTGCGGCATAAATCCCGCCCAGGAAGAAAAATCAACGGCACGAAGGCAGTAAATAACCAGAGTTGCCATCACTGCAACCGGTAAAATATTTCCAAGATATCTCACCAGATTTGGAACTGAGCCTTTCCTGAAAATCAAAAATGGCAACAAACGCTCTGCAAATGTACAAAACGCACACACCACAATTATACATATCGTATATCCCATAGAAAGCATTATGCTTTTTCCTCCATTCCTTTTGAAAGATAAGGTTTAAAAAATATCAGAACTGCTACCGTTGTGAGCAGGGAAGGCAGCAGAAACTGCTCTGTTCCTACAAGCACTATCCACAAAACTGATGACAAAGCTGCTGCCAACGCCGGAAGTTTTGCTTTTGCGCCCCTTATCATATCTACAAATATTACAACAAAAAGTGCGGTCAGTGCAAAATCAATTCCTGTCGTATCAAAAGGAATCATTTCTCCCACCAGACCTCCGATTCCGGAGAATGTAATCCAATAAACCCAAAGCAGAATCGTTGAAAAAATGTGTACCCATTTTTCATTCACTCCGTCTGTTTCTTTGTAAGAGCAAAGCAGAGAATAATTTTCATCTGTCAGACCATAAATCAAAAAATATTTCCAGATCCCATATTCTCTGAACTTTTCAATAAAAGATAAACCGTAAAAGATATGGCGGCTATTCAAAAGCAGTGCCGTAACCGCAACCGTCATAAGAGGAATCTGATTCACCAGAAACGATACCATAAGCATCTGAAGTGAGCCTGTATAAACAAACATACTGATAATTACTGACCATCCGAACTGATACCCGGCATTCGCCATCAAAATCCCATAAGCCATCCCGACCGGAAAATAACCGATCAAAATGGGAATACTTCTTTTTACCGAATAAAAAAACTTTTCTTTATCATAAATCACCTGTCATCGCACACTTTCCAACACATAAAGCTGCTCTTTCTCCTTATCATACGCCAGAAGCAGCTCCGAAGAGTCTGTTTCTCTTTCTCGATATGAATAGACACATTCCTCATAATCCGGTCGTTCCTTTTGAGGAACATCGATGATATTCAGACAGTTTTCTGCAAATTCCGAATAGGAATTTGTATACAAAGTACCGGTGCCATCATCGGCCCTCCAGTTCAAAAACTTACTGATATCCTCTGTATTCTCATACTGAAGCACCGTATATTTCTCACCATCTCCGTGAAAAGAAGCCCCCGTATCTGCATGATAAAGCTCTTTTCCGCCATCCGGAAGCTGCATTTTCCAATTTGCCTGTATAATCATCTCATCAGACACACAGCCTGTCAGCCAAACTGTACTAAGGAATCCAATTCCAATCACTGCTGCTGTTTTTCTCATAACTCTCCTCCAATCTTCCGGTCCTGCCGAGTTTTCAAGATGCCTCCATTGTAGCAGACTCTTCTGCTTTTTTCCAATAAAAATACTGCATCGTCCCATAAGAACTTTGCAGTATTTTTCATCATATTAAAACAATCCTCTTAATGCCGGATAATATTTTTTGAATTTCTGGTAGCGTTCTTCATACTTTTCCACAAGCTCTGCTTCCGGCTCCACAGTTTCCACCACATGAACCAGTTTATCCACAGCGCTTTCCACATTTTCAAATTCTCCGCATCCGACTGCTGCCAGAATCGCAGCGCCGTATCCGGGACCTTCCTCACTTTCGATCACATCGACTTTCAGATTCATCACATTTGCAATGATCTTTTTCCAGAGCATACTCTTCGCTCCGCCTCCGCAGATCTTCGTGCGTTCGATCTGAATTTCAAGATTTCTCGCCACTTCCAGAGAATCACGAAGTCCAAATGCAACGCCTTCCAGGACTGCCTGTGTCATCTCTTCCCGTGTGGTGTCCATGGACATCCCGATAAATGCCGCTCTGGCAGACGGATCATTGTGAGGGGAACGTTCTCCCATCAGATAAGGCAGATAGAAGACCTGATTTTCACCCAGCTTTACAATCGCTTCCTGCTCTTTTGCATACTCTTTTGTCTTTAAGATCTCATCCATCCACCATTTATTGCAGGATGCCGCACTAAGCATACATCCCATCAGATGATAATTGCCGTCTGCATGTGCAAATGAATGCAGCGCATTGTACTGATCCACACCGAACGTCTTGCTTGATATAAAGATTGTGCCGGAAGTTCCAAGGGAAATATTGCACTGACCGTCTCCTACTGTTCCGGTTCCCACTGCCGCCGCCGCATTGTCTCCGGCGCCTGCAATGACTTTTACATCTGTACCAAGTCCCAGTTCTTCTGCGATTTCCGGTTTCAAATTACCAACCACTTCATAGCTTTCATAAAGCTTTGGCAGCTGCTCTTCTCTGATTCCACAGATATCCAGCATCTCTTTTGACCAGCATTTGTTCTGTACATCTAAAAGCAACATTCCCGATGCGTCCGAATATTCAGTACAAAAAGTACCGGACAGTTTATATGCCAGATAATCTTTAGGCAGCATGATTTTTGCAATCTTCTCAAACAACTCCGGTTCATGTTCTTTCATCCATAAAATCTTCGGTGCTGTAAAACCTGCAAACGCAATATTCGCCGTATATTTGGAAAGAGTCTCCTTTCCGATCACCTGATTTAAGTACTCCGTCTCTTTTTCTGTTCTTCCGTCATTCCAGAGGATTGCCGGACGGATCACATGATCCGCCTCATCCAAAACAACCAGTCCATGCATCTGACCTCCAAAACTGATTCCTCTGACCTGACTTTTGTCACATTCTGCTGTCAGTTCACGGATTCCTTCCATACTCTGGGCAAACCAGTCCCCAGGTTTCTGTTCTGACCAACCCGGATGTGGGAAATACAGCGGATACTCTCTGGATACAATTTTGTGAATATTGCCGTTCTCATCCATCAGCAGCAATTTCACTGCTGATGTTCCAAGATCCACACCTATGTATAACATACGCTTCCTCCCACTCTACTCATTCCAAGGATTTTCCGTTGGATATCTGACACCTTTTGGCTGATTATATCCGATCTCACTGA
>ERZ773248.2613-NODE-2613-length-10390-cov-19.583164_pt1 | contig 10390 bp, 10 predicted proteins | sample MGYA00580518_ERZ773248 | MGnify/ENA primary metagenome ERZ773248 (study PRJEB29015, sample SAMEA2737762) | human gut metagenome | biome: human gut; feature: human-associated habitat; material: faeces | place: China | collected 2012 ...
CGCCATAACAAATCCCTTGGTTGAATACCGTCTACCGAATGTATCATTGCACCATTACATGCAGCTACTTCATCAAGGCGTTGATTTAATGTTTATAAAAGAGCCACATATCAACACCGAATATTATAAACGCATGCAAAATCGAAAATATGAGATAGCTCATACTGGTAAAAAATCTATAGATAATCTAATCCAATCTGTATTAGATGCCATCACCGTATTTCAAGACGAAGAAACTCTCGAAAAAATACGCATCGCATTTCAACAATCCGAAAAGGAAGTTACAGATCTGCACCAACGTATTTCAGAAGGAATTAAGATTGTCCAACGTGATAATCCGTTTCTTCCCCCTGCCAAGCAAAAACAGATTGGTCAGGTCAAAGGTAGCCGATTGACCACAAAAAAATCCAAAGCGATGAAACCACTTATCAAAAAAATGTCCAAAGCCTTTGACGGAAATATGTGTGACCGAGAAATTATAGATATCCTCGCAATTTCGCGAAACACATTTTATAAATATAAAAATGAATTATTTTCCGAACTCTCATAACACCAAAAAAGAGACTGCATTTAAAAATTAATGAAGCCGTCTCTTTCTACATTATGTAAATATACAGTCGCCTACCAAAAAGTGAATTCGAATTCACTTTTTTGGCTTATATTTTATTTTCCGGGGGCTAATCCACGGGACCATCATATTTTTTCGCGTAATGCAAAAATCTTAAAACTCTCCTGGTGTCTGGAAGAAAAATACACCAGGAGATAAAACGAAAGGATTGACACCTCGAAGTGAGTACAAGAGCGCATTACTCTAAGTGAGTTTCTCTCGATGCACTCCCATGTGTCATAATTATTATATCCTGTTATATACATTCCCAGTTCTGACACGGAAAAATCAATGCCTAACGTTCCGGTTCCCATTCCGCAAAATTTTCCGCCCGATCTGAAACATCATAACTAATCTGTTCCGTTATGTCTGCATTCCTCTGTCGTTCCTGCTCCTGATGATAATCATTATAATCATCTAACAATCCAACCATATTAAGATATCTATTAACCTCTAACAATTTTTCTCTCAAATACAAATGTTCATCCTGGTATATATCACGACTTTCTGCTAATTTCTGATTTTTCTCTGCCAGCCTCTCTATCTGCTGCTGGTATTTTGCCAATTCTCTACGGTATGTATCAGCAATCTGATGGTCAGACAACAACAACTTGTACTCATCTTCCGGAACACTATAATTACCACTCACAATAGAACGACGATGAGGTACCTCTTCTCTACTCGTACCCTTGATTATAGTAGTTGCCTGTATAAGTTGATTATGTTGATTTTGCAGTTCTCTGTAAGAATCCTGTAGACTCCCATACTCCTGTTTCAACTTTTCATAAACATCTATCGCTCTTCTGGCATTACTAAGCTGCTGCCGGAGCATGGTATATTCCTGTCTATCTGCAGATAATGCATTTTGGACATCATCAAGGGCCTGTTTTCCTGTCTTAAGGTCATTCGCATTTTGGTCTAATTCTATATGCTGACGCGAAATTTCCTGCGTAAGCTTGTATATCTCCGTATCCAGGTGATGTCTCTTCTCACCATCCGGATGATAGATATCAATGCCATGATCCCGGGCAATACGTTCCAGTTCTTGTCGTTCGCGCTTCTCCCATAAAATTTGAGCAGTCTGTCTGCCTTCTTTGAAGAATCCCTGTTCGCCCAACGCCCGTACCAGTCCGTTTTGGATACACATCCCTCTGGTATATCCATGTGCCACTGGGATATAGTCCATATGCAGGTGGACTGTAGACTCATCCCGATGCAGATATGCCCCACACAGAAAAAGATTAGGATTACGCTGCTGCCAATTATTATAATATTCTCGGAGACAGGCAATCTCATTGTCTGCCGACAAGCCGGTGTCATTCTTATCTCCAATCTGGATAATCAGCTCATAGGCGGTATGTTTCTTAGCTGATTTCCTAATCTGATTGTAATAATCTCTAATCTTCCTCTCTGGTCTTGACTGACGACGATTGTAATCATCGACTGCAGTCTGGAAAATCTGCTTATAGGCTTCTCGGACAGGAATATCTATCCATGTCTCATTATGATGAACAAGATCCTGCTGTATATGTGGCATCTGACCGGTTGTTCTGGGATTACGCCGGTTATGCTCTCGATTTGCTGCGCTGCCATTATGCACACTCACAGTCTTAGGCATATAGTCACTCTCTCCTTCCCTGCTTCCTCCCGACCGTATCCTCTCTCCAGAGTTCGGTCTCCCAATTCAATGTTTTCTCTGTCAAAAGTAGTAACCCAATACGACTAATGGCAAGCCATTAGTCGCTCAAATCCGGCAGTTACAATCCAAAAAGTCCACTACTTTTCACGCTTAACAATATGCCAAGAATTTACCCAAAAGAAAAAAGCCCTGAAACTGTAAAAGTTCCAAGACCTTTTTCATATATTTTACTCTATTAATGTGTGTTCTTTTCCTAATATATTATTCAACCTTATAATATCCATACTGCTTTGCAAGCTTAACCTTTCCATCTTTCGTTTTCGTTAAGCCGAACACTTTAATTTCATCACCTGGATGCCACCGCTCATCCTTCTTGATTTTTACTTTAATATCATCATTATTTTGATCTGTAAAAATCAAGTAGGATTTTGATACTTTATTTACCTTACCTTCTAACAAGTTTACTTTTTCCTGACTTACAACAGTCCATGGATCGTCTGGTTGTTCTTTGTTATATTTGTATACAGTTGGCATACTTCCACTGAAAAGAAGAATTGTATATGGATTATCAACGTCTTCTTTTATTGACTGATTATCCACATAAATATTTCCCGGATTTACTCCCTCCATCTCATCTGGAGCATCAGCAATATCAGCAGTTCCATCACTGGCTGTACGATCAGATTCAACATAATCATCTACTTCGTAAAATTCATGATTTTCTTTGTCGTAACCATAATAAGTAGTTTCCTGAGTTTCAAAGTCATAGTGAATAACATATCCATCATTCGGATCATCCTGAGCATAGCATGCAGATGAAATCATCAAGGCACTTATAGTCAACCCTACAACTGCTGTAATTTTTTTATGTTGTCTCAACATAAAATCACCTCTTTCTAAATTTGGCAGTTTGTTAAAATATTCCTTTCGCTGCAAAAAAACTGATAGTACTACTTTTATACTTGTTTCTGTTTGGTTATAGAATATCATTATTCTACAATGATGTCAATAAAATTATTCTACATTCATGTAATATATTTATTGACATTTCATGTACATTTATATACTATACTATAAATGGGTAAATCGAAATTTAGCTATAAGAAGGTGATTGTTATAAAACTTAATCGTTTTGAAGTTGTGTCAGGAAAATATATCGAAGAAATTTCAGGTCAATCTCGTATCGGATATTCAATGAGTGATACAACAGACTTTTATGATATGATTGAATGGTCAAAAAAAGGTGGGTATCAAGGTTCAATTATTTCTTTTTATGATTACAATAATGGTAAAATTTATGAACCATTTCAAAAACAGAGGAATGTATTATATGGCCCACCTGTTTATTTAAAGAATTTTTTTTGGTTTTTACAAGGAGATTATAATAGTGGGAAAATTACTCTCTTCAGATATCTTCCAGATAAAATTCCAGAGTTGATTATACAATTTAATATAGCGGATGTAGACCTTTATAATCTGCGTATTATCGGAGAGGATATTTACATTACAAGTGAAGATGATGAGTTTGTCAGCTACTATCCAGAAAGTTTTAGATTTCCCACAACTCTTAATGAGAGTGTACGTATGATAGTAGACGGAAAAGTGTATCTCTCTGCCTGGGTAGAAGAAGGCTGGGACGATGATAACAATTGTGCAACCGAAGAATATAAATATTATGAAAAAATGATTGTAAGAGATTTTAAGGGAAATGTATTATCAGAAACGATTGGTTCCTTACAGCAACACCCAGATGGAACATGGTGGATATCATAGAAATATAATGAAAATAAAATATTAATTGATTGGAGGAATCTTATGAGTGATACATACTATGGTTTATCGAAAATGGAATATAATCTAATGAAATATTTTTGGAACACCAATGCTCCTGTTTCTTTTTCTGAAGTGGAAAAATATTGTAATACGGAATTACATTATGGTTGGGCTCAACCAACTTTACACACTTATTTAACTCGTCTTGTGAAAAAAGGGATTCTTCATTCGGAAGGAAAGGGCTATAAGTGTAAACGTTCCTATTATCCTGAACTTACGGAACAGGAATTAGCACATAAATATGCTACAGATTTTGTAGATAATACTTTCAATGGTTCTATTTCAGATCTGCTGGTTTCATTAACGTACAACACAAAATTGTCAGAGTCAGATATTGAAGAACTGAAAAATATTATTAACAATAATACTTGCGATTAATACTCTGCCAAGAATGAGGTGTGGATTATGAAGAGCCTGATTTTATTATTAATTGCCATGTCTGCCGCCGGAACCTTTCCTTTTATTATTTATATAGCATTATCTACCATTTTTGATAATTATATTTCAGCCAGGTTTCGATATAGATGTTTAAAATATTGTCTGCTTCTTTGTTTAGTTCCTTTTCCACTGTTGAAGTATTTTATTTATCATCGGTATTTTAGTACTCCAAAGCCTTTAAATGGAAATGTTGTAATTTCTTTAACCGGAAAAATCGTTCAGACATCTACTGGATTTTATTTAAATTCCGTGGGATCTTTACAGAAAATATTTATAGGATTATGGATTTGTTCCTTAAGTATAATAATTTTTTATAAGGCAATCAATTTTTCCAGATTTCACCGAAAAATTTCACAAAATGTGTTGTCAGATCCTGAAATCATAAAAATCGTAGAAATGTTATCACAGGAAATGCAGTTACAGCACAAAGTTACAGTATATGAGAATAGTTTAGCATCTTCTCCATTTACATATGGTACTTTTCATCCATCTATTGTTTTAACCTCATTATCGGATAAAAATAACTTACCTTTAATCATTCGACATGAGTTGCAACACATAAAATCACACGATTTTCTTTTTCGGCAGTTGGCTTTTCTGGTACTGATGCTACATTGCTATAACCCTTTTGTATACTTTTTCTTTCGCGAGGTAATAGAGGTACAGGAACTTGCTTGTGATGAAAATGTAATGAAATATCTTTCCAGAGAAGAACAAAGATGTTATGGATATCTGTTAATTATGACCGCCGCAAAGGAACGTTCAGAAGTGAAATCCAGAATCACATTAATGTTTTCAAAAAACAACCGTATTTTTCTTAAAAGAAGAGTAAAAAGAATCGGTATTTTTTTTAAACCTAAAATTGCTTTAAATGTATCAATTATTATCTTTATGATAAGTATTTCCTGTATTCCAGTGTTTGCGTACAATCCTCCTACTGCAGATTTACGTTCTGTTCCATGGACCGGTTTTTTTGATCCTGCCGAAGGAGCTCAGGTATCTGTTTTTGATAATGGGAATGAAATAGAATGTATTACGTTTGAAGACGAAAGCAGTATGATTCTTTCTGACGAAATATATTTCAAAGATACAGAGAACTATTTTATTACAGATAATGGGGATATTATAATTATTGAACCAGGAAATATTCAAACTTATGCTGGCTGTTCTCATATCTTTGTAAACGGTAAGCATAAAAATCATTCTCGTAATAAAAATGGAGGGTGTACTGTAAAAACATATAAAGGAAAAATTTGTACAAAGTGTAATTACACTAAAGATTTTTCACTTGACAGCACCGTAACATATTCACCTTGTCCACATTAACCAATATATTAGCTATAGATTTTCCATTCCACAAAGGACACATAGACGAATTTTCTTAGCATTAATTATAGAATATTTCTGACATGGACTATGTAATATCCGCGGAAAGCCCAAGCTGCAGTATTGCTTCCCAACAGGACGAAACAGGAGAACTGAACCGCACAAGTAATTCTTTTTTTACGGTCAAGTACTCTGCCTATAAACATACAGAGTACTATCGACAGACAGAAAATTCACCCATATTCTATTTTACTAAAGGGGCTGTCGGTTAATTGAACTGCTCCCTCCTAAGTGACAAGTTTTTATTATTTCACTTGTTTACCTAGAAGGGTACATATTCATTAACCGATAGCCCCTTTCCTTTAATAAAAAAATTTTAAAGTATTTGCAAGAATCCAAACTGAAATCCGTACTTATATAGTGAAAGGAGGAAATGAATGGAAGACAGAAAAATCATTGAGCTATATAATTATAGATCTGAAAATGCATTGATAGAAACAGATAAAAAGTATGGAAAAATTGTAACTTTTTTAATCTGTAAATTAATAAAGAATACTTTAGATGTTGAAGAATGTAGAAATGATACATATTTAGGAGCCTGGATGACAATTCCGCCTATAATACCGGATAATTTGAAAGCTTATCTTTTAAAGATTGCAAGGAATCAAGCATTAAAAAAATATGAATATATTCATGCTGCCAAAAGAGATATAGATAAGTGTGTGCCGTATGAGGAGCTAAGTAATTATTTAGCAAAAGAGTATATGGATGATTGGAGGGAGAATGAATTAAAAGAACAAATTGATATTTTCATGACATCTTTATCAAAATCTCACCGTCAGATTTTTATATTGAGATATTGGTATTTCATGCCGGTAAAAGAAATTGCAAAATGCACTAATATGAGCATAAGTAAAGTGGAATCCATTTTATTTAGAACAAGGAAAAAGTTAAAAAAACAATTAACGGAAAGGAAATATTTATGAAGACAAATATTTTTTATGCAATGAATGAGATAGATGATAAATACATCTTGGAAGCAGCACAATGTTTGGAACATAAAAACACAGGTAGAAATTATCGGTTAAATAGGGACAAATGTCTCAATAATAAATGGATGACTCATATTGTGGCTGCAATACTGATTATTGTATTTGTTTTTACAACGGGCAGTATTATTAATGCGACTACACATGGAAAAATAGTTCAATGGATCACTCAGTTGTTTGGAGCTGAAATAGTTACAAGAGAAAATAGATCATTAATCGGAAAAGAAATAAATGATAATTCTGTTCCGGAAGTTACTTATAGTGGAGAAAGATGTATAAAACAAATAGATAAAAACCCTATAGATAACAGTAACATTATAAAAGGTGTTGCAAATGAAAATATTGTTTTACCTTCATCTATTTCTGAATTTGAAGTAAAAAATGAAGTGACGCCTGAAATTATTATGACTAATGGAAGCATGGCAGTATTTTATGTGAATAATTACAAAGGATGGAATTGCAAAGAAGGCGATACTTTAACATTTTCTTTTGAAAAATATAAATCAGAAACAGTTCAAAAACAGACATTTGTTATAGGTTATATCCGTGATGGAATTATGTATGAAGGGGAGAGCATGAGAAATATAGTCGGAAGTTACACATTAACTATCAAAGAGGATGGTGAATACAATTTATATATTATTAGTTCAACTTCTGATTATTTGACAATAAAACAAGGCATTATTAATCATGAAAGAAAGAAGGAAGATTGAAGTGAAGAAAAAAAAGATTCGTAGATGCATATTTGCACTATGGTGTATATTAGCCATTATTTTTCTTATAGCTGTAAATATATATAATGGAAATGAAAAAGCGGAGAATGTTATTTCGGATCTGGTACGAATATACATAGGTGCATCATTTATAATAATAGGAATAATATATAAATTAGGTAAAAATAAATAATGGAAATTTTCAAAAGGGCCGCCCTGAAAACTCGTTTGTAAAAAATAGCGACTGTCTTATCACTTTTGGAGCACTACAACATATACCCCTTGTTCACATTAACAAATATATTAGCTATAGATTTCCCATTCCATACAGAACACATAGACGAATTTTCTTAGCACTAATTATGGAATATTTCTGACATGAACTATGTAGTTTCCCAGTTCTCCTGTATGTCCGCGGAAAGCCCAAACTGCAGTATTGCTTTCCAACAGAATGGCACAGGAGAACTGGAGCCACACAAGTATTTCTATTTACAAGGTCGAGTGCTCTGTTTATAAATATACAGAGTACTATCGACAAGCAAAAATACATCCTCTATATTCAATTCTGTCAAAAAAAGTGAATTCGATTCACTTTTTTATCCACACTTTGTATGCCGGTACAATATTATCTCTTACCTCGATCATCTCTTAAAGCTCTTGTATCTCCTATGTTTCAATCCACTTTTTTAGAAAAAACACTATGCAGAATCTACCCTTTGTTATATAGCTATTTTGTCAGTAATTTATTTTCAATCTCAGATAATTTTTCACTGTCTCCATCATCTAATGTGGGACATTTTTCTCTGCAAACTGTCTGAAATTGTTTTTTCGCGTTATATTTGCACTGTTTACTTAACAATTTTAAGCAATCCAGTTGAGAGATAATCTCATCAACATCCAATACCAATGGTATTCCATTAGACAACTCAGTATCACACACCTCTAACAAAACATCCCTAACCCAAGTATGACTACCTGGCTTATAATGTTGTCTCAAAATCTTGCGAATCTCTCTATCCCTTTTTTCACAATATTTCTCGTATTCTAAAATAAAATTTTGCTCTATGAAACTATTAAAATAATTATTTATCACGCTATCTGTAACATTATATACACCATTATCTCCTAACACTTCTTGTATTTTAGATCCATTTAAAGTTATTTCGCATCTTAGGAAATTATGGCATACTGTTATCTTGTACCGCTCTAATTGCTTGGTTTTATCATATATTTTTATTTCTAACCGTTTTTCCTTGCCCCTTAATATTTTCGCATATGTCTCCGGAAACATCTTATAATCTGATGCCTTATATGGATGCAAACTCTCACTCATATATTCTACCTCTCTAAGCCGTAACCTGTTTGGCAATAGATACATCATTAATCTTATCGTTCGTACATATTCAGAGAATTTGTGATTAATGACAATTGTTTTATTAATTTCTATGCTTTTATACTTGCACTCACCCATATTAACAATGATGCCATACTCATCCTTTAAATAAATTTTTGCTTCTTTCAATTTTTCTACATATTCTATTGTTGTAAAGCAATTAAGGTTGTGATAGACTGCGTCATCAACTGACATCTCCATTCTGCCATATGGATGTCCATCTTTTCCCACCTCATATAGAAAGCTATCAAAATACTTTGTCTTTTTTATCCTGATACTGCTGATATACTGTCCTGGTCCTGCAATCTCAATATAATTTTTCTGTTTTTCTTTGACAATTATAATTCCTGCTTCCAACAGATAATCATAATTTTCTACTTTACTTATCTGAAAATTATATACACATATCTTATCCAGCAATGCTACATTGTCTCTTTTCAGCTCCATATTTTATCACTCCTATCTTCAGAATCTGAAGATAAAATGAAAAATTCTTATATTTTTGTAGCTGGATTAAAATGAGGACACTTTTATTTATTTTTCACTATACACATTGCTCACACTCTTTCATTTTTTTCTAAATTCATCATATTACCTCCATCAAAATAAGAATGGAGGTATCCAAATTGAATTCACAATCTTACTCCCCATAAAATACAATAACTGCTCAAAGCGCATTAACACTATTGGCAGAAGCCAGCAAGTATGGTATAGTCGATATCGAAGGTGTGCTGAAAGAAATTGAAATGAAAAAAAATAAAGAAATTATTGAGCAACATCCCTATGCCATCACACAGGGTGCTAATGGACGGTGGTATACATACGTAGCAGACCCCAATGCCAAGCATGGACGCAGACAGATTGCAAAATCGACCAAACAAAAAGTTCTGGATGCTATTATTTCAGACTATCATCAACACCATAACGAAGATGACGTAAAAGAAATTACATTAGAAGAACTTTATAAAAATTGGATGATCTGGCGTCGTAATACAGGCACTGCCGCCAAAACGATTAAAGAAAATTATAATGACTGGCACCGATTCCTGGAATCAAATGTAATAGCCCAGAAAAAAGTAGCAAAAATTGATATGTTTGATCTGGAAAATATTCGGCAGCAGTCTGTTGATCCAAAATCAAGCACAATTATGATTAATACTTTGGACACAGATCTTTCAGACAGCAATCCGGCTAATCCATAGTAAAAAATCCCCTGCTCAAATTGCGACAAACAATGAGCAGGGGAAAATAAAAGTGTAATCAAGTGTAATCAAAATATTTAATAACGAAAAATGCGAGAAACATTGAAAAATCAACATTTCTCGCATCTCATAATCATGCCGCAGACCGGAATCGAACCGGTACGGGAGTATAAGTCCCGCAGGATTTTAA
>ERZ773248.2640-NODE-2640-length-10256-cov-6.696990_pt1 | contig 10256 bp, 9 predicted proteins | sample MGYA00580518_ERZ773248 | MGnify/ENA primary metagenome ERZ773248 (study PRJEB29015, sample SAMEA2737762) | human gut metagenome | biome: human gut; feature: human-associated habitat; material: faeces | place: China | collected 2012 ...
ATGGAATCGAGGTGTCTTTCTTTTATGCAAAATCACGAACTTGCTCATTTATAGCAATAAGAAATAATATTTAACTTAAAAGGAGGATGTGGCAGCAGGCCATATAAAAAAGCGTGATAGTATATTTAATTAACTTGTTAGTAGTAGTAGTTTTCTCATCATTAGCTATGCGATATGCAAACAGTAATAATAGAAATCAATTTAAAGGTGTTAAAGCGAATATATTTTTTATGTGGATTCCTATTATTTCTATGTCATATATTGCATCAATAAGATATTGGGTTGGAACAGATTATGGTAATTATAAAGATCTGTTTTATTTAGCGAGTAATTCGGATAAGTGGTTTACAGGTGATGATGTTCTATTTAGTGCCTCTTTGAAGTTGATTGACAATATTTTCCATGATGACAAGGCGATGTTTGCAATATATGGAAGTTTAATTGTTGTTTTAGGAGTGTATGCGATAAGAAACATTTCCAATACATTTGCTTTTTCTATGTTTTTATTTGTAGCAATGATGTTTTATTACAGTTCATTTAATGGAACACGTCAATGGTTTGTATCCATGATCATGTTTTTGTGTTATCCATTGTACTGTAACAAAAAGTATAAAATATTGATACCAATTATAATTGTTTGCTATTTTATGCATTCATCGGTTATATATTATGTGTTGGTATATTTCATTGTAAAAAACAAAGCATGGGGAAAAGTTATGGCGAGTGTAATTGCAGGGGGAATAGCAGTTTATCTGTTTTTTGCACCGGCTATAGGAGCTTTCTTAAGTATGTCTAATAGTGATGGAAGATATTCTACAATGTATGGGAATATGCTGCTTGAGTCCGGAAGTGGAGCCAATATTTTAAGATTGGTTGTAGCTTGTATACCTGTTGTTATTTCATTTGTCTTTTATAAGCAATTAAAAAGAACAAGAGACGATATTGATATTTTAATAAACTTTAGTGTTATCAATATGTTACTAATGTTGTTAGCGACAAGACATTGGCTTTTTGCCAGATTTAGTATATATTTTGATATTTATAATATTATTTTGATTCCGCAATTTGTATATATATTTAAAGAGAAAGATAGAAAATTTGTACGGCTACTTATTTATATTCTATTCTTTTTCTACATGTATGTGCTATTACATGTGGATTCTGAGTTACTACCATATAAAACAATTTACGGACACTACTTTCCATAGAGGAGAAGATGATGAAAATATTATTTTTAATTCCCAATTTAATGCATGGGGGAGCAGAAAAAGTATTAGTTAATTTAGTAAATAATATGTCGAAAGATAAATATGAGATAACAGTGCAAACTCTTTTTGATGAGGGCATACACAAGAAAAACTTAAAGAGCCATATTAGATATAAAAGCAATTTCAAGAAAACATTTAAGGGTTATACGACAATTATGAAATTATTTTCTCCGGAATTCTTGTACAATCGATTGATTGGAGAAGAATATGATATTGTTGTGGCTTATTTAGAAGGAGCGGTTGCCAGAATTTTATCCGGGTGTCCATATTCTAATACTAAGAAGGTATCTTGGATACATATAGAGCAGGAAAATCAGGAAAATTTTGCACATTGTTTTAAGAGTTTTGAGGAAGCAAAAAAATGTTATAACGCATTTGATAAGATAATTTGTGTTTCACAAACAGTAGCAGATGATTTTAGAAAAATATCAGGCTATGAAAAACAGTTGTCAGTTCTTTACAATACAAATGAAACGGAAAAAATAAAAGAAAAAGGTTCAGAATTAGTTAACGATGTTGATTTCGCTCAGGACTGCATTAATGTTTGTTCAGTGGCGAAAATTATGTATACAAAGGGATATGATCGATTAGCCAAAGTGCATAAGAGATTATTAGATGAAAATTTGAAACATCATATTTATATTTTGGGTATTGGTGAAGAACAAAATAAAATAGAAGAATATTTGAAAAAAAATAATTTGGAGAGTTCTTTTACGTTTTTAGGTTTTAAAGAAAATCCATATAAGTATGTCAGTAAGTGTGACTTATATGTATGTTCATCTAGAAGGGAAGGTTTTAGTACAGCAGTTACAGAAGCTTTGGTTTTAGGAGTACCAGTAGTAAGCACAGAATGTTCAGGGGCTGTAGAGCTTTTAGGTGAAAATAATGAATATGGTATTGTCGTTGAAAATAGTGAAGAGGGTATTTATCAAGGAATGGAACAGATGCTCGCAAATAAAAATGCTTTGAAAGAATATAGAGAAAAAGCGAAAGAACGTGGAGCATTTTTCAGTAAAGAAAAAACAGTGAAGGCAGTGGAAAACATGTTTCAAAGTCTTTAATGAGAAGGATGATTGTGATGAATATATGTTTTTTAGAAGGGGATATGTCTAGGCGTGGTGGAACAGAAAGGATGACCGCAATAATATCCAAGGCATTATGTAGTGAGGAAAATAGGATTTTTATCTTGAGTCTCACTTTAAAAGAAAAAGAAGTTTTTTTTGATTTGGATTACCGAGTGACACATATTATATTGAATCAATCAGGTGAAAAGTCTGGAATTGTAAGGCAAATAAAAGTGATTCATAAATTTATAAAAAAAGAAAAAATAGATGTAGTGATTAATGTAGATATTGGAATGGGTATTTATGGAATTATGGCTTCATTCGGAACTACGGCTAAAACGATAACATGGGAGCATGCAAATTATTTTAATAATTGGGGATCTAAGATTTTCCCTTATTTTAGAAGATTTGCAGCGAAACACAGTGATGCATTGGTAGTTCTGACGGACAAGGATAAAAAAAATTATAAAAAAAATATTCGAACAAAAATACCGATTTATACAATAGCTAATCCTATAAATAGACATGATTTTTCATATGATATACATTCAAAAACAATTCTTTCAGCAGGATTGTTATTGCAGATTAAAGGGTATGAAAAAGCAATTCAGGTTGCACGAAAAGTGTTTGACGTATGTCCAGAATGGAAGTGGACAATATGTGGTGAGGGTCCGGAAAGAAATCATTTAGAACAATTGATTAGAGAAAATAATTTGCAAGAAAATCTGATTCTTATGGGAACGGTTCAAAATATGGAAGAGCAGTATCAAAAAGCATCTATGTTTGTTATGACTTCTCAAATGGAAGGGTTACCGATGGTTTTATTAGAGGCAAAATCATGGGGATTACCGCTTGTTAGTTTTGATATTATGACAGGACCAAGCGATATTATACAAGATGGAATTAATGGTTATCTAATTGAAGAAGGAAATATTGATGAGATGGCAGAGCGAATAGTAGAGCTTATTAAAGATGATTCTAAGCGAAAAGCTTTTTCAAAGGAATCGCAGAGAGATATGGATAAGTTTGAAATGGAGGGGATAATTGGAAAATGGGAAAAAATAGCGAAAGAGTTGATAGAAAAATAAAAGTATTATTTTTGTTAGAGGCATTTGATAAAGGTGGAATAGAACAAGTAACACTAGATATAGTGAATAATTTGAATCCGAATAAATATGATATTACGATTCAGACATTTTGGTATGGTGGACATTGTCAATCTTTGGTTAATAAAAATATAAAAGTATTACCTCTTTTCTTGAAAAAATATATCCCTGGAGTTATTAGATTGATTGAGTATATGTCACCCAAGATGTTGTACAAGTTATTTATACGGGGAAATTATGATGTGGAAATTGCAGCTTCAGATGGTGGTGCTGCAAAAGTAATATCTGGAAGTACAAACAAAAAATCAAAAAAGATTTGTTGGGTGCATATGGATGTTATAAATAGAGGATCTCAGCTTGACGAATTTCAAAAAGTAGAAACCGCAAAAAAAATTTATGATAAATTTGATTTGATAGTACCGGTTTCTGAGAGTTGTAAGGAAAAGTTTATTGAGAAATTTGGTAATGATTATACATATTGTGTGAAGAAAAATCCACTTCCGGATGAAAAAATTAGATTAAAATCATTAGAAAATCCCGCTATTTCTTTTAATAAAGAAAAATTTAATTTTGTGTGTATAGGGCGCTTAGAGGAACAAAAGGGATTTGATAGATTAATCGAAGCTTGCAGGAAGGTTTGTGAAAATACAAAAAAGCAATTTCATGTATATATTATCGGTGATGGAACATTACGAGGTGATTTACAAAAACAGATTAAACAGTGTGATGTGAAAGAACAAATATCACTCATCGGTTTTCAAGAAAATCCATATGCCATATTGAAACAAGCAGACGCTTTTTTGTTAACATCACGCGATGAAGCATTTCCTTTGGTTGTAGGGGAAAGTTTAATTGTTGGAATTCCAGTTATTGCAACTGAGTGCTGTGGTGTGGCCGAATGGCTAGAAAATGGGAAATATGGGATGATTGTAGAGAACAGTTTAGAGGGAATTGTTCGAGGAATGAAAACATGTTTAGAGAATCAGGAAATTGTAAATGTATATAGAAATAGAATTAGTGAAAATGAAAGCGTTTTATCTTTTGATAAGTTATTGAGGGATTTCGAGGAGATATTGAATGTGTGATTTAATTTCAGTTATTGTACCAATTTATAATGTGGAAAAATACATAAGAAAGTGTGTTGATTCCATTATTAACCAGACATACAAAAATTTAGAAATTATTCTTGTAGACGATGGTTCACCAGATGGGTGTGGAAAAATTTGTGACGAATATGAGAGAATAGATTCACGAATCGTTGTGATACATAAAAAGAATGGTGGACTTTCTGATGCGAGAAATGCCGGTTTAGAAGTAATGCACGGAAAGTATGTTGCTTTTGTAGACAGTGATGATTGGATTGAGTCAGAAATGTATCAAAGATTATATGAAAATATGATGATTTTTCATGCGGATATGTCGTTTGGGGGAGTTACAGATGACATTATAGATGAAAAAGGGATAGAAAAATCTGTCAAAATATCAAATTACGGAAACACACCTTTTGCAGAAAATAAAATAGCTGCTATGAAAAGATATTTTCATGGTTCTTGGGCGGCATGGGATAAACTTTATAGAGCTTCATTATTTGATGATGTAAAATTTCCGGTGGGAGAGATCAATGAAGACGAAGCTATTGTTATTGAATTATTAGAACAATGTGACAGAGTTTGTTATACGAATGAAGTATTTTATCATTATATAAAAAGAGAGAATAGTGGCAGTATTACCATGTCCGATTTTTCAAAGAAAAAATTGGCATGGCAAGACCATTGTGCTAATAATTTGAAGATAATACAAGAAAAATATCCAGAACTAGAAAAAGATGCAGCAGTTCGATATAGAAATAGCTTATTATGGTCTTTAACTGAAATTGCACTTAGCAATTCTAATGAAGACTTCAAACAGGAAATCGAGGACTTGATAGAAAAGTTAAAAAAGAATAAGAAATTATTTTTAGAAGCAGAACATCTGTGTAGAACAGATAGAATTAGAATCAAGTTATTGTCACTGTTAGGATTTGGTTTTTATAAGAAAATAATTAGGATGAAAAGAAAAAATAAAAGGTAAGATATTATGACAAATGATTATGGAAATGAACTATTACATAAAGTATTGCTTTCGGCAATGAAAGATATTGACAAAATATGTCGAGAAAATAATTTAAAGTATTATTTACATGCGGGAACATTATTGGGAGCTGTAAACCATAAAGGCTTTATTCCATGGGACGATGATGTTGATATTACATTATTAAGAAATGACTTTGAAAAATTAGCTGAAATTATTGAAAAGGAGTATAGTGATTGGTATTACATTCAGACGTATAAGACTGATACTAACTATAATAATAATAGGGCAAAATTGCGAATTAAGGGAACAAAACTTATAGATAAGACACATGGAGAGCAAGAAAATGAAGAGATATTTATTGATCTTGCACCATTATATTTTCCACCTAAGAGTAAAGTGATGCAATCGTTTCAAAAGAAATGTATTGAGATCATAGATGCAATTGTTTTAATTCAAATGGGAGATAATATTCCGACAAGTGCTGTTTCAAAGTATATCTTATATCCATTGTCAAAGATTAACCGAAAATTTTGGGGTAAAGTATTAGATTTTTTGATGATACATATGCAAAATAAAAAATCGGGACTGTTAGGAACATTATGTTATGTAGGATTTAATCCTTATACGGGATTGGATGGGTATTATAATGATATGATTAGTTTAGAATGCTATGAACATGAAGAATATTTACCTTTTGAGGATACAGAATTTATGACTATAAGCCATTGGCATGAAGATCTTTTGAGAAGATACGGAAAAGATTATATGAAACCATATCCAGAGGAAAAGCGAGTTACAAAGCATAATGTCGCATCATATGAAGTGGATGATGAAGTGAGAAAGAGGATTGGTTTATGAGATTTTTAATTCAAATACCACAGTTAATATATGGTGGGGCTGAAAAAGTGTTGGTTAGCTTTGCCAATGATCTAGTTTCGCGTGGACATGAAGTTGAAATATTAGAAAGTTACGAAAAAGGATTTTTAAAACCGCAATTTGATTCAAGAGTTACTTTTAATGCAATTTGCAGTAAAAAATATACTAAAAGGTATTATGCTTCTTTAGAGGAAATCAAAGAAGAGAAAAGGATTTTAAAAAAAGCATGTAAATGTATAAAATTAATATTTAGTAAAGCGGTAGGCTACAGGAGATTTGCAGAATATTTATCAAAAAAATATTATAAAAATAAAAAATACGATGTAGCTATCAACTATTTGGAAATAGAATCACCTGAGTTTATAAAAACTGCAATTTGTGCTGAGAAGTATGTACAGTGGTATCATACGGATGTATCTGATAAAGAGACTAAGAAAAATACAGATAGTATGGTTCTGTGGTATCAAAAAATGGATGCTATTATTTGCGTAGCAGAATCGGCAAGGAAATCTTTTATAGAAATATATCCACAGTTAAAAAATAAAACGTATACTATTTACAATTTTTTCGATACAGAGAAAATTATAAAACAAGCAGAGAAAAAATTTATCTATTCAAAGTTTGAAGTGGGAGTTATTAAACTATTATCGGTAGGACGAATGACTTCACAGAAAGCATATTTGAGATTTTTAGAAATATTAGGGAAATTGCGTGAAGAAGGCTATAACTTTCAATGGTATGTATTAGGTGATGGAATTGAAAGAAAAAAAATAGAATCTAAAATAATAGAGTTGAATTTAGAAAATAATGTGATCTTAGAAGGCCTAACAGATAATCCATATAAATATATGAAAAATTGTGATTTATTTGTACTTCCTTCGGAATATGAGGGATTCCCAACAGTAACAGTAGAAGCTAAAGTATTAGGATGTCCTGTTTTGGCAACGGATGTTTCTGGAATAAGGGAACAGATTACTCATGGGAAAACAGGATGGATTGTAGATAACAATGAGAATTCGATTTATGAAGGATTAAAATATTTATTGGAGAATCCGGAAGTAAGAGAAAGTCTCCGTATAAATGATAAGATTAATCGAATTTGTAATAGTGATATTAAATATAAAAGATTGATGGAAATTTTATCAATTGAAGTAGAAAAAGATGAAAAATAGGAGGAATTATGGAGTCGATAGAAAAAGTGAGCGTATTCCAAAAGGAACGTAATGTTTCACTTGATGCATTGCGTGGAATTGTGATGCTTTGGATTGTGTTGTCACATGTCATGTTACATGGAAAAGTAGTTGAAAATATAGAACCTTTTACGGTTAATTATTATCTCAGTTATACAATATATGCATTTATATATGTACATGTAAATTGTTTTGTTCTTATAAGTGGATATTTTTTAAGTACAAAGGAATTTAAATACAAGCAAATTTTTTCTTTATGGGGAAAAATGCTATTTTGGTCATCTTTTATATTGGTATTTTTGATCGTTATTGGCGCAGTACCATTTTCCTTAAAAACAGTTGTAAAAGCACTCTTACCTTTTACACAGCAAAGATATTGGTTTATGACAACATATTTACTGATGTATTGCTTAGTACCATTTTTGAATGCTGCAATTAGCGTATTGTCTAAGAAACAGTACCAAATAGCATTAGGGCTGTTTTTTATTGTATATATAGTTTTACAAAATTTGTTTTTTTGGAGAGAATTTACGTCAGTGAACGGTAAAAGCCCATTGTTTTTTGCATTTTTATATTTAGTGGGTGGGTATTTGAGAAAGTATCCTATCGAAAAAAAAGTGCCATGGTTTCGAATTTATGTAGCATGCAGTATTGTGACAGCAATTAGTAGATTTGTGTTATCTTATATATCTATAAACCTATTTGGGACAATGTATGGGGAAACAATTTTTTATTCTTATAATTCAATTACGATGGTAATTGGTTCTATATGTTTATTTATGACTTTTCAAAATATGAAGATGAGGAAAGATTCGTTTTTAGGAAAGATAGCTTTGTGGGTTTCGCCATTGACTCTAGGGGTATACCTGATTCACGAGCAACCGGAGATGAGAACTTGGTTATGGTCAGTTTTGAAACCTTATCAATTTGCAAATTCTTCTTTTATAGTTCTAATAGTAGTGTTAGTAGGACAAACAATTTTAGTGTTTGGCTTATGTTGCTTATTAGAAAAAATTCGAATAATAGTAACAGAAAAAGGAATTAAGATTGGAAGAAAAGTATTAGGTAGATGAGATGGGAAAAATGGAACAGAAATCAAGAGGAAAACAAATTTCATTTAATATGATTGCGAGTATTGTATCATTTGTTGTGACAATTGGGATTAGTTTATTTATAACGCCTATTATAGTGGAACAGTTGGGGAGTGAGGCTTATGGATTTGTAACACTTTCTAATAGTTTTGTAAGTTATGCAGCATTAATTACCGTTGCGTTGAATTCAATGGAAAGCAGATTTGTGTCTATTAGTATTTATCAGAACGACTATAAAAAGGCAAATAAATACTTTACATCTGTTTTTTTTGCAAATATATTTATTGCGCTAATTATGCTTCCGGTTATGATTGGTGTTATTTTAAAATTAGAGGTGTTACTTGATATTCCGGTAAATTTAGTTGCAGATGTTAAGATAACATTTATTGTGGTATTCGTTCAGTTTTTGGTGGAAATTTTAACTTCACGATTTGAAATAGCAACATATGTTACGAATCGTTTGAATTTGTACTATATGAACCAAATCTTTGCGGCAATCATAAGGCTTGCAACAATTTTAATAGGATTTCAAGTATTTTCTGTGAATATCGTATTTCTTGTATTAGGTTCATTAATTGGAAAGTTTTTTGTAGCAGGGCGAAATATGTATTTTACAAAGAAATTTTTGCCTGAGTTGAAAGTAAAATGTAAATATTTTGAATTGAAGAGTATAAAGGATGTTGCATCTTCTGGAATATGGAATTTAGTGAATAAATTAAGCGGTGTATTATTGGATGGCTTGGACTTATTAATAGCGAATATTTTTATTGGTGCAGCAGACATGGGAGCTTTGTCTATATCGAAGACTATTCCTGCAATGTTTATGACATTAAGAGGAACATTGGATTATCCATTTACACCATCAATGACAGAGGCATATGCCAAAGGCGACATACAAGGAGTAGTTCGCTATGCTCGAATTGCCAACAAAATACTGGCCATTTTCATGATTGCACCTATGGCTGTTTTTTGCGTGTTTGGAGAATCTTTCTTTAAATTATGGGTACCAGGTGAAGATGCAAGGTTGATAGAGATACTTTCATTATTAGCAATACTTTCATTGTTGGCGGGCTCTTGTATAAATTCTGTATTTACAATTTTTACAATTACAAATAGGCTAAAACTTAATTCTTTAGTTATACTGTTTACAGGTGTTGCAACAACAGTGACCGTGTTTACACTTTTGGAAACTACTAGTTTAGGAGTTTATGCAATCGCTGGAGTTAGTTCGGTTTATTCCTTAATAAGAAACTATGTTTTTACGCCTTTGTATGGAGCTCATTGTTTGGGCGTAAAGAAAAACACATTTTATCATGAAATAGTAACAGGAAACATTTCATTAGTTATTAATTTGATCATTTCTTTTGCTATTTATAAAATGTTTACAGTTAATGCATGGATAGTGTTGATTTTGGCTTGTGCGATTGCAGGGATACTGTGTTTATCCGTTAATGTTTTGATTGTTCTGTCGAAAGAAGAGAGAAAAATGATGATACAAATGATTAATCAGAAAGTTTTGAGAAGAGTAAGCGCCTAGTATAACGAATATTAAATAATTGCTATATTAAATTGATACTGCTTCCTCTTC